>ERZ773136.676-NODE-676-length-37180-cov-4.131313_pt1 | contig 37180 bp, 28 predicted proteins | sample MGYA00580855_ERZ773136 | MGnify/ENA primary metagenome ERZ773136 (study PRJEB29015, sample SAMEA2737860) | human gut metagenome | biome: human gut; feature: human-associated habitat; material: faeces | place: China | collected 2012 ... | reverse complement strand
CGGAACGAAAAATCTGCTATGCTCGATGCCATGTTTTAGAATCGAATTAGTATGAAACGCACGGCACTGCTTATCCGTCAGTCCATCGGGGCGCGACATCAGCACCAAATCATGCCCATGAACGCCCTTGTGGTATGCCGGATGCACATGCGGATACGGGTTCGCCGTGAAGCCGCAGCGCTCGTAGAAGTCCTTGCGGCGGATGGCGATTTCGTCCACAGGCGGGTCAATTTCCAGAATCACCGGGCGGTCGCAGGGCAGCATCGACAGCGCGCGCGAACCGTACCGCTGCCCGCGCAGGGCAGGGAGAATGCAGAAATGCTCGATGTAGCGGAAATCCGGCGTTTCCCAGTAGAGCATGTCGCCGACAAAGTGGCTGCCGTCCAGAATTGCCGTGAAATGATAGTCAGGGTGGGTCAGAATGGCGGTCTGCGAGGGCGTTTCGCGCTGCTCATGCGCGGGAAAGCTGATCCCGTAGAGCGCCATAGCCTCGGCGTACAGCGGGTGATTCGGGGATGGAATCCGTTCAAACGTCATGTGGAAGCTCCTTCAGGGAAGATTTCGGCGGGCAGGCGCAAATCCGTGCGGGGGATTTTGTCCCACGAGAACAGCGGAATCAGCGCATCCAGCGTCGTCGGGCGCATTTCCGGCTGGATCCCCGCGCTCCACGCGAGGAAGCCGAGAATCTCCTCCGGCGAAAAGCGCTTCGAGAGCGCGGACAGAGCCAAATCGCGGTCGCGCTTCGCCAGCCGCCGCCCCTGCGCGTCCATCAGCAGGGGAATATGCGCGTAAGCAGGCTGCGGATAGCCCAGGAGATGCTGTAAGTAAATCTGCCGCGGCGTTGCGCTGAGGATGTCTCGTCCGCGCACGACTTCCGTCACGCCGGACAGCGCGTCGTCCACCACCACCGCCAGCTGATACCCGAACAGCCCGTCCGACCGCTGCAAGAGAAAATCCCCGCAGTCGCGCGCGAGATTCTCCGCCTGCGCCCCGAAAACGCGGTCAGTGAAGGTGATTGTCTCATCCGGTACACGCAGACGCATCGCGGGCGCACGGGTCTTGGCGCGTTCGGCAGCTTCCTCTGGGGTCAAATGCGCGCAGGTGCCGGGGTAGATGAACTGCGTGTCGCCCAGATTCGGCGCGACAGTCGCGTGCAGCTGCGCGCGGGTGCAGAAGCACGGGTACACATGCCCTTCGCGGCGCAGGCGGTTCAGCACATCCTGATAAACGCCGCTCCGCGCCGACTGGTACAGCGGCGGCGCATCCCAGCGGAAGCCGAGGAAGCGCAAATCATCAATCGCCTGCTGCGCCAGCACGCGCGGGCAGCGGGGAATATCCACATCCTCAATGCGCAGCAGAAATTGCCCGCCCTGACTGCGCGCGGACAGGTACGCCAGCATCGCGCAGAGCAGATTGCCCAGATGCAGCCGTCCGCTGGGAGTCGGCGCGAAACGTCCTATCATCGGGGGATTACTCCTTCTTTGCCTTGAACAGGTATTCATCCACCTTCTGGCGGATTTCGGGGGCGATTTCCCGCTTGATGGGGAAGGAAGCGGCGTTTGCCAGCCGAGCAAGCAGCACAAAGCCCTGCTGGAGGGTGATATCCAGCGCGTGCTCATCGAGATACCCGCTCTTCAGGCTGTCATGCCGATTATGCATGTAGTCCGCGCCGTTTGCGCCGAAGCGGGCGAGATTGATGGCGGGCACGCCGTTATCCGCAAAGGGGATGCAGTCGCTGGAATAGGTGTCCTGCTTGGCGCGGACACCGTAGCCTGCTTCGCGCAGAACGCCCGCGACGTAGTGCAGGGCATCATCCGTGGCAAGGGTGACGAGGTGGTTCGAGCCGAGGGTCGGCGCGGCGACGTCGAAATTGAGCATGGCGACGCAGTCCTTGAGTTCGTCCGCGTGCGCCTTGACATACGCCTTCGAGCCGAGCAGCCCCTGTTCTTCTGAGCCGAACCAGCACAAACGCAGTGTCCGGCGCGGCGGATGGGCGGCGAAATGCCGCAGCAGTTCCAGCACGATGACGCTGCCGGACAGGTTATCATGCACACCGGAAGAGAAATACACGCTGTCGTAATGCCCGCCGAGGGTGATGACTTCGCTGGGCTTGTCCGTGCCGGGAATGGTCGCGCAGACGTTCTGGCTTGTGCCGTCATAGCATTCGCCGGTCAGCTCGATATGCACCGTCTTTGCGCCGCGGCGGACGATTTCAGCGGCGGAGGCGGTGCGCATGTTCAGCACGGGAACCGCGCCGAATGGCTCCGTCAGCGTTTCGCGCAGTTTGCAGCGGTTCAGGTCACTTTCGCTCTCGCGGTCAATCGTGCGCCCGGTGAAGGTTAGAATTGCCGCGGCTTCTGCCTTGCGCAGCTTTTCGTAGGTCGCGCGGTTCAGATAGCCGTTCACAAGCACAATTTTGCCCTTCGCCTGTTCCAGCAGCACTTCGTCGGCATTCTCGACATACAGGAACTCTGTGTCCAGACCGCCTTCAGGGGTGGAGGCAGCGCGCTCGTAGCCCGTGACCTCGTATTCCTTGACGTAGGGCGACGTGACCCGCAGCAGCGCGTGAGACACGCGCCCGCACGGAACGGTAAACTCCTCCAGCTGGGCGGAAACGCCGAGCGACGTGCATTCGTTCAGCAGCGCTTCGGCGACGGTTCGCTCCTCCTTGGAACAGCTGACACGCTCATAGCCGTAAGTGCGCAGGAAGGAAAAGGCGCGGTGGGCAGATACGTTGTTCATGGGGATGCCTCCTGTATCCATATTTTCCTTTAGTATACCGCACTTTTCCCCCGTCCGCAAGGCGGAAGAATGCAACGATTTCATGCGCCTTTTTCATAGAACCTTCACATAGCGAACCTTTTGCGGACACAGAAGGGCAGTATCATCATTTCTGCAAGCAAAACGAACGGAGGTGAGCGCTGATGGCGGGCGTTCAGTGTTCCTTTGAACGGGTGGAAAAGAAATTCGTCCTCACCCATGCGCAGGCGGAGGCGCTGATGCGGGATTTGACCGCAGGGTATATGGCGGTTGACCAGTATGGTCAGCATACCATCCGCAATCTGTATTATGACACCGATGATTATGCGCTGATCCGCAGGTCGATTCAGAGGCCGAGGTACAAGGTGAAATTTCGGCTTCGCGCCTATGGTACGCCGATGGAGGATTCGCTGATTTTCGCGGAACTGAAGAAGAAGTACAGCGGTGTGGTCTACAAGCGGCGGATTGCGGTCGGCCCGAACGACATGCGGCGCTTCCTGCGCGGCGAAACGCTGGACGGCGAAAATACGCAGATTCAGCGCGAATTGCACCGGTATCTGTCGGAGCATCCGATTCGCCCGAAAGTGTTCCTCGCCTATGAACGCGTGGCGCTGTACGGGCTGGATGACCCGGCGCTGCGGGTGACGCTGGATACACACCTGCGCTACCGCACAACGCGCCTTGACTGCTTCACGGATGACGCGGGAGAACTGATTTGCCCCGACGACCCCGTGATTCTGGAAGTCAAGCTCGCAAACGCCGCCCCGCTGTGGCTGGCGCGGCTATTGAGCCGACACAAAATCTATATGTCGTCGTTCTCCAAGTACGGCACATGCTATTTGAACCACCTTGCGCGCCGAAAGCCGGATATTCGCTCGATGGCGCACAAACGGAACAACGAAGGAGAAATTGAACATGCGTCTTGATTCGCTGCTGACCTCGATTCTGCCAACACCACTGACTGTCTCCGCACTGCTGCTGTGTCTGGCGTCGGCGCTGGTGCTGGGCATTTTGACCGCGCTGGTGTTCACGCGCGGCTGCAGGCATACCGCGTCCTTCGCGCTGACGCTGGCGCTCCTGCCGATGTCGGTCGCGCTGGTGATTATGATGGTCAACGGCAGCATTGGCACGGGGCTGGCGGTCGCGGGGACGTTCGCGCTCGTGCGATTCCGCTCCGTGCCCGGTACAGCGCGCGAAATCGCGGCGATTTTCACCGCTGTCGCGATGGGCCTTGCAATGGGCATGGGAATGCTCAGCGTGGCGGTGGTTTTCTTCCTGCTGTCCGCTGCCGCCGTGCTGGTGCTGACGAAATTGCACTTCGGCGCAATGCCGGAAAACGCGAAGGCACTGCGCATTACCGTGCCGGAAGATGTGGACTACGAAACCGCACTGCCCGACGTTTTCCGCGCGCACCATGTGACGGCGACGCTGGAAAAGGTACGCACCGAAAGCATGGGCACGCTGTTTGAACTGACCTATCAGGTGAATCTGCCGAGCGCCGTCCCCTCGAAAGCGCTGCTGGACGACCTTCGCGAGCGCAACGGCAACCTCCCGATTCTCTTCACGAATCTGGGGGATAAGGACAGCCTGTAATTCCACATTAGGCAACTCAAATAAAAGCTATCAATAACCAAATGGCAATTTAGAGGATGTAAACCTGTAACAAGGAGGTTCATCATCATGAAAAAGTGGCTAATCAGTATGATGGCAGTCGCGACCCTGCTGCTTGCAGGGTCAGCCCTCGCCGATGGCAGCATCACCCTCTCCACTGATGGCAGCACATCCACCGACGCATCTGTCCGCATCGACGGTCAGACCGTCACCATCACCCAAGCGGGCACATACCAAATCGCCGGGACACTTGGCGACGGCGCGCTCATTGTCGAAAGCACCGAGAACGCGAAAATCACCCTTGTGCTGGGCGGCGTGAGCATCAAGAACAGCACCGGCGCGGCGATTCAAATTGCCACCGCCGACGACGTGACCATTGAGCTGGCGGAAGGCACGACGAACGTCCTGCAATCCGGCGAGGAAGTGGACATTGCCACTGCCACGGAGAGCGAAGAAGCATCCGGCGGCGCGCTGCAAAGCAAGGCTGACCTGAAAATCAAGGGCAAGGGCAGCCTGACCGTGCTGGGCTACCTTAACAACGGCATCCACTGCACGAAAGACCTGAAAATCAAGAACGGCAATATCAGCGTGACTGCGCTGGGGCACGGCATCAAGGGCAAGAATAGCGTGACCGTCTCCGGCGGCACGGTGACGGTGACATCCGGCAAGGACGGCATCACCAGCGACGAGACGGAGAACGAGGAAAAGGGCTTCGTGACCATTGAGGACGGCGAAATCATCATCACCAGCGCGGGCGACGGCGTGTCGGCGGAAACGACGCTGACAGTGACGGGCGGCGTGATTTCCATCATCAGCGGCGGTGGAAGCGTAAACGCGCAGCAGAAAACCGACAACATGCGCGGCTGGTGGGACTTCGACAATTCCGCCAGTGACGATAACAGCGCGAGCTGCAAGGGCTTGAAAGCAGGCAAAGCGCTGGTGATTTCCGGTGGGTCGATTACGATTGACGCGCAGGACGACGCCTTGCACACCGACGGCGACATGACGATTTCCGGCGGCGAATGCATCCTCAGCACGGGCGACGATGGTGCTCATGCGGCGCTTTCCCTGACCGTGCTGGACGGCAAAATCACCGTGCTGACCTCCTATGAGGGCTTGGAAGCGAATCAGATTACGCTGGCAGGCGGTGAACTGGATATAACCGCGTCGGACGACGGCATCAATGCCAACGGCGGCTCGGACGGCTTCAGCGGTGGCTTTGGCGGAGGTTTTGGCGGCGGACGCGGCGGCATGGGCGGCAGCTTCGGCGGACGGCGCAATGACACGAACAATCAGAATGGCGACATGACTCCTCCGGATAACAATAACATGACGCCCCCAGACAACAGCAACATGCAGACCCCGCCGGACGGCAATGCGCCCAGCGGCAATCCGCCGACCATGCCGGGGCAGGATGCGGCAGACAGCACGACCACGGATGACACGACCGACAAGCAGCCGGTGCTGCTGATTACGGGCGGCAAAATCACGGTGAATGCGGATGGAGACGGGCTGGACTCCAACGGTGACCTGCGCGTGGAGGGCGGCGATATTACTGTCAACGGCCCGTCCAATGGCGGCAACGGCGCGCTGGACATTGGCACGGAAAACGGCGGAGCAGGCGTCATCGCCGGCGGTACGCTGATCGCGCTGGGCACGAGCAGTATGGCGGAGAACTTTGGCAGCACGTCCACGCAGTGCGCGTTCCTTGTGACGATGAACAGCTTCGGCGCGGGCGAGACGATTACCATCACGGACAGCCAAGGCAACGTGCTGTACACGGGCGTGACGGTGAAGAGCGCGAACAGTGTGGTGTTCTCCAGCGCGGATTTGGTGGTAGGCGAAACGTACACGGTGACGATTGGCTCAACCAGCGCGACGGTGACGCAGAGCAGCACGGTTGTGGGAAGCACGAATGGGTTTGGGGGCTTTGGGCGGCACTGAGCTTCTCCGTCCCTTGGATAAACACGCGGAAGAAGTAAGCAGAAGTCACCAACTGCATCGCGCGAAAGGGTCAAGGGAGGAACTCCCTTGCAGGGTCAAGGGGCAGCGCCCCTTGGGTCACCCCACCCACACCGTCTCTTTCAGCAAGTCCTCGTCCTTCGCACTGTGCCCCGCCATCAGCATGAAGTCGCCCGGCGCGAAAACACGCTCTTCCGCACGGTTGATGTAGGTAAACGCGGTGCGGTCGAGATGGAAGGTGACCTCCTGCTCCTCACCCGGCTGCAGAAGCACCTTGCGGAAGGCAATCAGCTGCTTCACAGGCTGCATCACCTCGCATACGCAGTCGCGCAGGTAGACCTGAACCGTCTCTTCGCCCGCAATGTCGCCCGCGTTGCGCACCTTCACCGACAGCGTGAGCGAATCCGCATCCACCGCCAAATCGCGGTAGACAAACGGCGCATAGCCGATGCCCTCGCCAAAGGTGAACAGCGGCTCGGCAGGCAGGTCGCTGTAGTGTCCCCAGTGCCAGCCGGGGAGATGGTTGTAGTACACCGGCACCTGCCCCGAATGGTGCGGGAAGCTGATGGGCAGCCGCCCGGACGGATTCAGCCGCCCGAAAATCGCTTCCGCGACCGCCTGACCGCCGAACATGCCGCCGTTGAAGGCGCACAGGAGCGCATCCGTCGAATGGGCAATTTCCGGAATCGCCAGCGGCTTGGAGGACAGCAGCACCGTCACCAGCGGAATCCCCAGCGCGCGAAGCTGCTGGTATAGCTCCATCTGCTGCCCGGACAGGGCAAGGTCGGCGCGGTCTTTCGTTTCGCCGTACTGCGCGTAAACGTCGCCCACAACAAGCACAATCGCATCCGCATTCCGGCACGCAGCCACCGCACCCGGAATATTGTCAGCATCCGAAGGAAGCACGCCGCACCCGCGGTGGTACACAACCTCGAAATTCTCCTGTGCGCCGATGGCCTCGATGCCCTCGCGAATCGTCACATATGGGCGGACGGCGGGGCGGTTCGGGATGAGTTCGGGATGCGTGAAGTACGTCCAGTCGCCGTACTGCGCGCGAATGTCGTCCGCGCTCGCACCGATGACCGCCACACGGCGGACGGATGTCAAGGGCAGGGTGTGCGCGTCGTTTTTAAGCAGGGTGATGGACTTGCGTGCCGCCCGAAGCGCCGCCTGCTGATGCTCCTCGCACCCGATGCACCCCGGACGCCCGCTCTTCTCCGGCTGCGCCAGCAGATTCATACGACACTTGACGGTCAGGATGTGGCGCACCGCGTCGTCCAGCACGGCTTCGTCGAGCTTGCCGGAGCGCACTGCGTCAATCGCCGCATCGTAGAAGCCGAGGGAGGTCATCATCATGTCGTTGCCTGCCTTGGCAGCCAGCACGGACGCTTCGGGCATGTCCGCCGCGACGTGCTGGGCGCTCAGAAGCGAATGGCAGTTGTCCCAGTCGGTGACGCTGAAGCCGTCAAAGCCCGCGTCGCCGCGCAGAATCGCCTTCATGCTCTTCTCGTCGGCGGTGAAGGGCGTGCCGTCGATGGAACCATACGCCGTCATGACCGTTGCGCACCCTGCCCGGAACGCCTTCTCGAACGGCGGCAGGAACGTCTCGCGCAGGCGGCGGTACGTCATTTCCGTGTCGCAGGCATCGCGCGCGCCGACCGCCTCGCCGTAGCCGATGTAGTGCTTGGCGCACGCCAGAATGTGTTCGCCGTCGGACAAATCGTCGCCCTGATAGCCGCGCACGATCGCTTCGCCTAATTCACCCGCTAGATAGGGGTCTTCGCCGAAGGTTTCGTCGACGCGCCCCCAGCGAGTGTCGCGCCCCAAGCACAGCACGGGCGAGAACGTCCAGTGCAGCCCGTCGGTGGCAACTTCGCGCGCCGTCACTTCGCCCATTTCGCGCGCGATGTCCTTGTCCCACGCGCAGGCGCAAGATAGCTGCGACGGGAAGATGGTGGCGTGGTCATTCAGCCCATGCCCGTGGATGGCGTCAATGCCGAACAGCACGGGGATGCCCAGACGGCTATGGAGCGCCGCCTGCTGCACCTCGCGCGCGTCGTCGCCCAGAACGTGCAGGAACGAACCTGCGCCGAGCTTCGCCCAGCGCAGCGCTTCCTCGCGTCCGACGACGGTGTAGGGAACCTGCACCATTTGGGCGGCTTTTTCTTCCAGTGTCATTTGGGAAAGCAGGTTTTCCACCTGCTGGTGGATGGCTTCGTTGGAAAGCATGGAGAATCCTCCTTGTTGGCGTGAATTGTTATGGCACTATGTGTGGAATACCCTCATGATACAGGCAAAAGCAAAAAAAGGCAAGCGGGGAAGCGGGAAAAATTTTACGAAAACGATTGAGAAGTCAAGAAAAAACAGGCGTTTGGGCTGATTGCACGGATTTTCGGAAAAGTTTTCGGACATTTTTTTGCTTTGGCGCAAGGATTTTTCACTTGTTTGTCGTACTCTTTGAGTGGAAAATAATATTGTTCTTTTCATTTTTGAAAGGAGTATGCAATGAATCGGGAGCGCTATTTGCAGGAAATCGACGCGGTGAACGCAGCGGGAAAATATCACCCAACGTGGGAATCGCTCAGCACCCACCCTGTGCCGGACTGGTATCGGGAGAAGCGGCTGGGTATCTTCCTACACTGGGGCGTGTTTTCTGTTCCGGCGTATCATGACTGGTACGCGCGGAACATGTACATCAAGGGTTCGCCGGAATACGAGTACCACTGCCAGCATTACGGGCAGCCGAAGGATTTCGGCTTCAAGGATTTCATTCCGCAATTCAAGATGGAAGCGTTCGATCCGCAGGCGTGGGTGAAGCTGTTCCGGGAAGCGGGGGCGGATTACATCGTGCCGGTGGCGGAGCATCACGACGGCTTCCAGAACTACCGGAGCGAGCTGTCTCACTGGAACGCGGCGGAAATGGGCCCGCACCGGGACATCATGGGCGATTTGCTGGTGGAGGCGGAGCGCGCGGGCATGACGCTGGGTGCATCGAGCCACCGCGTGGAGCATTGGTGGTTCCTGGGGCATGGGCAGGAGTTTGACAGCGACATCAAGCAGCCGATGCACTTGGGGGATTACGCATGGCCTGCCATGCCTGAACGGGAGAATCAGGACTTGTTCTCCGAGCCGATGCCGACGGATGGGTTCCTGACGGACTGGCTGCTGCGCTGCTGCGAGATTGTCGACCGCTATCATCCGCGCATCCTCTATTTCGACTGGTGGATTCAGCATTCCGCCGTCAAGCCGTACCTGCAGCGCTTCGCCGCGTACTACTTCAACGTGATGGAAAGCCGCGGCGGGTGCGTCATCAACTACAAGCACGACGCCTTCCCGTTCGGCATCGGCGTGCCGGACATTGAGCGCGGGCAGTTCGCGGAAGCGAAGCCGTTCCTGTGGCAGTCGGACACGTCCGTCATGCGCGGCAGCTGGTGCTATTCCGTGCAGCCGGACAAGGCGGTCTACAAAGCGCCGCAGGAGATTGTGCAGGACTTGCTGGACGTGGTGAGCAAAAACGGCCGCCTGCTGCTGAATTTCGGCCCGAAGCCGGACGGCACGCTGGCGGACAAAGACGTTGAAATCCTGCACAAACTGGCGGACTGGATGCGCGTCAACGACGAGTGCATCCATGGCACAGGCTTGTGGCGCATCAATCAGGAAGGCCCGACGAAGATTCAGGAGGGGCAGTTTGCCGACGGCGCGTCCCGCAACTTCACCAGCGAGGACTTCCGCTTCACCTGCTGCGGCGGAAACATCTACGCGGCGTGCATGGCATGCCCGGCGGACGGCAAGCTGCACATTCGGTCTCTGCGCGAGGCGGACGCGAGCCACTTGCCGCTCTGGCACGGCATTGTGCGGAAGGTGGAGGTGCTGGGCAATCCCGCGCAGGTCGCGTGGACGCGCGACGGCGAAGCCCTGCATGTGGATTTGGGGACTTACCGCAGCGACATGCCGGTTGTGGTGAAAATCATCACGGACTAAAGACGGCGGTTTCCGCGCCCTGTGCGCATGAAAAAGCCATCAATATTATCATAAAGGAGAGTATCAATATGCGTTTTACGCAAGGTTACTGGGTTATCCGGCAGGACTATGTGATGTCCTACGCCACGCAGACCGTTCGCGTCATCAAGAACGACAAGGAGCTGCACATCATCAGCGCCTGCCGCCCGATTCGCCACCGCGGCGATATTCTTGACGGCGGCTCGCTTGACATTGTGTTCACCGCGCCGCGCAAGAACATCATCCGCGTGCAGGTGACGCACTTTGCCGGCACGCCGCGCAAGGATCCGAAATTCACGACGTATGAAGAGGACGTGACGCCTGAAATCCGCGAGGATGACGACTACGCCTACTTCACCTCCGGCGACCTGACTGCGCGCGTGAGCAAGGGCGGCAATTGGGCGGTGGACTATATGGTCGGCGACCGCATCCTGACGACGTCCGGTTGGCGCGGCATGGGTCGTGCACTGAAGAAGGACGGCACGCCCTGTTCGCTTCTGCCGCATGGCACGTCCTACATGTCCGAGAGCCTCCAGCTCGACGTGGGCGAATGTGTTTACGGTCTGGGCGAACGCTTCGGCGCGTACGTCAAGAACGGTCAGACGGTTGATATGTGGAACGCGGATGGCGGCACGGCGTCGGAGCTGGCGTACAAGAACATCCCGTTCTACATGACCAACCGCGGCTACGGCGTGCTGGTGGAGAACGCAAGCGACGTGTCCTTTGAAGTCGCGACGGAAAAGGTGGAGCGCGTCCAGTTCTCGCACGAGGGCGAAACGATGGTCTACGACGTGATTTACGGCGGCACGCCGAAGGACACGCTCGACCTGTACACCGCGCTGACGGGTCGCCCGGCACTGGTGCCCGCGTGGTCGTTCGGTCTGTGGCTGTCTACCTCCTTCACCACGAATTACGACGAACAGACGACGTCCTCCTTCATCAACGGCATGGCGGAGCGCGACATTCCGCTGTCCGTGTTCCACTTCGACTGCTACTGGATGAAGGGCTTCAACTGGTGCGACTTCGAGTGGGATCATGACACGTTCCCCGACCCGGTGGGAATGCTCAAGCGCTACCACGAGAAGGGGCTGCACATCTGCTGCTGGATTAACCCGTACATCGGTCAGGCGTCGCCGCTGTTCAAGGAAGGCATGGAGCATGGCTACCTGCTGAAAAAGACCGACGGCAGCCTCTTCCAGACCGATATGTGGCAGGCGGGCATGGCGATTGTCGATTTCACCAATCCGGACGCCTGCAAGTGGTACGCTTCTTACCTCTATAAGCTCATGGACATGGGCGTGGACTGCTTCAAGACCGACTTCGGCGAGCGCATCCCGGTGCGCGGCATCCGGTGGTTCGACGGCAGCGACCCGGTCTATATGCACAACTATTACACCTACCTGTACAACAAGGTCGTCTTTGACGTTGTGAAGGATCGCAAGGGCGAGGGCGAAGCGATTCTGTTCGCCCGCAGCGCGACGGTCGGCGGTCAGCAGTTCCCGGTGCACTGGGGCGGCGATAACTCCGCGACCTACATCTCGATGGCGGAAACGCTGCGCGCAGGTCTGTCCATGAGCCACAGCGGCTTTGGATACTGGAGCCACGATATTTCCGGCTTTGAGTCCACCGCGCCGGCGGATGTTTACAAGCGCTGGGTGCAGTTTGGCCTCTTGTCCTCCCACAGCCGCCTGCATGGCTCGACGAGCTACCGTGTGCCGTGGCTGTTTGACGAGGAGAGCGTGGATGTCTGCCGCAAGTTCACCAAGCTCAAGTGCCGCCTGATGCCCTACCTGTACGGCAAGGCGGTGGAGGCGCACGAACACGGCGTGCCGATGATGCGCCCGATGATGCTGGAGTTCCCGGATGACCCGGCGTGCGATATGCTCGACCGCCAGTACATGCTGGGCGATTCGCTGCTTGTCGCGCCGATTTTCCGCAAGGACGGCGAGGTGCAGTATTATCTACCCGACGGAACGTGGACGTCCCTGCTGGACGGCGGCAAGGTCGAAGGCGGCCACTGGCAGACGGAGATTCACGACTTCATGTCCCTGCCGCTGATGGTGCGTCCCGGCACGGTGCTGCCGCTGGGCGCGCATGACGACCGCCCGGATTACGACTATCTGGACGGCGTGGAGCTGCACGTCTACCAGCTGGCGGACGGCGAGAGCGAGACGGTTGAAATCCCCGACACGAAGGGCAGCGTCGCCGCGACATTCACCGTGACGATGAAGGACGGTCAGGCGCAGGTCGAAACCGACTCCACGAAGCCGTATACCGTGGTTGTGCATCAGTAAATAACAACAGCCCTCTGGCGCAGGATGTTTGCGTCAGAGGGCTGTTTGCGTAAATGCAGCGATGCGATGCTAATATGCAATGTCTTATTGCGCAGAGGGTTTCGCGTCTGCGGACGCGACAAGGGGGCAATGGAAACAGACGAATGTCTGCGGTCGCCCCCTTGCCCCCTTCGCAGTCGCCTCCCATGTTACTTGGTTTTTATCGTTACAAGGGCGACAAAAAGGAAAACAATATTATACTTCCGGTGACGCCGTTGCTGCCGCATCTTCCTCACCGACATACACCGCCGCCCCATCCATACTCACATTTTCCAGCAGTTCTGTCAGGAACAAGTACAGCGCGTGATGATCCCGCGCCAGATTATACCCCGATAGAATCAGCAGTTCGCCGGAATCTGCCAGCACCATCAGCGTAATCTTGTCCTCACCGTCGCCAAAGGCATCGTTCACCACGCCGCCGAGAATGCAGAAGCCGGGCTGGGCGTCAAAATCCATCGTCTCGCTGGTCTTGGGGTCGAAATCCTGCATCAGGATGGGTAGCGCCGCCGCCGGGTCGTCATCCGGCACGCGGGAAATCACCATCGCCACCACGCGCGAATCTCCCCGCACAAGCGTGATGCGCCCCTCCGCCATCTCCACATGCGCGTCCTCCGGCAAAACCACGTTGAAGGGCGCAAGTGCGCTTTCCGGCACGGCGGTCAGCATCGGCGTGGACGCGGGTGTGCCGGTCGGGGCGTCCGTTTCTTCCGCCAGCGGGCAGGAGAAGGTTATCAGGGAAAAAAGAAGCATCAGGCAAAGCAGCCGCGTCATGTGCCGCATGGTCATGCACCTCCGTCAAAAGCAGTTTCGTGTCTTCATCATACCGCATTTGCGCGCGGATGTCAATTTGCGAAATGTAACACTTCCTTTTAGGGGAAAATTATGATATGATAAGGGAAGAAATTCCCGCAACACGAAGGAGGTTTTTCCCTTGATGCAGAAAATCATCCGCCACCTGTTCTGCCAGCCGCACATGGCGCGCCGGATTGTTGTGCTGATTCTCAGCGTGACGATTATGGGCGCGTGCGTGTCGGTGTTTGACCGCATTCAGTTCGGCACAGACCCCGCGTCCGTGCTGAATCTGGGCGTTGCCAATAAGCTGCACATGCTCCTTGGCACCTACCAGATGCTCTTCTACGGCGCGCTGCTCATCGTCGTGATGGCGATGCGGCAGTGGGAGTTCATCGGCCTGGGGTCGATTGCAAACATGGTGCTTGTAGGTTACTCGAAGGACTTGTTCGATGTTATCTTTAGCAGCATGAACATCCTCAACCGCGGCGCAATGGGCATGACGGAGCGCATCTGCTGGCTTGTGCCGACGCTGGGCGTGTTCATGGTCGCCGTGGCGTTCTATATGGTGGTGGAGCTTGGCAGCGGGCCGTATGACGCGATTCCGCAGATTATCTCGAAGTACGTCAAGAAGATTCCCTATGCCGTCATTCGCATGATTTACGACCTGTCCGCGATTGCCATCGGCTGGCTGCTGGGCAGCACGGTCGGGGTGGTGTCGATTGTTACGGGCTTCTTCCTCGGCCCGATTATCGCGGCGATTGCGAAGAAATTCCGCCCGTGGTTTGCGTAATTTCCCGGAGGTGACGTTATGCTCGCCGAAAGAATGGATTTGCTGACGAAGCGCCCGCAGGGAACGCTTTTCCCTCCAGCGCAGAACCGCGCAGCGTGGGAAACGCTGACTCCCGATGACCGTGCGGACATGGAAACGTTCATTGCCAAGTGGCGCGGTACGCCCTACCCGATGCTGCTGCTGAGCGACTACGCCGCATTCGTCCGCACGGGCAGCCGCGCACAATGCGAAACGCCGTATTTCGCGCGTCGGCGGAAGCTCATCGCGGCGGTATTAGACGTGTGCCTGCACGGAGAATCGGCGGATATGTCCCCGGTGGAGGATGGCTTGTGGTGCATCTGCGAGGAAACGACGTGGGCGATCAGCGCCCATGCGAACCTGACGGCGGCGCACCCGTTTCCTATCAGCGGCGAGCCGATACTGGACTTGTTCGCCGCGCAGACTGCCATGGTGCTGTCCTTTACGCTGACGCTGCTGGGCGATTGGCTTGACAGCTCCCTGCGCCAGCGGGTGACGGCGGAAATTCAGCGCCGCGCGATTGACCCGTTCCTGCACCGCAATACCGACTGGTGGATGGGCTTCACGCGCAAGGATTTGTGCAACTGGACGCCGTGGATTGTGTCGAACGTGATGTTCTCAGCGCGGTGCCTGCTGGACGACCCGCTGCCTGTGTACCGCCGCGCCTGCGGGATGCTCGATGCGTATCTGCGCTGCATCCCGGCGGACGGCGGCTGCGACGAGGGCGCGGCGTACTGGAACATGGCGGCGGGCAGCCTGCTGGACTGCCTTGAACTGATGGCGGAAGCCGGACTGACCTGCTGGGACGAGCCGAAGCTGCGGAACATGCTGCGCTTCCCGCTGCTGATGTCGCTGGGGAACGGCTATTTCGCGAACTTTGCGGACTGCGACGCGCGCCCGGTGATGTATGGCGAGCGATTGCAGCGCGCGGGCGAACTGCTTCGCGATGCGCCGCTGACGGCGATGGGGCAGAACCTGCGCGGTCAGCCGACGGACTGCATCGGCGACGTGCCGCACTTTTCGCGCCTTTTGCAGCGGCTGTTCCATCCGGCTGGCGCAGGTCAGCCGGCAGGGGACACGCAGGACACGCTGCTGCCGGACTTGCAGGTGCGCATCATCCGCCGGAATGGGTGGACGCTGTGCATCAAGGGCGGACACAACGGCGAAAGCCACAATCACAACGACGTCGGGTCGCTGATGGTGTATGTGGACGGGCATCCGCTGCTGGTGGATGCGGGCAACATGGTTTATACCGCGAAAACTTTCTCCGATGCGCGCTACACGCTCTGGAACTGCCGGAGCATGTACCACAATGTGCCGCTGATTGGCGGATTCGAGCAGTGCGCCGGGGCAGAATACGCCGCGCGGAACTTCCGTGCTTTGCCGGACGGCGCGTCGCTGGACATGGCGGTCGCGTATCCGTCGGAAGCGGTCGTGCTGTCGTCGATTCGCGGCGCATGGGTTACGCCGGATGGGGTTCAAATTGCGGACGAAATCACCATGCAAGCGCCGGAAGCCGTCACGTTCACCATGCTGGCGCGGGAGAAGCCGGAAATCCGCCCGGACGGGATTGAATTTGCGCACGCACGGATGGAAATCAGACCCATGCTGGCGGCAGCAGTGGAAGAAATCCCTGTCACCGACGCGCGGATGGCGAAGAACTGGCATGGGTCGCTCTGGCGGATTGCGCTGACGGCGGAAGCGGGCAGGCATCATCGGCTGACCATCAAAATCAGCAGAAATAATTTTGCAAATCAGGAATGAAGTTGGAAGGGTCATTCGTTGTATCATTGGAAAGCCGATGGAAGGAGGAAACTTCCTTATGAAGAATTTCTGGAAAATTGTGATGCTGACCGTCCTGTGCGTATCGCTGCTGTGCGGCGTGACGGCGATGGCGGAAGCCGACCGTTTTCAGTTTGAAAAAACAAATTTGACCGTCTTTGAAGGCAATACGCTGGAATTGTCGCTCATCCGGCAGGGCAATTGCGCGGCGGACGGCGAATTGACATTTGTCAGCGGGCGCGAGAACATCGCGGCGGTGGATGAAAACGGTGTGGTAACGGGGCTGACGAAAGGGCAGTCGACGATTACCGCGACGCTCAAAACCGAGAAGCGGACGTGGAAAGCGTCTGTCACCGTGACGGTGGCGCGCGCCGTGACGGACATTGCGGTGAACGAAACGAATCTCACGCTCTATGATGCGGCAGATCCGCTCATCAGTCACCTGACGGGCGGCGCGGGCGACCGCGTGCTGCTGCTGCGCAAAGGCAAGCAGGTGTCGATTCGGGCGACGCTGTCCCCCAATGACGCGAACAACCGCCGTTACACCGTCGCTTCGTCGGATACGGACGTGGTGCGTGTGAGCGGGTCAACGCTGACGGCGCGCGGCGCGGGCGAGTGCATCGTGACCGTGGCGAGCGAATCGAACCCGGAAGTCAGTGTGGATTACCGCGCCATCGTCATCACCCCGGTAACGGGCGTGACCGTGACGGCGGACACCAAGACGCTCTTCATCGGCACAACGGCGCAGCTGACCGCGACGGTGAAGCCGGCGGATGCATCCATCACGGGCGTGAAGTGGGAGAGCACGAACGAGAAAGTCGCCGTTGTGGATGAATACGGCGTGGTGACGGGCGTTGGGCGCGGACAGGCGACCATTCGCGCGACGGCGGCGGATGGCGGCGGTCAGCGCGCAAGCGTGAACGTGACCGTCAAGCAGCAGCCGGAAAGCATCACCCTGAGCGGCTTAAGCGGCAATATCCGCGTGGGCGGCGGCGTGACGCTGAAGGCGACCGTGCTGCCGAACACGACAAGTGACAAGGCGGTTGTGTGGTCTACGTCGGACGCGAGCGTCGCGACGGTGAGCGCGAACGGCTACGTCAAGGGCGTGCGCGCGGGCAGCTGCACCATCACCTGCCAGAGCAAGACGTTCCCGGAGGTCTATGCGCAAATCGACGTGACGGTGTATGCGCCGGTTACGTCCATCACCTTCAACGAGAAGAAACCGTCCGTGGCGGTGGGGCGCAGCATTGCCCTCAGCTGGACGGTGAAGCCGCAGGACGCGACGGATTCGTCCGTCAGCTTCTCGACGAACAAGCCGGATGTTGTGTCGGTGTCGGATGACGGCATCGTGACCGGTCTCAAGCGCGGTGAATGCTACGTCTACGCGACCGCGAACGACGGCAGCGGCAAGAAGGCGACCATCCGCGTGACGGTGACGCAACCGGTCACGGGCGTGACGATGAAGTACACCTCGCAGAACGTGGGGCTGAACAAGTACACCACGAACACCGCTATTCTGGAACCCGCGAACGCCGACAACAAGAAGATGCAATGGACAAGCCAGGATGAGCGCATTGCGACGGTAGCGGGCAACGGGCTGAATCCGAAGGTGACGGGCCGTGCATGGGGCACGACGACCATCATCGGTACGACGGATGACGGCAGTTATGTCGTCACCTATACCATCAACGTTGGCAGCAGAAAGGATGCGCTGCGCATCACGAATCTGTGGGCGGAAAACAACGCGGCGAAGATCGTCGTTTACAACGCCAGCAACCTGACCATCACCAAATTCTACTACACGATTTACCTTTACAATGCCTTCGGCGAACCGCTGGTCTGCAACACCGACGGGCGGTCCTTCTCCTTCACGGGCACTTACAACTTCACCCTTGCCCCCGGTGAAGCGACCCGCCACGGGCAGTTCTCCTTCGGGCGCGAGTACATCAAGCCCTATGGCGTGGGGCAGGTGGTCATGCGCATCAATGGCTACGACATTGAGGGCGGTGAGCACTACGATATTCCTGCCAATGACCAGCCGGAATTCACCTGGAAGGCCACAATTGACGACGGACAAGGGTAATCCCGATGCCGCTTCTGGAAACAGGAGCGGCGCTTTTTAATTGGGAGTGAGAAGTTGAAAACAAGAGGCAGCAAATGGGCGATTTCTCATCAGCGTCAGCAACAAAAGAAGTATTTTTGCAGCTATCTTGACACGCTTTTTCACCTGTGCTACACTGTGAGCGGTTGAAGAATGCTGTGTTCTTCGACCCTTTGCGGTATCCCAATAAATTGGATCTATCAATAGGTAATGTTTTTATTCACAGGGGAGGTCATCCGAATGAATACAACCCTGCTGGCAGCGCTCGCGCTGGGTGGCGCTGCGCTCTCGGTCAAGAAGCCGACGCAGAACCATAACCTGATGCGTCTGCCGTCCTTCCGGGGCATTGCGGAAGTCCGCGCAAGTCTGCCGGGACGGATGCGGCTCTATCTGCCCGCCGTATCCGCCAACCACGAAGCCGCAGAGGAAATGAAGCGGCAGCTGGAGGCAACCGGCGTGGTGCATGAAGTGGCGCTCAACTTCCGCCTGTCTACCGCTCTCATTCGCTACGACGAGACGAAGGTCGAAGCCGCCGTGGTGCAGGGCGCGGTGCTGAAGCTGATGGGATTGACCGACGCACTGCAGAAAGAGCCGGTCAGCCGAATTCAAAGCGGGTTGAATACGCTGATGGCGGCAATCAACCACGGTTTGCTGGAGGCGACGAACGGTCTGCTTGATGTGCGGACGCTGGCGGGATGCGCGCTGACGTTCGCGGGCGTGAAAAGCCTTGCGGTTAGCGGCGCGGCAGTTCCGGGCGCGATGACGCTGCTCTGGTGGGCAGCCAGCATCTGGAGGCGAAACGACAGTGGGACGAATTGAAACGGCGCTGATTCGCCACTACCTGAAGCCCGCTGTGACCAGCGACCTGCCGGGGCGCTTGCGCTTGAGCTTCAAGGGATATCAGATGCTGCCGAAGGAAGCGCTGCCGTATCTGCATTATGTGCAGGACGTGATGACGATGCTGCCGGGGGTGCGGGGCGCGCAGGTGAATCCGCGGATTGGTACGGCGCTGGTGACGTATGACGCGAGCATGACCAATCGGGAGGAAATCTTGCGGTGGCTTGCGACGGCGGTGGATACGGGGCTGGAATTGGCGCAGGAAATTGACTGGACGAAGAGCGATGTGGGGGAGGAAGAATTGGCGACGATGGCACGCCGCCGCCTCGCCTTGCGGCTGGGACAGACAAAAAAGTAACGGCAAAGGATAGCAAGGAAACGCGACCAAGCCGGGCGCCAGTCAATGGGTGTCGAGAGGGGCTTTGCCCCTTCGCAGGGTCAAGGGACAGCGTCCCTTGTGGGGTTTGGGGCAACGCCCCAACTGTTCCACGGGTGACCATTCCAAAGGGAAAAAACAACAAAGGGCGCAGGCAGCGAAGCGTCCCTGCCAGTAACTTCGCGCTTCCTCAGAAGCGCCCCCAAGCTGCTCTTTCCAACACCTATGCTGTGTCGCGCCAGATGGGCGCGACCGTGTAGCTGGTCTTTCAAACATAGCTGGTCTTTTCCGCAAGCAGGGGTTTCGCCTCTGCGGAGGCGACAAAAGGGCAATGGAAACGGACGAAGTCCGCGATCGCCCTTTGGAAACCCTCGGTGCACACTCCTGTTAGTTGAGCCTTTTCACGGCAAGGGTTTGCGCAATCGACGCGAAAAAGCATGAATCATAGAATCTGAATTGCCAAATCAAAGAAGGGATAACATGTTCAATCGGGAAACACAGAAAAACTGGATGAAGAGTCAGGTGGCGCATAGCCTTCGCGGGCGGCTGCGGCTCAGAGTAGAAGGGCTGAACTTCCTGAATGACGAGAAGGAAGAAATTGCCCAGATGCTTGCCAACCTGCCGGGTGTGCAGTGCGTGCAGGTGACGCCGATTACCTGCGGCATCCTCCTGCGCTTCGATCCGACCGCGACGGATACGTCGATTCTCTGTGAGGGCGTGGACGTGACGATGGCACGCTATGCCATGAACGCCTACCGCAATCGTCAGGCAGGCAGCAAGCCGGAAGAGCCGGAAGTGTCCATGACGACAAAGCAGCTGACAAAGCGGCTGGCGCTCAACGCGGGCGCAGTGGTGCTCGGTCACACGATTCTGCCTGGCAGCCTGCTCGGCGGTGCGATGGCAAGCTTCACGTCGCTGGAAGCGCTGACCAGTTTGGGACTGACGATGCCGATGGCACGGAGCGCGGCGGCGGGTCTGCGCCGCGATATGCGCCCGAACGCCGATTTCCTGACGGTTACGTCGATTGTCGCAAGTCTGCTGCTCGGTACGCCGCATTCCGCCCTGATGATTCTGGCGCTGTCTGACCTCGCGGAACTGATGACGTCCTACACCATCGAGCGCACGCGGTCGTCCATCAAGCAGATGCTGTCGGTGGAAGACGGCGAGGTCTGGAAGGTGCTCTCGGACGGTCGGCTGGAGAAAACGCCGATTGGTAAACTCGAAGCGGGCGATACCATCGAGGTGCACACGGGCGAGAAAATCGCGGTGGATGGCACGGTGGTGTCCGGCAGCGCGGTTGTTGACCAGAGCGCCATCACGGGCGAATTCGTTCCGGCGGAAAAGCGCAAGGGTGCGGAGGTGTTCGCGGGCACGGTCGTCAAGAACGGCAATATGCAGATTCAGGCGCAGCGCGTCGGCGACCAGACGGTTGTCTCGCGCATCGTCGGCATGGTGGAGCAGAGCGAACTCAAGAAAGCGCCCATCCAGCGCTATGCCGATAAGTTCTCCAACTACCTCGTGCCGCTGAACTTCCTGCTGTGCGCGGCGGTTTGGCTCGTGACGCGCAATCCGCAGAAGGCGCTGAAGATGCTTGTTATTGACTATTCCTGCGGCATCAAGCTTTCGACCGCGACGGCGTTCTCTGCTGCGATTAACACGGCGGTCAAGCGCGGCGTGCTGATTAAGGGCGGCGCGTACATCGAGCAGATGAGCAGCGCGAATACTGTTCTGCTGGATAAGACCGGCACGATTACCGAGGGCCGTCCGCGCGTGACGGGCATGACGATGCTGACCGACACGATGGACGAGGCGGAAGTGCTTTCGTTGGCGATGGCGGCGGAGGAAACCAGCACGCATCCGCTGGCAAGCGCAATTTTGACCTACGGGCAAGCGCACGGAGCGAAAATTCCCCCGCATGGCGAAATTGTAACCGAAGTCTCCCGCGGCAGCCGGACGGAAGTCGGCGGCAAGTGCATCCGCGTCGGCAACCTCAAGTACATGAAGGAAAACGGTGTCCGCGCGGACGGCGCAATTCCCGATGCGAACGGCGCAATTCCGAACTACGTTGGCGTGGGGGACAAGATTGTCGCCGTGCTGTACGCCATGGATAACCCGCGCGCAAACGTCCGCCGCGCCATCAACGCCCTGCGCTACGACGGCGTGGGCGACATTGAGCTGCTGACGGGCGATATGGCGGCACAGGCGCAGGCTGTTGCGGAAATGGTCGGCGTGGACGGCTATCAGGCGCAGCTGCTGCCTGAACAGAAAGCGGAGGCTGTTTTGAAGCTGCAAACGCAGGGCAACGGCGTCGTCATGGTCGGCGACGGCATCAACGATGCGCCCGCGCTGGCGTATGCGGATGTCGGTATCTCGCTGGGCAGCAAGTCCACCGATATTGCCATGGAAACAAGCGACGTGGTTATCAACCGCGATGATCCGATGATGATTCCCGAACTGCGCCGCTTGGCGCGCGCAACAATGCGCATTGTGCAGCAGAACTTCGCAATGGTCATCGGCATCAATACCGTCGGGCTGATTCTCGGCGCGGCAAGCGGCATCTCTGTGCTGGCGAGCGCGCTGATGCACAACATGTCCACCATTCTCGTTGTGGCGAACTCGCTGCGGCTGATGGTGTTTCCGCCGATGGAGGGGTGACGAATGCACAATGACAACATCGGCGCGGTGCATTTGACAGTGCTCAGCGCCCTGCCCGGCAGACTTCGTCTGCAATTGGAAAAGCCGATTGAAGGCGAAGCGATTTTCCTGAGCATTCCGGGATTGCAAAGCTGCCGGTATAATCCGCGCATTCAGACGATGCTGTGCTGCTACGATAAGGCGGTTATTTCTGAAAGTGACCTGCTCGTGCGCATCGGTGCGCTGTACGCCCGCTTGCAGCAGACGGCGGTGCTGCACGTCAAGCACTCGGAAGAAGAAGGCTTCTCAATGGCGCCCAGCGGCTATCTGGCGCTTGGCTGCATTGTCCTTGACGGCATGATGACCCTCGCGGGTTCGACGCTCACACGCTACACGCGCTGGCTGTCCGCCGGGGCGACGTTGACCGCCGTGGTTGAGCACGCCTATCAGGAACTGCACACACGCGGCAGTTTCGACCCGGAAGTGATGTCCGTCGTCTACCTGATTAACGCCATTGGCAAGCCCAACGGCTTTCAGGCGAGTCTGCTGGCGTGGATTGTCACGTTTAGCCGTCACCTGCTGCCGCGCGGCCCGCGGGAACAGGTATATCTGGTTCGGAACGGCGAACACACCACGACGCTCACCCCCGTCGTGGGCAATGAGGACGGCAGCGCCTTTGCTGGAAGCATCTTCCGCCGGAGCGTGGAAGTCTTAGCGCACAAGGGGTAATTTCATTCGCTCGTCCGGTCAAACGACCTGAACGATAGATACTTGCAAAAAATAAGGAGGACAAACATATGTTGAACCTGAACATGAGCCCGATGGTCAAGGGCATTCTGATTGGTGTGGGCGTGAGCGCGGTTGGTTTCTACGCTTACAAGCACAACGAGGAGAAGGTGGATAACTTCCTGCGCAGCCACGGCGTGAAGGTCAAGACGCCCACTGCGGGCTTTGAGACGATGTCCGTGGAGGACCTGATGCGCACGAAGGAAAGCATCGAGGACCTGATTGCGGAGAAGGAACAGCAGGAGCAGAGCGTGACCGTGGAAGCGGACGCGGCTGTGGCGGCGGAATAATCCCGCATCATAAAAGAAACGCGGCGCACTTCCCATGCGTCGCGTTTTTCAATTGGCGGATTATCCAAGAAGTGCTTTCAGCTTCCGCACGAAAATCTGCTGGACAACCGGCAGCCGCCCAATGCCCGTCAGCTGGCAGTGCACGTCAAAGCCTGCCTCTGTCAGCTGTGATTTCCAGCTGTCCGGCGCATCGCCTGCCATGTCGTTCAGCGTGTGCCCGCCGACGGACATCAGCAGCGGTGTGACGGTGATTTCGCGCGACGGCTGTTTCAGCAGTTCCGGGAGTACCTGCGCAAGGTTTGGTTCGCCGGACAGGCAGCCGAGATAGATGCCCCTTGGCAGCCGCTCCCGCAGGCGAAGATATGCCGGATTGCCGTTCGACGGATGACCGTGCCCCATAATCAGCAGGGGTGTGCCGAGAATCTTCTGCATGTCGGCATAGTAGGCTGCAAGGGTGTCAAGGTCAGCGTCGTCGGTCAGCAGGGGTGTCGCGACGGGGAGGTCCCGCGCGGCAGATTCTGCGCCTTCAAACTCGCCGCCGGGAGAAATGAGCAGCGCCGCAAGAGCAATCTGCGCTGCGCCATCCGCCTTTGCCTGTGCAATGGCTTCCGCCGGATCGGGCACGGGATGCCCCTGACGCGCCCACATCGCCCGCACGCGCCAGGACGTGAACGCACGGCGCAGCTCCCAATCCGGGCAGGCGGCCTGCATGGCTTGCTCGATGCAGCCAATATCGGCGGCGAGGACATCCGCCGACGCGCCGTAGGAAACAGAAATCAGTATTTTCTTGCTCATAACGTGATTTCCTTTCAAAAAAGAGCCGGTCGGGGGTAATTCCGACCGGCTTGAAGTGGGGGAGGAAGAATGCAGATTAGTTCTCGAAGTCGATCTCCGGGTAGAGCAGCTGCGCCAGCTGGAGATAGGCATCCGCAAAGTGGCTGTTGGGCTTGTAGTGGAACAGGTGGGGCTCGAGGAAGTAAATCTTGCCCTCCTGCACCGCGCGCAGGGACTTCCAAACGGGGTTCTCGCCGTAAACACGGTTGACCTGCTCCGCGTCGTCATCAGTGCTGGCGTGGCACTGCACCACAATCAGGTCTGGGTCGGCTGCAAAAACGGATTCCATGTTGATTTCAATGCGGTCAGCGCCGGAAGTATTGTCCGCGTCGGCAATGTTGATGGCGTTCATCTGGCTGATCATGCCGCCCAGCACGGTGCCCGATGTATTCGCGGTGATGTTGTCCTTCGTCGCGGAGAACATGGCAAAGACCTTCGGCGCGTTTTCCTGATTTTCCGGAATGCGGCAGAGAATATCAACTACTTTGTCCAGCGCGGGCATAGCCACGGTGTCCCACAGTTCCGGATGGCCGTTCAGGTTGCAGAAGACCTTGAACCACTTTAGGTAATCGGAAAAGTCGTTGTAATCCATCGCCACAACGGGGATGCCCGCTGCTTCCGCCGGGGCGGAAATGGTCTTGTAGCCGCTCATGGCGGTGGAGCAAATGATGAGGTCAGGCTGGAACGCGATAATGTTCTCAGTGCTCCAGTTCTTGCCCGCGGAGGATTCCGCCAGCACGGTCACGCCTTCATCCTGCGTCACGTCGCGGCCGATGTAGAGGTTGTACAGCGCGATGGAGGAATCGCCGCCAATGACGCCAGCCGCCTTGCCGCCTGCCTCATACCACAGGGTGACAAAACTGCCGTACAGCACCGCGGGCTTCGACGGGTTCTTGGCGATTTCGAGGGGCGTTTCGGACGCCGCATCTGGGAAAATAACGCTGTCGTCGGTCACGACAACTTCATCTGCCTTCGCGAGGAAGGACGCACGCAGCGCCGCCGCGCGGTCGGTTTCCTCTGCCATTGCGGGAATTGCCGCCGCACACAACAGCGTCAGCGCAAGGAAAAGGGAAAAAAGCTTCTTCATGGGGAATGCCTCCTTATTATGATGCACTTTGTTTATCTGAAAGGCTTTCGCCCACAGAATCAAGGGATGAATCGGGTAGAATCTTCATGGGAATGAAGTAAGGGCAGTGGTGCGACGCGTCACAGGTGATATCCGCCTCGATTTTAAACACCGACCGCAGCGTTTCGCAGCAGATGACTTCCTCCGGCGTGCCGCTGGCGAAGATGCGTCCGCCGCGGATGGCATAGAGCATATCAGAGTAGCGCGCCGCCATATTCAGGTCATGCAATACCATGACGATGGTCATACCCATTTCACGGTTCAAGCGGCGAACCAGCTCCAGCACCTCCATCTGGTAGCTGATATCCAGATAGGTGGTGGGTTCATCGAGGATGAGGATTTCCGGCTGCTGGCAGACGGTCATGGCAATCCATGCACGCTGACGTTCGCCACCGGAAAGTGTGCGAAGCGTCCGATGCTGGAGCGCGGTCAAGCCGGTCAGGCGCAGCGTCTCGTCGATGATGCGCCCGTCCTCCGCCGTCAGGTGACGCCCTAATTTCAAGTACGGATACCGCCCGTAGGACACCAGCGTCCGCACGTCAATATCCGGCGGCGACACATGCACCTGCGCCAGATAAGCGATATGCTGGGCAATTTGCTTGGGCGGATAGCTTTTCAGCGGCTTGTCGTTGTAAATGACCTCGCCCATGCGCGGCGTGACGGCCTTGGAGACGGTTTTGAGCAGGCTGGACTTGCCACAGCCGTTCTGCCCGATGATGGTGACGACCTTGCCGCGCGGAATATCCAGCGTTACGCCCGCCAGCACGGTTTTTCCGTGGAAGTCGATGGTCATGTTTCGGAAGCCGAAGTACATCAGTCGCCACCTCCCGTTTCGCGCGTGCGCAGCAGATAGAGGAAAAATGGCGCGCCGATGAAGGAAAGGATGATGCTGACGGGAATTTCACCCGGCGGCATGATGATGCGCCCGATGGTATCGCACACGACGACAAGCGTGAAGCCGAGAAACGCCGACGCCGGGAACAGGTACTTGTAATCCGACCCGACGAGCAGACGCGCAATGTGCGGCACGACCAGCCCCACGAAGCTGATCAGCCCCGCAACCGCAATTGCCGCGCCGGACAGGAGCGAGGACACCGCAATCAGGAAAAAGCGGAACCCCTCCGTGCGCAGACCCAGCGAATTGGCAGTTTCGTCGCCCAGCATCAGGATGTTCATCTTCGACGGCAGCAGAAAGCACAGCAGAATGCCGACCAGCGCGTAGGGGAGAATCATCTGAAAGTGCGACCAGCTGGAACCGTTCAGTCCGCCGACGAGAAAGCCGGACGCATTGCCCAGCGAATCGGCGAAGAACGTCTTGATCATGTCGTTGAACGCGCCGAAGAGCGCCGACACGGCCATGCCGGACAGGATCATCTTGACCGGACTCACGCCCTTCTGGTATGCCAAGGCGTAAATCAGCATCGTCGTGATGAACGCGCCGAGAATCGACCCGATGGGCAGCAGCGCGGACAACTGCGGGAACGCCACCAGCGTCACATACCCGATGAAGCTCGCGCCGCCGGTCACGCCGATGGTCGAGGGGGACGCCATCGTGTTGCGCATCACGCCCTGCAGGATGCAGCCGGATAGCGACAGACACACGCCTACCAGCCCGCCGCAGAGAATGCGCGGGAAGCGCAAGTGCCAAATCAGCAGCCGCGCGGTTGAACCATCATCGACAAATAGTGCGCGGAAGACGTCCGGAAGGTCGAAATGCACCGTGCCAATACCAACGCAAATCAGCGCGGACAGCAGACTCAGCACCCCGAAGAGAGCAATCAGCGGCATACGCATTCGGCGGCGAATCGTCTTGCTCATAGCGCCTTCAGGAACTCCTTCACTTCCGTCTGGCACTGCGCCAATTCCGCTGCGTTCGGGTGCCCCTGCGATTCCTTCTGCTTCTCGAAGCGCTCCGGGCTGAGGTGTCCCTTCTCGCCTTCAGGAATGCGCGTCCGCCGTGCGGTGCGCGCCAAATCAATGCTGCCGCGGCAGAGGTAATGCCCAATCAGCGTGTTCTGCTGGCGGACGAGATTCTCCACATTCTCGCACACCTTCTGCGCATGGGCGGATTCGCGCGCCGCGCCAAGCGTACCGATGATGATGATTTTCTTGCCCTGCATGTGTTCAAGGAGCGCGATGGTATCGTCATCCGCCGTGCCGTGGTTGCACCAGTAGGACAGCACGAAGGTATCAAACTTATCAATCATTTCCCGGTTGACATAGCGGATATTATATGGCCCCACGTGGTCGGGAATCACCTGCGCCGCCGTCTCCGCCAAGCGGAAGGCATTGCCGGTGATGGTAGAAAACACGATTGCGACGGTGGACATCGAAGCATCTCTCTTTCTGGTTAGACTTTTCTAATTAGAATAAACTAACTACTACTTGAAAAATAAGTCAGGCATGAGTTAATCATACCTAACAGATATAATTTTATCATGAGCTTTTTGCTTTGTCAAGAGGAACGAAAACTTTTTTCGGGAACTTGGCGGTTTCGCTTTCTGATGGAAAGCAGGGGAAAAGGCGGCGAAAAAGGGGGGTGATGGCGGTGGACGTGCCGTCCCTTGCCACCTTCGCGCGATGGAGTTGTTCTCACGCGCATAATTCTTCCGCGTGTTTATCCCTTTTCCCTTCCATCGTTCTCCCCCTTATGCTATAATAAAGCCAATCATCCGCGAAAGGAGGTTTCCGTCATGCTCTTCCCCCTGTGCGTCATCCGGCGCATTCATCGCGAAGGCTTTCGCTGCATCCCCGAAGCTATTCGGTTCCGCATCGCGCTCCATCGCCAGCGCCCCTTCCTCCAGATGGAAACCGCCCTGCGTCAAGCGGAGGAAGACGGCTACCAAGCCTTTATCCGCCGCCATGAAGCGCCCCTTTCAGTCCCCTTCACCCCGACCATGCGCTTGTCTTTCCTCATTCCGACTTATAATACGCCGCCGGAGCTGCTGCGCGCGCTGGCGGATTCGCTGCTGCATCAGTCGTGTGGCGCGTGGGAAGCCTGTTTCTATGACGGCGCAAGCACCCGCGCGGACACGCGTGAACTGCTGCAAGCGCTGACGCAGGAGGACAATCGCTTCCGTGTGACGTTCGGCGCGGAGAACCGCGGCATTGCGGGCAACACGAACGCCGCGCTGACGATGGCAACGGGGGAGTTTGTCGCGCTCTGCGACCACGATGACTTGCTCGCGCCGGACGCGGTGCGGTGCATCCTCGAAGCAGCGCAGGACGGTGCGGACTTCGTTTATACCGATGAGGACAAGGTGTCCGCCGATGGCACGCGCTTCTTTGAACCGCACTTGAAGCCTGATTTCGCGCCGGATTCGCTGCGTTCCGGCAATTATATCTGCCACATCACGGCAGCGTCACGGGGGCTGATGAACGCGGTCGGCGGACTTCGCCCCGGTTTCGATGGCTCGCAAGACCATGATTTGGCGCTTCGACTGTCCGAAAACGCGGCGAAAATCACCCACATTCCGCGTATTCTCTACCATTGGCGGATGCTGGACACCTCGTTCAGCCATCAAAAAGCACAGACCTGTGCGGATGCCGCCGCGCGCGCCGTGGCGGCTCAGCTCCGCCGCCTGCACATGGATGCCGACGTGACGGTGGAAGAGCTGCACGTCCGCATTCGGTGGAAAACGCGGCAGATGCGAATCGTTTGCCTCCTCTGGGGTGAGGGCGATGCGCCGAAGCTGCCGATGCCGTGCATCCGCGTCCGCGATTTGTCAGCGGTCAATGACCTCGTCCGCCGGATGGACTGTGACGCGGTGCTGTTTCTGCGCGCCGGACTGCGCCCACTGGATACCGATTGGGTCAGCGAACTCATGCAGTACGCCCAGCGCGCGGACGTTGGCTGCGTCGGCTCGGCGCTGCTGGATGACCGTGATTGCTTCCGTCACGCCGGGTATGCGGTGGACGTCCCCGGCGGCGCGGTCAGCCATCAGGCGGGGCAGTGGCGCTATGGGCGGCCGTATATGCTCACTGACCGCATCGTCCGCAACGTGACGGGCGTGTCCAGTGCACTGCTGATGATTCGGCGTGACGTGTTCCTGTCCGTCGGCGGATTTTCGGCGTACCAGAGTGACCTTCGCGGCGCGGATTTGGGGCTGAAATGCCAGCAAATCGGGCTGCTCAACGTCTACACGCCGTATGCGCGGATGGCAATGGATATGCGGCTTTCGCTGCTGCCGCCGTGCCTGACGCAGGGCGCGCCGAAGGGGGATTTGCGCCGCTTCCGCCAAACGTGGGGCGCGCACCCGCCGGAGCGTTACTATTCGCCGCTGTTCCGTCCGGACGGCAGCATGTTCATTGACCTTGACCGACAGGAGGAAACGCCGTGACGAAGTGCAAACCGCCGTTTTTCGGCGATTCCGCTGTGCTGAAAAAAGGGCTTTGGGTGACGCTGGTGATTGCGCTGGTGCTGGCGCTGTATGGTGCTTTGTTCACCCAGACGTGGCAGACGCGGGCGTTCACCATCGATGCGGCGGCGCAGACGCATCTGCATCCGCTGACGGACGGCGAGACGTTCTCGCTGCCCCTGCCGGATGGCGACATCCGCGAAATCAGCCTGCCCGTTACGGCGCTGAGCAGTGAATCCGGCGGCACAGCGACGCTGACCCTGACACGGCAGGGGTTACCGATTTTCACGCAGACCGCCTTGCTGACCGACAGTACCATCCGCGAAAAGTTGACCTTCTCGTTTGAACCCGTGGATGCGGACGAACTTGTGCTCACCTTTTCTGGCAACACGCTCCCTGCTTTGGGCATGAGCGGCGGCAATCAGCTGTGCATCCGCCTGTCCGGTACGCGCCCCTCCTGCGCGATGCTGTACTACGGGATTTTCGCGGCGGTTCTGGTGCTGTTCTGCGTCTGGGAAAGCCTGTTCACCGCACGCTGCGCCGCCGCCGGACGGCAGAACCATCTGCTGCGCCTGCAAGCCGACGTCCGCCGCTACGGCTTCCTCATCGAACAGCTTGTCCGCCGCAATTTTAATACAAAGTATCGGCAGAGTATCCTCGGCGTCCTCTGGAGTTTCCTCAATCCGCTGCTGACGATGCTCGTGCAGTACCTTGTGTTCTCCACGCTCTTCCGCTCTGCTATCGACCACTTCCCGGTGTACCTGATTTCGGGCATCATCGTTTTCAGCTTCTTCACCGAGTGCGTCACGCTGGGCATGGACGCGATTGTCATGAACGCGTCGCTCATCACAAAGGTCGCGATTCCGAAGCTGATTTTCCCGTTCAGCCGCGCGCTGTCAAGCCTTATCAACTTCCTGATTTCGCTGCTGCCGCTGCTTCTGCTGATGCTGCTGACGGGGGTGCGGGTGTCGCCCGCGCTGCTGCTGCTGCCGCTGATGATTGCGCTTTTGTTTCTGTTTGCGCTGGGCGTGACGCTGGTGATGGCGACGCTGAACGTTTTCTTCCGCGATACGCGATTTCTGTGGAGCGTGATTTCGCTCTTGTGGACGTATGCGACGCCGATTTTTTATCCGGATACGATTTGGCCGGAGGGACTTCGGGGGATTTTCCATTTGAACCCGATGTATCAGCTGATTGATTTTTTGCGGCAAATCGTGATTGCGGGAATCCCGCCGACGCCGGAGCGCTTGCTGGCGTGCGGGGCAGGCGCTTTCGGAATGCTGATGATTGGGCTGGTCATTTTCCGGCGATATGAGGAGAAATTTGTGTTTCACCTGTAAGGGAAAAAGGACAAAAGCGAATAAACACGCGGAAGGAATATGACCGGGCGGCTCTTTCAACTTACGCAGCATTGTCGTGCTGATGGGCGCGACCGACCAGCATAGGGAGCAATTCGTTTCCTGCTGCTGGTCTTTTTTGCTGCAGGGAAAAGCGCACTGCCACAAAAAAAATCCACCCCCGCAGACGCAAGGGTGGACAAATTTGATAACCTGTGGATTATTCTTCTTCCAGCGGGGCGACACCGGCATCATCGCCGAGGTCTGCTTCCAGCAGGGCAAGGTCGTCCTCGTCCTCATCCGGAAGCTCGCCGGGATCTTCTTCGGGCGCAATCGGCTTTGCGGGCTTATCCGCAAAAATCTCCTGACGAATAATCGCGTCGATTTCGTCCGTGATTTCGGGATGGTCGCGCAGGTACAGGCGCGTGTTCTCGCGGCCCTGACCAATGCGCTGGTCCTTGTAGCTGAACCACGCGCCGCTCTTGTGGATGATGTCGCGCTCGACCGCCATGTCAAGCAGCGTGCCTTCGCGGCTGATGCCTTCGCCGTACACAATGTCGAACTCTGCCACGCGGAACGGCGGAGCAACCTTGTTCTTGACAACCTTGACCTTCGTGTGGTTGCCGACGACTTCGCTGCCGTTTTTGAGCTGCTCGCCGCGGCGCACGTCCAGACGCACGGAGGCGTAGAACTTCAGCGCACGACCGCCGGGGGTGGTTTCGGGGTTGCCGTACATCACGCCGACTTTCTCGCGCAGCTGGTTGATGAACACCGCGACGCAGCCGGTTTTGTTGATGATGCCCGCCAGCTTGCGAAGAGCCTGACTCATCAGACGCGCTTGCAGACCGACGAAGGAATCGCCCATTTCGCCGTCGATTTCCGCCTTCGGGACGAGGGCGGCGACAGAGTCGATGACAATGACATCCAGCGCACCGGAGCGAACCAACGCTTCGACGATTTCCAGCGCCTGTTCGCCCGTGTCGGGCTGAGAGACATACAGGTCGTCAATATTTACGCCCAGATTCTTGGCGTACACCGGGTCGAGGGCGTGCTCTGCGTCCACAAATGCCGCGATGCCGCCCATCTTCTGCGCCTGTGCGACAATGTGCAGGGCAACGGTCGTCTTACCGGAGGATTCCGGGCCGAAAATCTCCACAATACGGCCGCGCGGAATGCCGCCGACACCCAGCGCCTCATCCAGCGTCAGGCAGCCTGTGGGGATGACCTGCACGTTTTGCTCCGCGTGTTCACCGAGCTTCATGACGGCACCCTTGCCGAACTGCTTGTCCAAATCCGCCAGCGCGTGCTCCAGCGCCTTGAGTTTCTCCTCCTGCGCACCCGTCACCGGGGCGGCTTTTTCGGTCTTTGCGGGCTTCTTTGCTGCCATGATACCGCTTCCTTTCTGGATACCGGCGGGGATGCAATCAGCAATCGCCGCCGGGTTTCTTTCGCTTCTTATCGTACCACAGCGAACAGCAGTTTGCAAGGGGAACACGCAAGTTTTTCCTGATTAGGTTTCATCAAAATAATGGTATTTCCCCTTCAGAGCCAGCAGGAAGCCAATCGACACGACGAACGCCAGCGCTTCCGCCGCAGAGGCTGCCCACCAGAGACCGTCCACATCCAGCGCCATCGGCAGCAGGATGACCGACGCCGCCTGAAACACCAGTGTGCGCAGGAAGGAAATTGCCGCGGACACGCCGCCGTTGTTCAGCGCCGTGAAGAAGGAGGAAAGGAAGATGTTGAAGCCTGCGAGCAGGAAGGCGAAGGAGAAGAGGTGAAAGGCGTGCCGCGTCAATTCACAGAGCGTCGCGTCATAGCCGACGAAGATGTTTGCCAGCGTCCCGGACAGCGAGATGGCGGCGATTGTCATCACGATGCCCAAGATGCCCATGACTTTCAGCCCCTTCGTCAGCAGGTTCCTCAGCTCCGGGTGATTCCGCGCGCCGTAGTGGTAGCTGATGATGGGCGCACAGCCGATGGAATATCCAATGTCAATCGCGACGAAGATGAACTGCACATACATCAGTACGCCATACGTCGCCACGCCGTCTTCGCCCAGAAAGCGCATCAGCTGTGCGTTGTACAGCATCCCAATCAGCGAGCCGGAAATGTTGCTCATCAGCTCTGATGAGCCGTTGGCGCACGATCGCAGCAGCGGCTGCACTTCGAACTTCGTCCAGCGCAGACGCAGGGGGCTGCTTTTGCTGAACAGGAAGTACATCAGCGGCACAACGCCGCCAACGGTCTGGCTGATGCCGGTCGCAATCGCAGCGCCCGCAATGCCCCAGCGGAATACGCCCACGAACAGCGCGTCCAGCACCATGTTCGTCACGCCCGCCGCGAGCGTAATCAGCAAGCCGAACTTCGGCTGCTCCGCCGCAATCAGGAACGACTGGAACATGTTCTGCAGCATGAACGACGTAAGGAAGCAGACGACAATCCGCCCATAAAGCACGCAGTCATCCACCATGGCCTCTGTTGCGCCCAGCAGAATCGCCATTGGGCGCATGGCCAGCACCCCGACCACCGTCAGGATAACGCCCAGCAGGATGCCGAAGAGCGTAATCATGGAGAAATACTTGTTCGCGCGCTCCTTGTCGCCCTCGCCCAGCACGCGGGAGACCAGCGCTGTGCCGCCTGTGCCGAGCATAAAGCCCATTGCACCCAGAATGATGAGAAACGGCATAATCAGGTTGATGGACGCGAACGCCGTTTTTCCGGCGAAATTCGACACGAACAACCCGTCCACCACGCCGTAGATGGACGTGAACACCATCATGACAATCGACGGCAGGACGAAGCGGAACAGACGAGCGTAGGTAAAGTGATCAGATAACTGAATCGGGTGCTTCTTGCTCATTTAGCTTGATTTTCCTCTTCTTGATTCCGCACTGTCTGCGGGAAAATGTCTGTCATCAGCGCATTCAGGCGGCGCAAGAGGGAGAATAGCTGATTCGCCTCCTCTTCGCTGAATTGCGCCAGCGCCTGCTGCTCGGTTTCAGCAACGCGGTCTGCGGTTTCACGCGCCAGCGCTTCGCCCGCGGCCGTCAGGTGAATCGTTTTCGTGCGGCGATTTGAACCGCTTTGCAGCGTAATCAGCCCGTCCGCTTCCATTTTCTTCAGTGCGGAGTTGATCGTCTGTTTGGGTTCGTGCAGAAATTCGCACATCCGACTCTGCGTCATTTCGCCCGGCTCAACCCGCAGCGTGTACAGTGCCCACATTGCCATGTCAGTCAGGTTCATCTGCTTCGCCATCTGACGGTAGATATTGGCATTTTCTTTCCATGCCTCGTTCAGCGCAAACAGACGTGTGCTTAACGCTTTCATCACAATGCTCCTTTTCAATTTGTCCGAAATCGGACAGTATCGATTATAGTCCGATTTCGGACATTTGTCAAGAAACTTTTTCCGAAAAAATAACAGAGTGTGTGTAACCGCTTGAACAATTTTTGAACTTTTTTGCCCTATGTCTTGTTATCTCCCTGACTTTCCGATAACGTTTTCTGAAATGCTGTCTGTTTCCTTGACGGATGTTGAAATTGGGCGTATAATGACAGATACGCAATTGCGCCATACAATAGGAAACGCCGCCTCAGAAATCCGAATGTGCCTGTGCCGCCCTGTGATGAACGAAAAGAAAGAGTTATCGATATGAACAGTGAGCAGATCCGGAAGTTTTTCGCTGATTATCAGGTTACCCTCAAGCGGGTGGAGCAGCTCGAAGCTGCCATGCGCATCAAGTCCGACTGGGATACATGGTGCGCCGCCCTTCGGGAGCGCGCTGAATTCTTCCGCACGGAGTATGCGCACATGAATGCCACGATGCGCAGCGTGACGCAGGAGTTCGCGAAGGAAGAGCCTAATTTAGACGATGACGCATGGAAACAGCTGCAAATTTCGATGATGGACTTCTATCGCGCAGATACGCATGACTTGGCGCTCCTGATGGAACTTGCAAAGATTCTCCAGAAGCACTATGGACACAGCAACAACCTTGCCGCGATGACGGATGTGGATCTGACATTGGCGTACACAAATCTGGAATTCTCCCGCATCCTGCGTGAACCATATGGCACACGCGCAAGGGACTATTACCGCAAGATTTCGGTTTTGTCGCGGAATTTCGGCGCAATCAAGGAGCACAGCGTCCATCAGGCGATTGTGGTGGCCTACGCGAACCTTGTGATGAGCTGCTGCGTGTTAGGCACGGTCACGATGGAAGAAGCGTTTGCCATATGGGAGGAAATGAAGGAACTGCAGGCGTCGGATGCGCTGGCGGCGACGCGCGAAAGCGAGCCGGACGTAGGCAGGCTGCTGGATATTTTCACCGAGCGCTTCCGCACGGACGCTTACGCGCTGGCGAAATCGTTTGACCGCACCATTGAGGCGCACACCCGCTTTGTGCCGCCGGAATTGATGAGCCGGATTGAGCAGATAACGGCAGAATATTACGAAAAGCTGGATAAGCCGGAGGAAAGCACTGCCGACATGTTCCAAATTATCACCAGCCAGTGTGACTTCGACTGCGAGACGGGCCGCCGCACGGCAGATGAGTGCTGGAAGGAGATTCACACTTTCTTCCGTAAGACAAAGCCGAAGGTGGAGCAGCTCGGTGAAGTGGACGTACGCGAAATTGACGTTATTTCCTATTATATGACCTGTCTGGACGCGCTGATTTCCTTCCTTGTGGAAACGACGATGCCGATGGAGGATAAGAAACGCTATTTCCGCGAATATCAGCAGGATATCCGTGATTTCATTGCGGATTACGACACGCGCACCGGGCATAGCAACACGCTGAACAACGCACTGGAGGAGCTGGCGTTCTTCCCGAATGCCTATGCGCTGTTCGACACGGCGGAGGAGAAAATCGACTACATCTTCCGGCTCGTTGTCGCGCGGCACTGCACCGCGTTCCTGCATTCGCTGATGGTGTCCGCCTTTGCGGAAGCGATTCTCTCCGCCATCATCGACAAAGAACCGACGCTGATGGTGGGGTATCACGGCGTGACGTCGCCGGAGGATGTGCAGGCGCACCGCGCGGAAATTCTGCAATTTGCGCATGACGCCGCCCTGCTGCACGATGTGGGCAAGAATTCCATGCTCGAGATTATCGAGACGCAGCACCGCCCGCTGACGGACGAGGAGTTCGGCATCATCCGCTCCCACCCGAACCGCGGCGGGCAGTACCTGAGCATCGACGAGGATTTGGCGCGCTATGTGGATATCGCCCGCGGCCACCACAAGTTCTACAACGGCAAGGGCGGCTATCCGAACGATTTTGATAACACCGCCTCGCCGGAGCGCTTCATGATTGACATCATCACCGTCTGCGACTGTCTTGATGCCGCGACTGACCAGTATGGCCGCAACTACCACCAAGCCAAGACGACGGACGAAGTGCTGGCGGAATTCAAGCGCGATGCGGGTGTCCGCTACAACCCGGACATTGTGCGCTTCATCCTGCAGGATTCCGTTCTTCGCGATACCCTGCGCGAAATTTCCGGCCCGCGCCGCCTGACGATTTACTACGACACCTACAAGCACTATTTTATGTAACACAAGGGAGTTCCAAGGGAATTCCTCCCTTGACCCTTTCGCGCGATTGGGTTGGTGACATTATCAGACAGTGCCCGCGTGTTTATCTGCCCTTTCAGTCAGCTAAAGGGATCCGCCATAGCGGACGGAGAGGGCTTGCTGCAATACAAGCTATACTATTTCCAGATGGCACAGTTAAATCTGGGAATAGTATTGATTCCTGAAAAATGCAAATCAACAGACACAAAAAGAGCTGCTTCTACACAACAGAAGCAGCTCTTTTTCATATCCCCATCCCGCAATGCTCGCACTGCCGCGCAGCCCCTTCCACCACACTCGTGCGCCTACCGCAGTGCGGACACACAATAAACGACTGTACCGCCCCATACGCCCGTAGGTTCGGCGCAGTCAGGTATACCATCGCTGTCAGCGGATCAATCTGAATGTTTCGCAGATAGTTCCCGCAGAGCAATAACCGCAGCGTCTCCATGTTCGGGCAGTCCGGCAGGAGCTTGGGCATATCCGACAGCGGAAACATGTGCAGCGAGAACGTTGCTAACTGCTGTGCAACGCCCCGCGCCCGGCGCCGGATGATTTCCCCCTGAAGCAGATGCATCCCGGCGTACAGCGCCGCCGTCGCAAGGCATAGCAGCAGCAGCACCATGCGCGTGTCGCCGTGCTCACCCGCCTTGCAGGTGCGCCACAGCAGCAGCGCCGATAGGGCGAAGAACAGCGCCATCAGCGGATACACCCACCATCGGCGGTTCGCCCGCTGCGTCAAATAGGGATTCATGCGGATGCCTCCTGTTGCCGAATAACATTCATTTCACCTATACAATACCATACTTGCAGGATAATGTAATACTAATTCGATTCTAAAACATGGCATCGAGCATAGCAGATTTTTCGTTCC
>ERZ773136.673-NODE-673-length-37216-cov-12.329754_pt1 | contig 37216 bp, 25 predicted proteins | sample MGYA00580855_ERZ773136 | MGnify/ENA primary metagenome ERZ773136 (study PRJEB29015, sample SAMEA2737860) | human gut metagenome | biome: human gut; feature: human-associated habitat; material: faeces | place: China | collected 2012 ... | reverse complement strand
CCCAGCAGCACGATCGCCGCGGCAAACACGCCGATGCCGCACAGCGCCAGCAGCACGGGGCTGACCGTGCCGGCCGGGATGCCGGTGATGCTGCCGTAGTGATACCCGGCCGGGGCGAGCCGCTGCGCCAGCTGCTGCAGCAGCTGCGTGTACACGGCCGGCTCTGCGACGGTCTCACCTGCGGCGTCCGTCAGCGGCGTGAGCCACAGCACGGTCATGCCGCGGTCCACGACCGCGCGGTAAAGCATGTTGACGATCTCCTCCGCGCCGCTGTAGCCGAGCGTCTGGTAGCGCGCGCGGAACGTCTGGTTGAGCCAGAAGCCCTTGACCATGCCACCGGTATATCCGTCAAGCGTGTAGCCGTCCGGCAGAACGCAGCCGGTCTGGTTCTTGTCCTCGATGAGCACGAGCGTGCTGCCGCTCTCGCGCAGCGCGTCGAGCACCTGCGCCTGCGGCAGCGGCTCTGTGTCCGTGTCGACACCGGTCTGCCCCGCGGCGGCGAGCGTGTCATACTGTGCGGCAAAGAAGTAAGTCCCGCCCTGCGCAAGTCCGCCGACCTGTGCCAGTGTCAGCCCCGCGTCCTGCGCGGCGCGCACGATGTCGGGCTCGGCCTGCTCGTCCGGGGTGACCAGCAGCTCGCGCACGCCGGCATCGGCCAGCTGTGTCAGCCATTCCTGCACCGGCACGCCGGAAGCATTCGCCAGCCGGACGGTGTCCTCATAGCTGATGACCACGTCGACCTGCCGCTGCGTCTGCTCGACCCCGATGCGGGCACCGAGCAGCCAGAAGGCCGCCAGAGTGCAGATGGCTGCCGCTATCAGCAGCAGACGATAAGAGTGAAGGTGTTGTTTCATAATCACGCACGCTTTCTGAATTTTTGCACGATCATCTGCAGCGCCTCCCGCTCACGCAGCAGCCAGCAGATGCCGGCGTACAGCCCGATGCCGACCAGGCCGAGCGCGCAGAATTCCAGCAGGGTCAGGAGCTTGCTCAGTCCCGGCCGGTACAGCAGGCTCTCGCACGCCCACATCGCCATGCCGGTCAGCACGGCGGCGGCGAGGTTTTTGAGCAGCTTGCCGGTGCGCAGACTGCCGCGGGTATCGCGGAAGAAGCAGATGAGCGCGATGACGCCGCCGACGGTCAGCGACACGGCGGTCGTCCGTGCGATCAGGCCGCAGCTCTGGCTGTGCCGGAACACGAGGTTGAGCGCAATGTTCAGCGCCAGCACCACCGCGTTGATGAGCAGCGGCGTCAGCGTCTTGTGCATGGTGTAGTACGCCTTGTTGATCAGGTCCAGCACGCAGAAGCCCGCCATGCCCAGCGCGTACATGGCAAATACGCTGCTGGTCATCTGGGTAGACACGGCATTGAAGTTCCCGCTCTCGAACAGGACGTGGATGACCGGCACGGCGAAGGCGGAAAACAGCGCCGAAAACGGCAGGATGACAAACAGGGTGTTTTCCACCGTGCTGCCGACGTAGCGCTTGTATTCCTGCGCGTTCACCTGCGAATAGGTCAGATTGTATTTCGGAAACAGCACGACGCTGATGCTGTAGATCAGCGTGGTGGCGACGGGGGTGAAGAGCTTGTCCGCGTAGTACACGGCGCTCACGGCGCCGCTGCCGAACGAGGACACGGTATTGGAGTCCGCCAGGTAGCACAGCAGGAAGATGGACGTGGTGAACACCGTCACGACCGTCGTGCGGGCAAACAGCTTCAGATCGGGATCGCGGAAGTGCAGCCCCGGGATCAGCCGGAACTTTTCCCGCACGATGCACGGGATCGTCATGGCAAACTGCAGCAGCCAGGCAAAGCAGATGACCAGCACGTACTCGAGCACGCGCTCGCTGCTGGAAAACAGCACGAGAAACACGATCAGCAGCACATTATACGGCAGACTCAGGCTGCCCTGCAGCGTATAATGCTCCATGGACTGGAACACGGCGACCAGCAGGTAAATGACCACGATCAGCGGCAGCGTCAGCACGCAGATCTGCAGGTACATCCGCAGCGTTGGCAGGTCGGCGTCGCTCACGCCGAGCCAGTGGCCGACGGGCGCGAAATGGATCACAATCGAGGCGAGCCCGACGACCAGCGCGCTCACAAGCACGCTCACGCAGATCAGGTTCCCGGCCACGGCAAAGGCCTTATTCCGGTCCTCGGCGAGGTGCCGCGAGATCACAGGCACGGCCGCGATGCACAGGGCATAGGCGACGGTCGTGAAGATATAGATCGTATAGTTATAGGAGATCGTATAGAGGTCGAAGGCCGTCTGCGTGCCGAACACGCCGGCCTGCAGCGCCTCGCGCACGATGCCGAGGATCTTGGTCAGCAGCGTGACCGCCACGACCAGACCAATGGTGCGCAGCGTTCGTTTGTTCTGGTTCTGGCTCATGACGCGGACACCTCGTTTTCGGACGGCGCAGCGCCGTCATGTGCCGTCAGGCAGTAGAGTGCAGCCAGCGCAGCGGAGAGGTAGAACGAGGCGTTCGGCCGCCGGAGAACGCTGGCAGAGAAGTAGGCGTTGACGATCAGGATCACTGCCGCCATGCCGAACGCGCACACCGGCAGCGTGAGGTACCGGCGCGGCTCGCGCGCCATGCGCCACAGCGCACGCCCGGCGAAAAACAGCAGGAATCCGGCCAGCAGTACCAGGCCGGTCAGACCATAGAGATAATACACGCCGTGGAAATCGTTCTCCGCGTCGAAAATGGCGCCCTGGCAGCGCGTCGCGTCCAGCTCGAAGCCGAACAGACGGCTGGTGGCCGGCAGCTCCGCCATGAGCAGGCGGCAGTAGACGAGCTTGGTCAGGCGGATGTCGCCGATAACGGAGATGTCCGTGGAATCGTGAAAGGCGTGCTCCACGTTTTCCAGACCGAAGCGCTCGACGGCCACGCGCTGATACTTCCAATACAGCGCATCGCGCGTCTCCTGTTCGGAGGCGCCCAGATCCTCGGCCGCCTGCTGCTGCTCACTCACGCTCTCGGCATAGGCCTGTCGGTTGCGGTACATGGGGCTCTGGTGATAGAGCCCGCCGCACAAAGCGGCGCACAGCAGCACCACGGCCAGCGCGCGCACGTTCCACTGCCGGGTCAGCGCCATGCTCAGGCATACACCGGCGGCGATGCCGAAGATCTCGGCATAGGCCAGCCGCGTGCCAAGCAAAAACAGCAGCGCAAAGCCGACGATGCAGTGCATCACGGCGGCGGGCAGCTTCCCGCGGCGCACGGCCGCAAGCATGGCAATCACGGTGAGCACGCCGAGGATGGCGCTCTGCGAATTGGGCAGCCAGAACCAGCCGCACCAGCCGATGCGAAACTTCGCATACGTGGGCATGCACGTCCCGGTCAGGACGGACACGAGCGTGACCGCCGCGATCAGGTACAGGTTGATCGTGCACGCGTCCTCGAGCACGTCCAGAAAGCGCGGCGTGCGCCGAAAGAGCGTGATCAGGCTGAAGGTATAGACCGGCAGCTGCGCAACGCGGATAAAGTTTGTCAGGTCGGAGACTGGATTTGCATAGCCCACGCGGCGGCAGGCAAGCATATGTGCGCCCCAGAACACGGCGAGCACGCCGCACAGGATCAGATAGGCGCGCCTGCGGTCCGAGAGCACGAACGCCAGCACCGCGGCAGCCGCCAGCAAAAGCATCCGCAGCGCAAGCGAAATGCTCGTGCCGCGGCCAAGCGTCTGCGTCCAGAATGACAGCACATCCAGCAGCGGCTGCGCGGCACACAGGCCGATGAGCACACCGGGCAGCCAGCGCGGACGGGCCGCTTCCTGCGACGATATCGGTTGCATAGTTTTTCCTCTTTTTCTCTCAGGATAGTTACACTCAATCATACGCTTTTTTCCCGGTCAGGTCAACCTGCGCGGCCGTTTGTTCATATATTTTTAGAGAATATAGTATGCAGACACCCCCGGACGGAGTTTTTCTCCGTCCGGGGGTGTCTGTCGTGCCGGATCACAGCAGCTTGTCCGCCTCGTGCGCGTAGCTGCAGATGAGCTTGTCGAGCAGGCGCTGCAGGTCGGCGGCCTTCGGGTCCGTGACGGCCTGCGCATGCAGGCGGTGCAGCCCGTCGATGGCCTCCTGACTCAGGCCGAGGGAGCTGTAGACGTCGCTCTCGCCGGCGCGCTGCGCATCGGCGTCGTCGGCCGCCTCGTCAAAGCCGAGCAGGAAGTTCGGCGTTGTACGGAAATACCGTGCGATGCGGCTCACGACCAGTGCCGACGGCACCGTGACCTCGCGCCGGTCGTTCGGCTTGAGGTACTTGCGCACGGCCGGGCGGCTGATGTCAATCTCATCGGCCAGCTCCTGCGTGTTGACGGGCTTGCCGTACACGTTGTTGCCGTTCATCAGATAGGTCAGCCGGTCACGGAATACGCTGCCGAAACCGCCGGCGGCCTCGTCGTTGTCTTTGCCCATGAAAACGCCTCCCGTTCCAGAAAGCAAAGTTTTTCTATTTTTTTCGGAAAAACACTTGACAAACCCGTAGAAATGGTTTATACCAAAGTTGCGTTAATCAAAAACGAAACTTTGGTTTCTATCCGCAGGCCAAATCAAGCTTTTCTGACCCTCAGTAAAGCACAACTGCCTGCATAAGTCAAGATATACTCCCAAAAATAACAAGGAGGTACTGCTATGAGCAAAGATCGTGATCTCATTTTTGATATGACCGAGGACCCGGAGGTCCTGACCTATCCCGCCGTCGATCATGAGCCGCTGCAGCTCGGCGGGGTGGGGGACGATGCGTCCGCCGCTGCCGACCGCCAGGTGACGACGCCGGGGGACGTGCACGTCGCGCCGCAGATGCCCGCGCCGATCGACGGCACGCTGCGCCAGTTTGCGCTGCGCGTGCCGAGCGTGATCGACGAGTGCAGCGGCATCATGGTGTTCGGCAAGCGCATCAAGTCGCTCGTGTTCTCGACCGACCTGTGCATCATCCGCAATGTCAACGCCGACGCGGTGTTCGCGGTCTATCCGTTCACGCCGCAGCCGGTCATCACGCAGGCGCTGCTCATGGCGAGCGACCTGCCGGTGTTCGTCGGCGTCGGCGGCGGGCTGACGACGGGCAAGCGCGTCGTCAACCTCGCCATGTATGCCGAGATGCAGGGCGCGACCGGGGTCGTCGTCAATGCGCCGACGCCGGGCCGGATCCTCAACCGCATCCGCAGCAGCGTCGATGTGCCGGTTGTGGTCACGGTGGCCAATTCCGACACAAACTACCGCCACCGCATCGAGGACGGCGCCGCGATCCTGAACGTGGCCGCCGGCGCACAGACGCCGGAGATCGTGGCCGAGATCCGCGAGCGCTTCCCGGACTATCCCATCATTGCGACCGGCGGGGCGGACGAGGAGAGCATCCGTGCCACCATTCGCGCCGGCGCCAACGCCATTGTCTGGACGCCGCCGACGAACGGCGAGCTCTTTCGCGACGTCATGAAAAATTACCGCGAGGGCAAGCCGCATCCCTGATTTTCGGAACCTCTTTCTCTTTGCTTTCTCTTTCTGTTATTTGCGCAAAAGGACGCATCCATTCGGATGCGTCCTTTTGTTGTCCTGTTTGGCACCTCAGAGCAGGCAGAGCATGACGCACGCCTGTTCGCGGGTCGCGGTGTCGCGCGGGCAGAAGCTGCCGTCGGGCATACCGCTGATGACGCCGGCGCGCTGCAGCGCCTCCACGGCGGGCAGGGCATAGTCGGCGATGTCGGCTTCATCCGTGAACGTGATGGCCGGATTGCCGGTGCCGAGCTGGATGCCGAATTGCTGCGCATAACGATAGAGCATCGTGGCCATATCCTGCCGGGAAATTTCGGCATTCGGCGCAAATTCGGTGTCCGAGATGCCGTAGACAACGCCGTTTTCGGCCGCCCAGTTGACGTAGGGCGCGTACCAGGCCTCTGCCGGAACGTCGGCAAACTTGCCCGACGTGTACGCGGACACGTCCGCGCCCTGCAGCCCGGCCAGCATGGTCACGAACTGCGCGCGCGTCACGTTGGCCGTCGGCTCGAAGGTCGTGGCGCTCGTGCCGGAGACGACGCCCGCATCATAGAGCTCCTTGATGTACGGATAGCTCCAGCGGCTTTCCGGCACATCCGTAAACGGGAACGGCGTTTCCGTCGGCTGCACGGTGTGGTAGGTGCTGTAGATGTCGTCCATCAGGTTGCGGTAGAACAGGTGCGTTTCGATGACGCTCTTGTTGGCAATGCCGCCGACGAACTGCATATGGTCGGCGCGCGTGACGGGCATGACGTACCAGATGCCGGGCTGGAAGGTGATGTCGGAATAGCCGTCATAGTTGACCCAGCCCTGTGTGCCGTCGCGCTTGAAGCACTCGGTGGTGTTTTTGTCCGTCGTGGTCGGGTAGAGGGCGGAGACGGTGTTGACAAGTCCGTCGTTCGGCAGCCAGCTCTTGTCGATGTAGATGCCCCCGGCGGTGTATTTGTCATAGTACTTGCCCATATTGACGGAGCCGGGCATCATCAGCGCGCACATACCATTCGACGGGATGGCCGAGACGGTGGGGTAGTGGTTGCCGGTGAGCGGGTCCGTTGAGGTCTGGTCGCCCGCATAGGAGAAGTAGTAAACATTCGGCTGGATCTCGATGCCCTTGTTGATCTCGAGCGACTTGTCGATCGTCAGGTCGAGGAAGGCGTTGTCGTTGTGCGACAGGAAGTCGGATCTCAGCACGCGGTCGAGCGCCTGAGAGAAGGTCTCGTTGTCGTCCTTGCGGATGCCGAACTGGTCGAGCTGGAAGTCGTACACGCCCTTGAGCGACGACAGGCCCAGCGCCTTGGCGGCGGCCGTGGTCAGGTCGGCGGCGAACTTGGTAAAGTCGCTGTTGGACTCAATGAACGTTGTGCCGTTGTGCGGCGCGGCGATGGCGGTCAGCGAGTGGACCCAGTCACCCTTGCCGCCGAGGAAGAACGGGCTCGGCTCCACACCGGCGGCCTTGGCCGCGGCGACTTCCTCCGGGCAGCCGTTGGTGAGGATCTCGAGGAACAGGCGCGTCGTCGCGCCGCCGAAGCTGTGGCCGACGAGGTTCACGGCGCGCTCCGTGCCCCAGCCGTCGAACAGCGGCGTCTCATAGTCGATGCCGTAGCGCTCGTGGCCAAAGTCCTGCGCGTGCTTGACGCCGTAGTCCGTGCGCGCGCCGACGAGCTGTGCGTACAGCTCGCATGCGCGGTCCCACGCGCTCGAGAGCGGGCCGACGGAGGCGGCGTAGGTCTCATAGCCCTGCGTGGCCAGATAGTCCGGCAGGCTGCCGGTGGTCATGCCCCAGTAGGGCATGATGCGGAAGATCTTGTCGCGCTGTCCCCAGCCAAACAGGCCGTGCACGAACACGACCGGGTCGTCCGAACGGGTCTGCTCATCGGCCGCAGCGGCCGGAATGACGCACAGGCTCAGCGCCAGCACCAGCGTCAGCAGCAGGCACAAAAATCGACGTGTTTTTTTCATGGTTTTCCCCCTGCCTCATAGATTCACATTGCTTTTCTTCTTGCAAAACCGGCGATATGCCTATATTATACCTGCTGCATATGTTGATTGCAAGACGTTTTGACGAGAATCTGTCGTGCACCTGCGCAGAAAGATCCCCGCGCCGCGGCGCGGGGATCTTAGTCTGCAAACAGGTTCCATGGAGCAATGTCCGGCGGCTGCTGCTCGAAATAGAGCACCTCGCCGGTGTCCGGGTGGGCAAAGTGCAGGCAGTGCGACCAGAGCGCGATCGGCCCGTCGTCGGGCAGCGTGCTGTATTTTTTGTCCCCCCAGAGCGGCAGACCACGCGACGAAAACTGGCAGCGGATCTGGTGCGTGCGCCCGGTCTGCAGATAGATGCGCACGAGTGAGAGCTCCGCGCGCGTGCCGAGTACATCATAGTCGAGCACAGCCTCCTGCACGCCCTTGACCATCTTGTCCGTGACGTAGGTCTTGCGCTCGGCGGGGTCACGCCGCAGCAGGTCGCGGTACGTGCCCTGAAGGGCATCCGGCTCCCCGTGCACGATGGCGAGATACGTCTTGCCGAAGTCGTGCTCGCGGATCTGTGCCGAGAGTTTCGACGCGGCCGCAGGTGTGCGCGCAAGCACCATCAGCCCGCTGACCACGCGGTCGAGCCGGTGCACGGTGCGCACGCAGGCATTCGGGTCACCGAGCGCCTGCCGCACCAGTTCGGGCACGCCGCCCGGCTCGTCCGTGGACAGCACGCCCGCCGGCTTGATGCACACGAGGATGCTGTTGTCCTGATAGAGAATGTCCATGTTGTCGCCTCGTTTCGGTGTCTGCCGCGAGTATACCACAAACCCGGCGCGCGGGCAACGAAAAAGGCGGCGCAAAAGCGCCGCCCTCGAAAACGTGGAGCGTCAGGCCTTTTCTTTCCCCTGACGGTAAAACGGAATGGCCAGCGCCATGATGACCGCGAACACGATCAGATAGTAGAGCACGGCCTTGCCGTGCGACACAACGGCCGCGACGCAGAAGAAGATGCAGCACACGATCGACAGCACCGGCATGACGTAGCGGTGAAAAGCGTTCAGCTCCTTTTCCCGGCGCATGACGTTGAGGAACATCGGAATATAGAGCGCGTAGAGCGTGATGATCGGCAGCTCGGACGAGTCGAAGCAAAACGGGCCGAACCAGCCCTCGGTGAGGTTGGCACCATAGAAATACGTCAGCCAGACGGCGCACATGAGCACGCCCACGATGGCGGAGTTTGCCGGCATGTTCGTGTATTGGTCGATGCCGAGAAACGCCTCCGGCTTCGGGCCGTTGCCGCGCGCAGCGACAGAGTAGAGGCTGCGCGTCGCGGCGAGCATGAGCCCGTTGAGCGTGCCGAGGCACGACACGACGACCAGCACGAACAGACCCACGCCGGCGGCCCGGCCGAAGATCTTCTCAAAGGCGAGCTTGGCGCCGGCCTCGCCGCCGGCCATGATCTCCGCATTCGAGACGCTGCCGGATAGGCCGATGTAGTAGAGAATGTACGTCAGGGCCACGATGAGCGTGCCGACGACAAGCGCGATCGGCAGGTTGCGCCGGGCATCCTTGAGCTCGGCGTTGATGCTCGTGGCGATGATCCAGCCCTCATATGCAAAGGCCGTTGCTGCCACGGCGGTGAACAGCGCGTGGCCGTTGCCGCCCTCGACGGTCGTGACGACGGTGGTGAAGTTTTCGATCGTTGTGCCGTTGGCAAAGCCGACGATCGTGCCGACGATGCCCATGAGCAGCAGCGGGATGAGCTTGATGACCGTGGTCGCCACCTGAAACTTGCCCGCCAGGATCGGAGACAGGGCGTTGACCGCATAGCTGCCGACAAGGAACAGGCACGCAAGGACCATGACCGGGCCGCCCGTGATGTCAAACCCGCACAGCACGCCGAGATACCGCGCGCTGACCCAGGCCAGCACGGACGTCATGGCCGGGAAATAGATAAACGTTGTGAACCAGCCCATATAATAGGCGTAGCGCTTGCCCATGAGCGCCTCGGCGTAGTCTACGAGTCCGTTGACGTGCGCATAACGTGTGGCGAGGATGGAGAACATGTACGCGCAGATGATCATGATCAGGCCGCCGATCGCCCAGGCGAGGATGCCGAGCGGCAGGTTGCCGCCGGTCGCGGTGAGGATCTTCTCGGCTTTGAAGAACACGCCGCTGCCGATGACGATGCCGATGACGAGTGCGATCGCCGTCGGCAGGCCATACTTTTTCTTCAGTTCATTGTCCATAAATCCTTTTCTTCTTTCCCCCAGATTTTTTGCCGCCAATTTCACGCTTAAAATCGCTAAATCAACAGCTGTAAGATATATTGTACATGACGGCGGCGAAAATTACAAGGAAAGGTTGTACAAAGCGTGCAAAAAGCCCTCCCGGACGGCTCCGGGAGGGCTATGCTGTGGATTTTGGAATATGGCCTTACAGCGCGCACAGCACGACGCAGGCCTGTTCGCGCGTCGTGGTGGCCTGCGGCTGGAAGCTACCGTCCGGCATGCCGCTGATGACACCGGCGTTGTGCAGTGCCTGCACGGCGGGCAGGGCGTAGGCGGCGATGCTGCCCTCATCCGTGAAGGGGGTGACCGTCGTCTGCTCGAGCTGCACACCGGCCTGCTGCGCGTAGTTATAGAGCATCACGGCCATGTCCTGGCGCGAGATCTCGGCAGCGGGTTCGAATGTCGTGGCGCTCGTGCCGCTGACGATGCCGCTCGCAGCCGCCCAGTTGACATAGGGCGCGTACCAGCTGCCCGCCTGCACATCGTCGAACGGGCCGGACGCATAGCCGGACACGTCCGCACCGGCGAGGCCGGCGATCATGGTCACGAACTGCGCGCGCGTGACGTTTGCGGTCGGCTCGAAAGTCGTGGCGCTCGTGCCGGAGACAACGCCGGCATCATAGAGCTGCTTGATATACGGATAGCTCCAGCGGTCGGCCGGCACATCCGTGAACGGCAGACCGGTGCTCGGCGTCGGTGTGGGCGTCGCCGTGGTCACGTGGGAGAGGTTGTCCATCAGGCCCAGGTAGAACTGGCGCAGGGCCGGTATGCTCTGCGAGGCCAGGTCGGGCACCGGCATGCCGGCAATGAAGTTGCCGTGGTCATAGTGGCGCACGGGCATCACGTTCCACACGCCGGGCTGATAGCCGACGTTGGAGTAACCGTCCTGCTGGACATAGCCGGTCTTGCCGCTCTGGGTCAGGCAGCGGCCGGCGCTGTCGGTTGGGTACAGGGCGGAGACGGTGTTGACAAGGCCGTCGTTCGGGGCCCAGCTCTTGTCGATCCGGAAGCCGCCGGCGGTCGTCTGGTCATAATAGCCGCACATCTGGTTTGCAAACGGCACGAACAGCGGCGTCATATCGACGGCCGACGTGCGCTCGCCGGTAAGCGTGCTCTGGCGCGTCTTGTCGCCGGCATAGGAGAAGTAGTACACATTGGGCTGGATCTCAATGTCGTCGTTGAGCTCCAGCGCGCGGTCAATCGTCAGGTCGCGGAACACGTTGTCGTTGTGCGACAAAAAGTCCGAGTGCAGCACACGGTCGAGCGCCTCGAGCACGGTCTCGCCGTCCTTGCGGTAGAAGCCGAACTGCTCGAGCTGGAAGTCATACACGCCCTTGAAGTCCGAGATGCCGAGCAGCTTGGCCATGGTGGTTGAGGCCTCGGCGGCGAACTGCGTCATGTCGCCGCAGCACTCGAGGAAGGTCGTGCCGTTGTGCGGGGCAGCCAGCGTCGTCAGAGAATAGACCCAGTCGGCCTTGCCGCCCTGGAAGAACGGGGAGACCTCCGTGCCGGCGGCCTTGGCCGCGGCCTGCTCCTCCGCGGAGCCGTCGGCCAGAATATCGAGGAACAGACGGATCGTTGCGCCGCCGAAGCTGTGGCCGACGAGGTTGATCTTCTTGTCCGCGCTCCAGCCTTCAAACAGCGGCTTGTCATACGTCACGCCATAGCGCGCGTGGCCGTACTCGGCGGCGTGGGCGGCGCCGTAGTCCACGGTCGTGCCGGTGAGCTGGGCATAGAGCTCACACGCGCGGTCCCACGCGCTCGAGAGCGGGCCGACGGAGGCGGCGTAGCTCTCATAGCCCTTGCCCGTCAGGTATGGCATCAGGTCGCTTGTCAGGCCCCAGTACGGGGTCACGGCGTAGATCTGGTCGTGTTCGCCCCAGCCCATCAGGCCGTGGACGTAAATGGTCGGGTAGCGTTCGGCGCCCGACTGCTGCGTGTCTGCGGCGGCTGCCGGCAGGAGCAGCAGGCTCCCGGCCATCACCAGCGCGAGCAGCAGACACAGAAACTTTTTGCTCTTTTTCATGGTGTTGTGCACATTCCTTTCCGGCGCGCCGGGGCGCGCTTCTATTTTTTGAGTATTATAATTCCGGCCGCGCCGATTTGCAATCCTGGTAACGCAGAAGATATTGTGTCAGATTCGTTCGCGTGTGAGGCTTTTGGACACGTGACCGTATTTGTCGCACGGCAGCGCGGACACCTGTGTGCGCATACAAAAAACGTCCCCCAGCCTGGGCCGGGGGACGTTTGCAAAGCGGGGATTTACAGCATGCACAGCACGGTGCAGGCCTGTTCGCGGGTCGCGGTGGCGTACGGCTGGAAGCTGCCGTCCGGCATGCCGCTGATGACGCCGGCGCTGTGCAGCGCCTGCACGGCGGGCAGCGCATAGTCTGCAATGGCGCTCTCGTCCGTGAAGGGCGTCACGGTCTGCTCGTTGAGCGTGACGTCATACCGCTGTGCGTAGTTATAGAGCATGACGGCCATGTCCTGGCGCGAGATCGTCGCGTTCGGGTCGAAGGTCGTGGCGCTCGTGCCGCTGACGATGCGGTTGGCGGCCGCCCAGTTGACGTAGGGCGCGTACCAGGCGTCTGCGGGCACGTCGCTGAACGGGCCGTACTGGTAAGCGGACACGTTCACACCGGCAAGTCCGGCGAGGAAGGTCACGAACTGCGCGCGGGTCACGCTGCCGGTGGGCTCGAAGGTCGTGGCGGTCGTGCCGCTGACGACACCGGCCTCATACAGTTCCTTGATGTACGGATAGCTCCAGCGGCTGGTCGGCACATCCGTGAACGGGAACGCGGTGCCGGTCGGCTCAGCGGTGTAGGTGCTGTAGATGTCCTCCATGACGCCGCGGTAGAGCGCGTGCGTCTTGACAAGGCTGCCGTTGAGCATGCCGCCGACGAACTGGATGTGGTCAAACGACTGCACGGGCATGACGTACCAGATGCCGGGCTGGAAATTGATGTTGGAGTAGCCGTCGTAATTCGTCCAGCCCTGCTTGCCGTCCTTCGTCAGGCAGGTGCCGTCGCTGTGGATGGGGTAGAAGGCGGACACGGTGTTGACCATGCCGTCGTTCGGACGCCAGCTCTTGTCGATGTAGAAGCCGCCGGCAGTGTACTTGTCATAGTATTTGCCCATGTTGTAGGCGCCGGGATAGAACAGCGTCCACATCTTTGCCGACGGGATGTAGTTGCCGGAGACCGGGTCCTGCACGGTCTGGTTGCCGGCGTAGGAGAAGTAGTAGACATTCGGCTCGATGCCGATGTCGTCGTTGATCTCGAGCGACTTATCGATCGTCAGGTCAAGGAAGGCGTTGTCGTTGTGAGACATGAAGTCGGTGCTGAACACGCGCTGCAGCGTCTCGAGCACGGTTTCGTTCGGATCCTTGTAAATACCGAACTGCTCGAGCTGGAAGTCATAAAGATTCTTGATCTCCGTGATGCCGAAGCCCTTGGCGAGCGTCTCAGCCAGATTCGTTGCCACGTCCATGATCGTGCCGTTGGACTCGATGAAGGTCGTGCCGTTGTGCGGCGCGGCGATCTCGGTCATGGAGTGCACCCAGCTGCTCTTGCCGCCTGTGAACAGCGGGCTCGGCGCGGTGCCGGCGGCCTTGGCCGCCGCGACTTCCTCGGCGCTGCCGTTGGCCATCAGCTCGAGGAACTGGCGCGTGGTCGCGCCGCCGAAGCTGTGACCGACGAGGTTGACGGCGTGCTTTGTGCCCCAGCCGGAGAAGAGCGGCTGGTCATAGGTGATGCCGTAGCGCGCGTGGTTGTGCGCTGCAGCGTGCGCCGCGCCGTAGTCGACCGTCGTGCCGGTCAGCTGGGCATAGAGCTCGCACGCGCGGTCCCACGCGCTGGAGATCGGGCCGACGGTGGCTGAGTATGTCTCATAGCCGAGCGAATTGAGATAGCTTGTCAGGCTGCCGGTGGTCATGCCCCAGTAGGGGAGCATGGCGTTGATGCCGGCGCGCTGGCCCCAGCCCATCAGGCCGTGTACGAACACGACCGGGTCGTCCTTGCTGCTCGGGCAGGTCTGGTCTGCGGCTGCTGCCGGGAAGACGCACAGGCTCGCGGCCAGAATGAGCGTCAGCAGCAGACACAGAAATCGTTTGCTGTGTTTCATTATGATTTCCCTCCAAAGTATAAAAATGTTTTATGATTTTATCATCATCACAAACTCCGACGAATGGCGCAAAACAGACGGAACTTCGAAAATTGTCGTTGTGTATATTATAGCACATAACCTCGTGAAAGGAAAGCCTGTTTTTGTGTTTCGCGCACAGAAGCTGCACATTACTTTAATGTTTTACAACGCAGTTATAATGCATCGGGACTGCAAAAATTGCCAAACTATGTCACTCGACAGGCGTGTGTGAGAAAAAGCCGGGAAGGACATTTTTGCATTTTTGTACGTCATCATTCACAAAAATTCATAAATTCTGTATTTGGTTTCGGAAAATTCTACGAATATGGGCATAATCTTGCAAAGTGCATAAAAACCGCTTCTGGATATTGTGAAGATTTGGACGGCTTTGCGCGCATTCGTTCTGGCGAGGACGCGCCGACTTTGATATAATATAAACGAAAAGGAACCGCAAAAAACCAGAACAGATGGAGGTAATGGAATGAGCAAAAAGTATCTGTATTATTTCAGCGAAGGAAGTCAGGCGTTCGGCGGTGACAAGACCGCCATGCGCAACACGCTCGGTGGCAAGGGCTCCGGTCTGGCGGAGATGACTGCGGCCGGTATGCCGGTGCCGCAGGGCTTTACGATCACGACCGAGGCCTGCACGCAGTATTACGCGGACGGCCGCCAGATCAATGCGGAGATCCAGGCGGACATTTTTGCGCACGTCAAGGGCCTTGAAGAGCTGACCGGCAAGAAGCTCGGCGATGTGAACAACCCTCTGCTGGTGTCTGTGCGCTCCGGCGCGCGCCAGTCCATGCCCGGCATGATGGACACCATTCTCAATCTGGGCCTGAACGATGCGTCCGTTGAGGGCCTGGCTAAAAAGACCGGTAACCCCCGCTTTGCCTACGACAGCTACCGCCGCTTCGTGCAGATGTTTGCGGACGTCGTCATGGGCGTGTCCAAGAGCCTGTTTGAGGAAGAGATCGACAAGATGAAGGCTGCCAAGGGCGTCACGAACGACGTCGATCTGGACGCCGACGATCTCAAGCAGCTCGTTGTCATCTTCAAGAAGATCTATGAGGACAATGAGCACAAGCCCTTCCCGCAGGACCCGAACGAGCAGCTCATCGAGGCGGTCAAGGCTGTGTTCCGCAGCTGGGATAACCCGCGCGCGAACGTCTACCGCAAGATGAACGAGATCCCCTATGAGTGGGGCACCGCTGTCAACGTCCAGCAGATGGCGTTCGGCAACTCCGGCGATCGCTCCGGCACGGGCGTGGCCTTCACGCGCGACCCGGCCACTGGCGCGAAGAAGCTCATGGGCGAGTACCTCATCAATGCACAGGGCGAGGACGTCGTCGCCGGCGTGCGCACGCCGAGCCCGATCAGCCACCTGCAGGAGCAGATGCCGGAGGTGTATGATGAGTTCGTCGCCATCGCCAACCGACTCGAGCACTACTTTAAGGATATGCAGGACATGGAATTCACCATCGAGGACGGCAAACTCTACATGCTCCAGACCCGCAACGGCAAGCGCACCGCGCAGGCGGCGCTGCAGATCGCGTGCGACCTCGTCGACGAGGGCATGATCACCGAGCGTGAGGCCGTGCTGCGCGTTGAGCCCAAGCAGCTCGATACGCTCCTGCACCCACAGTTTGACGCCGAGGCACTCAAGCGGGCAGAGGTCATCGGCAAGGGCCTTGCCGCGTCTCCCGGTTCCGCCTGCGGCCAGATCGTGTTCTCCGCCGAGGAGGCCGAGGAAGCCGTCAAGAGCAAGACCATGCCGAAGGTCGTGCTCGTCCGTCTGGAGACCAGCCCCGAGGATATCGTGGGCATGCAGGTCTCGCAGGGCATTTTGACCGTGCGCGGCGGCATGACCAGCCACGCGGCTGTCGTCGCCCGCGGCATGGGCACGTGCTGCGTCTCCGGCTGCGGCAATGACAACAGCGTCCACATCAGCTATGTAGATAAAGTCTTTGAGATCAACGGCCACCGCTTCACGGAGGGCGACTGGATCTCCCTCGACGGCAGCACCGGCAACATCTACGCCGGCCAGATCCCGACCGTCGCCGCCACCGGCAACCAGAATTTCAACCGTCTCATGGGCTGGGCCGACGCTGCCCGCCGCCTGAACGTCGAGGCCAACGCCGACAACCCGCGCGACGCGCAGCAGGCGGTCGACCTCGGCGCCGAGGGCATCGGCCTGTGCCGCACCGAGCATATGTTCTTCGCCGAGGACCGCATCAAGGCCGTCCGCGAGATGATCTGCGCCCGCACCGTAGAGGAGCGCAAGGTCGCGCTGGCGAAGGTCGAGCCGTTCCAGCAGAGCGACTTTGAGGCCATGTACCGCATCATGGGCACCCGCCCGATGACCATCCGCTATCTTGATCCCCCGCTGCACGAGTTCCTGCCCACCCAGAAGGCGGACATTGAGGAGCTGGCGCAGGAGATGGGCATGACGTTTGACGAGCTGCAGGATGTTGTTGTGTCCCTGCATGAGTTCAACCCCATGATGGGCCACCGCGGCTGCCGTCTGTGCGTCACCTATCCGGAGATCGCCGAGATGCAGACCAACGCCGTCATCAAGGCGGCGCTCAAGGTCAGCGCCGAGACCGGCACGATGATCACGCCGTACATCATGATCCCGCTGGTCGGCGAGCGCAAGGAGCTCAAGTTCATCAAGGACATCGTTGTCCGCACGGCGGACGCGCTCATCAAAGATGCCGGTGTGGATATGAAGTATCACGTCGGCACTATGATCGAGATCCCGCGCGCCGCGCTCACGGCCGATGAGATCGCCAAGGAGGCGGACTTCTTCAGCTTCGGCACGAATGACCTGACGCAGATGACCTTCGGCTTCAGCCGCGACGACGCCGCAAAGTTCCTCGGTGCGTACTACGATACGAAGATCTACGAGAACGATCCGTTCCAGCACCTCGATGTCAACGGTGTCGGCAAGCTCGTGGAGATGGCCTGCAAGCTCGGCCGCCAGACGAATCCGGATCTCGAGCTCGGCATCTGCGGCGAGCACGGCGGCGATCCGTCGTCCATCGCGTTCTGCCACAAGGTCGGCCTGGACTACGTGTCCTGCTCGCCGTTCCGCGTGCCCATTGCCCGCCTCGCCGCCGCTCAGGCTGCCATCCGCGATCAGCGCCAATAAGAAGTTGACGCAGCAGCATAGGCAAAACAACTGATATAAATACGGTCACACAGTCCGTCAGGATTGTGTGGCCGTTATTTTTTTCCTATTTTCAGCTGAATACACCACAAATCAAGCCGCTGGTTTCACTATGAAATCAGCGGCTTTTTTCGTGCTCAAAAAATTTTTGAATTTTTTCGCTCAGGGGGTTAAAAAATGAGCCTTCTCGCTGCCTACCTATTGAGGGACAAAACAAACACCCTCGTGAACCTTGAAAACCGAATACACATTCAACAGGTACATTCCTGATCGGGGGCGGAAGCCCCAGCCGGATGAAGGTGCGCCACGAACTTCCTGCCCACAAGGGTTATCACGGAAAGCAAGGTTGGTAGCGATTCCGAACCATTCTGAAATATCCGCTTGCTACGGATAAGGTGATGAAACGATTCAGGGACAATGATACTTCCATATGGGACTGGCGGAGTACCCGGCAGAGGTGAGATTCCTATGAGTTCGGTCAGCAGCCGAACGCCTGTTGATTTCCTTTTACGCATTTGGGGGATGAGATCGAGTTAAATGCGACCACCAAAGCACATGAGACCCTGTTCTTCATTCCTTTTTATTCTCTTACCCAAGATGTATTGTGATCCTACAGTGCGAAAGTGGTCTGCGTGTCAATGTTATGGTAGAAAATGCTCGGAAGATGTGATATAATACGCTGCATAAAAATGGAGTTGTCTACACTTTCAGGAACGGGGAGCGCAATGCTGCATCCCGGTGCTTGAAGAAAGTGACGTGATCATGTGGCTTTTGACGGCTCACGCACACCCGATTTTTTTATGGAAGAGAGGAGCAGAAGTATGGAAACGATGGACAATGAACGCCGCATCAGTACCGGCATTGACGGTCTTGACAAGGCGATCGATTTTCTTCGTCCGGGCGATACGGTCGTCTGGCAGTGCGAGCATATCAGCGACTATATGTATGTCGCAACGCGATTTGTGACCAATGTTGCCCGGCAGGGCAACCGCATCGTCTATATACGCTTTGCCGATCATGAGGAGATCATGGACACAGCGGCGCTGCGTGAGCGTGGCGCCAACGTTGAAAAATACGAGCTTGATCCGCGTGTGGGCTTTGAGACCTTTGCCGTGCAGGTGCACCGCATCATTGACAAGGAGCCGCTTGGCACGTTTTTTGTGTTCGACTGTCTGTCGGATCTGCAGAAATACTGGTTTTCCGATTTGATGATCTCGAACTTTTTTCTGCTCATCAATCCCTTCCTGATCCGGCGTCAGGCGGTCGCATATCAGCCGATCGATTATGAAAAGCACACCTATGAGACCATTTCGCGCATCCGGAAAGAGACGCCGCTGCTTGCCAATATCCGCACGCTTGACGGCAGTGTTTATATCCATGCGGTCAAAGTACGTGGCCGCAGCACGCCAACGACGTACTTCCCGCTGAAAATCACCGGAACCAGGTGGCGCACGTTGACATCCAGCGCAGATACTTATGCGATTTTTGAACGCTTTACCCAGACCGGCGAGCGGCGCGACTGCTGGGACAGCATGTTTGATTCTGTCTCTGACGGCAGGGAGCCGACAGACGAGGATGGACAGCGGCTCAAGGAGAATATCCTGCGTTGCCTGCTCGGTAATGAGCCGACGCGTCTTGCGCTGTGCCGGAAATATTTCTCCATGCGCGACCTGCTGTACATCAAGAACCGCGAGATCGGCACGGGCTGCGTCGGCGGCAAGGCGGCCGGCATGCTGCTGGCGCGCAATATCCTGCGCGATGAAGCACCGGAGCTGTATCGGACGCGCATCGAGCCGCATGATTCCTATTACATCGGCGCCGACGTCTTTTATACATACGGCGTTCAAAACGGGCTGTGGTCCTCCCGCATCCGGATGGTCGAGGCGGCGGATTACCTCGAATACGCGGAACCGATCCGCGAGCTGCTGCTCAACGGGACCTTCATGCCAAGCATCAAGGAACAGTTTCTGTCCATGCTCGAATATTTCGGCCAGTCGCCGATCATTGTGCGCTCCAGCTCCATCCTGGAGGATGGCTTCGGCAATGCCTTTGCCGGCAAATATGAGAGTGTTTTCTGCCCGAATCAGGGCAGCCTGAAGGAACGCTATGATGTCTTTGAGCGCGCCGTCAAGCAGGTCTATGCAAGCACCGTCAACCCGGATGCGATCAAATACCGCGCAGAGCGCAAGCTCCTTGACCGCGATGAGCAGATGGCACTGCTGGTCATGCGTGTCTGCGGTGACGTGCATGGCAACTATTACTATCCACATATTGCCGGCGTCGGCCATTCCAAGAACCTGTACCTGAACAAGCAGAACGCTTCGGCGGAAAACAAGGGCATGCTGCGGCTGGTGTTCGGCATGGGCACGCGCGCGGTCGACCGTGAGGCCGACGATTATGCCCGGCTGCTGAACATGGACAACCCGACTGCCCCGCCGATGGTCGCATACGGTGATGAGTATAAGTATTCTCAGCACAAAATGGATGCAATTGGCCTGAAGGATAACGAATTTGAAACGATCCGCGTGGACGGCATTGACAAGCGTGACCTCAAGGCCGACCCGTCGCTGTTCATGGAGCCGGACTATCCCACCGTCTCACGCCTGCGTGAAATGGGGCTGAGTACGGCGGACGCTCCCAATATTCTGAATTTCCGAAAGCTCCTGCGCAGCACGGATTTCACTGATGTTATGACGGAGGTCATGCGCGTGCTCGAGGAGAAGTACAGCTACCCGGTCGATATTGAGTATGCCTGCAACTTCGACCAGGACGGCAATTACCGCGTCAATCTTCTGCAGTGCCGGCCGCTTCAGACGCGCGGCGTCGGCGCGGCGGGCGTCATGCCGAATGTAAAGGAATTCTATTTCCGCACGAGCGGCAACTTCATGGGCGGGAACGTCTGCCTGCCCATCCGCTATGCCGTCATGGTTCAGGTCGAGCCGTATCTGGATCTGCCGGAGCAGCGCAAGTATCAGGTCGCGCGTAAGCTCGGGGAACTCAACAACCTCCTGCGCGATGAGGGCACGATCCTGCTCGGTCCGGGGCGCTGGGGGACGACCATTCCCAGTCTCGGCGTGCCGGTGCATTTTATGGAGATCAACCGCTTTGACTGTATTGCCGAGCTTGCCTACAGCTCACACGGCCTGCGCCCGGAGCTGAGCTATGGCAGTCACTTCTTCCAGGATCTCGTGGAGGCCGGGTCATTTTATGTCGCGCTCTACCCGGGTGAGGACGGCTGCGTATTTCAGGATGCGCTGTTTGCAGACTGCGAGAATGTGTACGCGCAGCTCATGCCATCCGACACGGAGGACGGGATGGCGGATGTCATCTGCGTCTATGATCTCGGGCGGGATCAGGCGATCCTCTACTCCGAGGTTGGGAGTCAGGCGTGCTTTCTTGCCAAGGTCTGACCGTCGGAAGACCTACAAAATATTGGGATGTGCGCCGGACAAGTGGCAACCGATAGTACCGGGCGGAGCCCAGCACAGAAGTGTGCTGGGCTCCGTTTCATTGGTGCCTTTAGGCGTAGAAAAGAGAGACATATTTCATGACCGAAAAGATCACGCTCTCCGGCGTGCCGGAGACGATGCCGCAGATCGTTTATGCCTGCGCCAGGGAGAGCGAAGGGCGCGGTACGATCCATGACCCGAAAGCGGAGGAGATCATCCGCAGGCTGGACTACGATTTTTCCCTCGCGGACAGCGACACCGCGATGCGCAGTGGCGTCATCGCCCGCACGCTTGTGCTCGACCGGCTGGCGCGCAGTTGGCTTGCGCAGCATCCGGGCGCCGTCGTTGTCAACCTCGCCTGCGGCCTGGACACCCGGTGCTGCCGGGTAGACGGGTACGCGCACTGGTATGATCTCGACCTGCCGGAGACCATCGCCGTGCGCGAGCGGCTCCTGCCGGAGCACGGCGCGATCTCGCAGCTCGCCATGTCCGACGTGGACGACTGGGGCGGCGAGATCACGGAGCAGGGCGCTTCGGTGCTCGTTACCATCGAGGGCCTGACCATGTACCTGTCGCAGGCGGATGTGCAGCGCATCTTCGCGGTGATCGCCGGGCGATTCCCGGAGGCGGCGGTGTTCGTCGAGACCATGAGTCCCATGGTCGTCAGGCGTTTCCGGGAAAAGTCCATCGAGGGCAGCCATGCGAAATTCACCTGGGGCGTAAAGGGCGGCGCGGCCCTGGCCGCGCTGCTGCCGGACTTTCGGTTTGTCGAGCAGCACAGCCTGATCGAAGGCATGGCGGTGTTTGCCCCGGTCTACAAGGTGCTGGGCAAGATCTCCGCTGTGCGGAATATCTCCAACAAGATCATCGTGCTGGAAAGAGTGTGAGCAGGCGGCCTGTTTGGCAGCCCCTGTGCGGCTGCGTATAATGATTTTGAGCTGATTGCACGCAGCAGGATCAATTGCGCAGCAGGGGGTGGCGGATATGTCGGTGACGAAAAAGACATGCTTTCATCCATATACGAAGGCCACGGTCAATCAGGTCGAGCGCTGGCTTTCTGCCATGGCGGAGCGGGGGTGGACGCTTTGTGAGCTGCGGCGGTGGCAGTTCGTTTTTCGAAAATCAGCTCCCGCGTGCAAGGAATTCTTCCTGTTTTGGAGTGTGGACGCACGCCGCCGCGGCTATGCCTTCACTGATTATTTCCACGCAGAGCAGCAATATCGCAAGCCAGGCTCGAAGATCGTGTCAAAGGACATTTCGGTCTTTGAAGCTGTCCCTGCGAAAATGGATGCCACATATGCGCGCAATGCCTACTTCCAGCACTTCCATGTGCAGCTGTTGATCGCGGCACTGCTTCTTGCAGCGACCGAATTTCTGCTCTATTTTGTGCTTGAAGCTGTTGACACGGCGATGTTTGTATTCCTCACGTCTGTTTTCCTTGCGGCTGCGCTGTATTATCTTGTGAGCGTTCTTATGCTGCGAAACGCACGCAAAGCGTATAAAGCGTATGTACGGAGGCGAACATGAAACAAACACCACAGATCCGGCTGGTTTTTACGCTCACAAAGCGTGACGATGCAGATTTTGACCGGGATGCGGTCACGCGCGGCTTTGGCATTTTGCCCACGAGGTCATGCCCGCCGACGCCCGGAAAAGGGAAGGTGCAGCACTGCGGCAGGGAGATCCATGAGCCGGATGAGCAGGTGCTGTCCGGTTTTACGGTCCTCCCGGCGGAAGCGCCGCCTTACCCAACGCTGCGGCACGCATACTGGAGCGCGGAACTGCCGAAAATGGACTGCCGGGCCTTGGATGAGCCGCTGCAGCAGCTTGAGCAGATGCTGCGCGGGAAAGAGGCGGAAGTCCGCCGCTTATTTGAGGAATACAATCTATATGCTGATCTGAGCGTGCGGGTGTTTGCGGCGTCCAACGATTTACCGGAGCTGGTCCTCCCAGACAGCAGCGTCGCATTTTGGGCGTCCGTGGGAGCAACGGTCAGCTTTGACTTTTATCTCGATTAACAAAACCCCCACGCGCCGTTCGGGCTTCCGAACGGTGCGTGGGAGTTCCTGTTTGGGAATATTTCGCGTTATACGATCACGGTCAGCAGCATCTTGAAGCGCGTCTGCCCATAGACCGCGTGCGGCACGTGCGCCGGCATGACGATGCTCTCCCCGGCGGAGACGAGGTGCGCCTCGCCGTCGATGGTGAAGCGGCCCGTGCCGTCGAGCACGGTGACGAGCGCGTCGCCGTCGGCAGTGTGCGTGCTGATCTCCTCGTCCTGCTCGAAGGCGAAGAGCGTCATGCTCAGGGCGCGGTTTTGCGCGAGCGTCTTGCTCACGATCTGCCCCTGCTGGTATTCGACCTCGTCGCCGAGGCGCAGCACCTGTGCTTTTTCGATGTTTTTCAGACCCATGATCCGATCTCCTTTGTTCTTGACTGTTGAAATTTTACCCGCCGTGCGGCGGTCGTATACGTTCGTTCAGTCGTCGAGACCCGGCACCTGCGGCAGGGTCGCAAAGCTCTCGGCGAGCTGTGCGTCACTCGGAATGAAGTCGCTCATTTCTCCGTTGTGGAACTTCTCATAGGCGACCATGTCGAAGTAGCCGGTGCCGGTCAGACCGAAGACGATGGTCTTGGCCTCGCCGGTCTCGCGGCATTTGACGGCCTCGTCGATGGCGACGCGGATGGCGTGGCTGGACTCCGGCGCGGGCAGGATGCCCTCGATGCGCGCGAACTGCTCGGCCGCCTCGAACACCTTCGTCTGCTCGACGGAGCGGGCCTCCATGTAGCCATCGTGATACAGCTGCGAGACGATGGAGCTCATGCCGTGGTAGCGCAGGCCGCCGGCGTGGTTCGGCGAGGGGATGAAGCCGCTGCCGAGCGTGTACATCTTGGCCAGCGGGCAGACTTTGCCGGTGTCGCAGAAGTCGTAGGCGAACCTGCCGCGCGTGAGGCTCGGGCAGGAGGCGGGCTCGACGGCGATGAACCGATAGTCACGCTCGCCGCGCAGCTTCTCGCCCATGAACGGGGAGATGAGACCGCCGAGATTGCTGCCGCCGCCGGCACAGCCGATAATAATATCCGGCACAACGCCGTATTTGTCAAGTGCCGTTTTCGTCTCCAGACCGATGACCGACTGGTGCAGCAGCACCTGATTGAGCACGCTGCCGAGCACGTAGCGGTAGCCGGGGGTCGAGGTGGCGACCTCGACGGCCTCGCTGATCGCGCAGCCGAGCGAGCCGGTCGTGCCGGGGTGCTCGGCGAGGATGCGACGGCCGATCTCCGTCTCCGTGGACGGGCTCGGCGTCACGGATGCGCCGTAGGTGCGCATGACCTCGCGGCGGAAGGGCTTTTGCTCATACGAGCACTTGACCATGTAGACCTTGCAGTCGAGCCCGAGGTAGGCGCAGGCCATCGACAGAGCCGTGCCCCACTGGCCGGCGCCGGTCTCGGTCGTGACGCCGCGCAGTCCCTGCTGCTTGGCGTAATACGCCTGCGCGATGGCGCTGTTGAGCTTGTGCGAGCCGGAGGTGTTGTTGCCTTCAAACTTATAGTAGATCTTCGCCGGGGTTTGCAGCTGCTTTTCCAGGCAGTAGGCGCGCACCAGCGGCGACGGGCGGTACATCTTGTAAAAGTCGCGGATCTCGTCCGGGATGGGGATCTCGCGGTCGTCGTTGTCGAGCTCCTGACGGATCAGCTCGTCGCAGAACACGGGGCGCAGATCGTCGAACGACATCGGCGCGCCGGTGGCGGGATTGCGCAGCGGGGCGGGCTTGACCTTCATGTCGGCGCGGACATTGTACCACGTGCGCGGCATTTCGTCCTCGGTCAGGTAGATCTTGTAGGGAATGTTTTCGTTTGCCATGGTGTTAGCTCCTTTCGACCGGGGCCTTTCCGGGCAAGAAAAAACGACCCTTGTCCACGGAAAGACCAATACGGAATTGATCTTTGGGACAAAAGCCGGAAAACTTCTGCGGTGCCACCCAAATTGGCGCAAATGCGCCCGCTCGGCGACGTGCCATCACACGTCTTTCCCTGGTAACGGGGGAAAAGTCCGTCGGACTTTACCGCCTCACGGCGTCTCGTCCGCCCTCCGCAGTCCATTCAGCGAGACCGTCTCTGCTGTCATCACACCAACCGGCAGCTCTCTGGGAAAGACGCAAACCCTCGCTTACTTCTCTGCATCTGTGGTTTGCTGCTTTGAACTTGGCGCAAGCATACGCCCCCGACGGGCCATTTGTCAAGCGGGCAAATGCACTTTTTCCGCTTTTCACAAACGCGGGCGGCCACACGCAAGAATATTTCGCCATTTAAACACAAAAAGACGAAAAGAAACCGAAAAATTCGGGTGCTTCTCACACTTTACATTCGCAAAGCGGCGGCTTATACTGAATTTACCGGAATTGGGTCCGAAACCGGCAACTGAGAATGGGAGTGATTTCTGTGGCGGAAAACAAGACATTATGCATTGCCTGCAAGTATAAATTCCACGACCGGGATCTGCAGCCGTGCGCGGACTGCCTGCGAGCCACGCAGCTGGTGCAGCGGGGCGTCGACCGGTATCAGAAGGCGGCGGAGCCGAAGACCGGGGCGCCTGTCCCGGAGACGCGCCGGGCACATCCGTCGGCCAAAACGCTGTGCTTTGCCTGCAAGTATATGTACTGCGACTGGGACGCCGAGCCCTGCCTGACGTGCCTGCGGCACAGCTTGGCGGAAGCGGGACAGGCAGACGCCTTCGAGCCGGAGCCGGAGTCGAAAACAGATGATTTATGAATTTTGCTAAATATATCGATTAAAAAAACAAATAGTTTGGCGGTTATCGCCGTTGATTTCCTTTCGGGATTTCGACTATAATAAAAGCGTGCAAGGGAGCACATCTTCGATCAGCGGAGGTGCGCTCCCTTGTCTCTTTTTTATTACCTTTCGCCTGTAAAAAACGGAAAAAAAACAAAAAACGGAAACGGACCCACCGGGCGGGCGAAAAAATCAAGAACAGGAGGATATGAACATGAAACTGAAACGACTGACGGCACTGCTGCTTTCTGTGATGATGGTGCTTTCTCTGGCCGCGTGCGGAGGCGGCGGTGATACAAAAGATGATTCGGCGTCCGGCGACCTGTCGGGCAAGGAGATCATTATCGGCAACATTACCCCGGTGACCGGTGCGCAGGCGGCCTACGGCCTGGCTATCACGAACTCCATCCAGCTGGCGATCGATGAGATCAACGCCGCCGGCGGTATCCTCGGCGCGACCGTAAAGCTCTCCACCAAGGACGATCAGGGCACGCCGGCAGAAGCGGTTTCCGGCTTCAACTCGCTGCTCAGTGAGGGCGCGTCGGCCATTATCGGCGCAACGCTCTCGAGCTGCACGTCTGCGATCACGAGTCTGGCCGACGATGAGGGCATCGTGCTCGTGACGCCGAGCTCCACGGCGGACTCCATCACCACCAAGGACGACTACGTTTTCCGTTCCTGCTTCAAGGACAGCTTCCAGGGCGAGATGGTCGCGGCCTACGCCAAGGATCAGGGCTGGACAAAAGCCGCCGTGCTGTATGCGACCGGCGACACCTACTCCTCCGGCCTGCACGATTCGTTTGTGAAGGCGGCCGAGAAATACGGCATCGAAATCGTCTGCGAGCAGTCCTCGTCCGATACCGGTGCCGTGGACTTCTCCTCGCAGCTGGCGACCATTGCCGCCTCCGGCGCGGACATGCTCTTCGCTCCGTACTACTACGATGCAGTCGGCCCGAAAATCATCCCGCAGGCACGTGAGGCCGGCTTCAAGGGCGCGATCATGGGCTGCGACGGCTTTGACGGTACGCAGGACTACACCACCGGCGACCTGAGCGCTTACGAGAACGTCTACTTCACCAACCACTACTCCCCGGAGGACAGCTCCGAGATCGTCCAGAACTACGTTAAGAACTATACCGCCAAGTACGGCTCCGAATCCATGAACGCCCTCGGCGCGCTGGCCTATGACGCCATGTACATGGTCAAGCAGGCCATTGAGAAGGCCGGCAGCATCGACCACGATGCCATCCGCGACGCGATGAGCGGCATGCACTATGTCGGCGTCACCGGCGACATGACCCTCGACGAGACCGGCACCCCGGAAAAGAGCGTGGCCATCCTGACCTTTACGCCCTCCGACGGCAAGCTCGTGCAGAAGTTCGTCAAGACGCAGAGCTGATCCATCCCGGCGATACAGCCGGAATCGGACACACCAGGCAACATCCTGCGCGAAAGCGCCGCCCGGCGCTTTCGCGCGCAATGATTCCGGCGCGGCTGGCCTGCGCGCAAACCAGAAAGGCAGGGAGAGAATATGACTGACTTTTTACAGCAACTGATCATCGGGCTCCGCCTCGGCAGCGTCTATGCGCTCGTGGCACTGGGCTATACGATGGTTTATGGTATTATCCGACTCATTAACTTTGCACACGGCGACTTCATCATGGTCGGCGGCTATACGCTGTATTTCACCGTGCCGATCCTGCTGCACAGCATGGGTCTGCCGGCGTGGACGGGCGTGATCGCGGCCATTGTGATCTGCGCGCTCGTGGGTGTTCTGGTCGAGCTGGTGGCCTACCGGCCCGTGCGCCGCAAGGGCACGAGCATGTCGGCCCTCATCACGGCCATCGCCATGAGCCTGCTGCTGGAAAACCTCGCGCAGGCCATTCCGGCCATGGGCCCGAACCCGCGCGTGATCTCCGATGAGATCTTCAGCACGGCGCCGATGTCCCTCGGCGGCGTGTCCGTGAACATGGCGGCCGTGATCACGATCGTCATCGCAGCCGTTGTCATGGCGGCGCTGCAGATCTTCGTGCAGAAGACGAAGCTCGGCCGCGCCATGCGCGCCGTGTCCGAGAATAAGGAGGCGTCCACGCTCGTGGGCATCAACGTCAACCGCACGATCGTGACGACGTTTGCCATCGGTTCGGGTCTGGCGGCTGTTGCGGCGCTGATGTACTGTGCGCAGTACCACACCGTGACGACGACGATGGGCTCCATGCTGGGCCTCAAGGCGTTCGTGGCGGCGGTCATGGGCGGCATCGGCCTGATCCCGGGCGCCATGCTCGGCGGCATCGTCGTCGGCATCATTGAGGCACTTGTGACGGCCTACATCAGCTCGTCACTCGCCAACGCCGTTGTGTTTCTGATCCTGATCGTGATGCTGCTGGTCAAGCCGGCCGGCATCCTCGGAAAGAATGTAGGTGAGAAGGTATGAATACGCTGCAAAAAACAAAATTGCGCGGTACCGGCATCAACTGCGGCCTGATCGTGCTGCTCTTTGCCGTGGTGCTGCTGCTCGGCCAGGTGCTCCCGGACAATACCTATCGCCGTGTGCTGGTCCCGATCATCTGGCAGATGTGCATTTTCATCCTGCTCGGCACGTCGCTCAATCTCACGCTCGGCTACCTGGGCCAGCTCACGCTCGGCCACATGGGCTTTGCCGGCATCGGCGCGTATACTGCTGCGCTGACATCGCTTGCGCTCGAGCGCGCGGGCTTGTTTGAGGCCTCGGAAGCAGCGCCCGGTCAGCTCATTCTGGTCATTCTCGGCTGCTGCCTGCTCGGCGCTGTCTTCGCAGGGCTGCTGGGCCTGCTCGTGGGCATCCCGGCGCTGCGGCTGCACGGTGACTATCTGGCCATCGTGACGCTTGGCTTCGGCCTCATTGTGGAAAATGTCATTGCGAACCTGCCCTTCGCCGGCGGCGAGGGCCTTGCAAACGGCACGGCGAGTTCCTCGCTCTATGCCAACGGGCTCGGCCTGTCGACCTCACTGCAGGCAAAGTACGTATGGCTCGTGCTGGGCATCACCATTTTGTGCATCGCACTCATGTGTATGTTCATCCGCTCGAAATACGGCCGCGCCATCGAGGCCATCCGCGACGATGAGATCGCTGCGTCCGCTTCCGGCGTGAACACGACGTATTACAAGATCCTCACGTTCGTCATCTCGGCGTTCTTTGCGGGCCTTGCCGGCGGACTGTATGCCACGTGCTTTTCCTCGCTCACGACGGCGAGCTTCACGTTCACCAGCGCTTCGATCTGGAACTCGACGTTTATCGTCGTCATCGTGGTCCTCGGCGGCATGGGTTCCATGACCGGCTCGGTGCTGGCTGCCATCGCCATGTACCTGCTCAACTACGAGATCAAAAACGGTGCATGGGTCTCGGCGCTGCCGGGCTTCGTGCAGACGCTGTTCCAGTTCCCGATGCTGATCTATGCACTCGTGCTGCTGGTCATCATCATTTTCCGTCCCAGAGGCATTCTGGGCACCTACGAGTTTTCGCTCGACCGGCTGCTGTTTGATGGCCGTCTGGCCGAGAAGAGAAAGGCCAAGGCCAAGAAGGGAGGCGCCGACGCATGACCGATACCAGACTCGTTGTGCTCAAAGCGGAGCACCTCGGCATTACGTTCGGCGGCCTGAAGGCCGTGTCGGACTTCAACATGGAGATCCATGAGGGCGAGCTCATGGGCCTCATCGGCCCGAACGGCGCCGGCAAGACCACGGTCTTCAACCTGCTCACCGGCGTGTATGTGCCGACGGAGGGCGCATTTTATCTCTGCGGGCAGAAGCTCAACGGCAAGCAGACCTATCAGGTCGTGGAGGCCGGCATTGCCCGCACGTTCCAGAACATTCGCCTGTTCAAGGCCATGACGGTGCTCGATAACGTGAAGATCGCTTTCACGAAGGACATTCACTACAACCTCGCCGACAGTCTCCTGCGCACAAAAAAGTACTGGAACACGGAGCAGGAGCTGACCGAAAAGGCGATGGAATACCTGCGCATCGTCCATCTGGACGACAAGGCCGGACAGCTTGCGTCCAGCCTGCCCTACGGCCAGCAGCGCAAGCTGGAGATCGCCCGCGCGCTGGCAACGAACATGAAGCTGCTGCTGCTCGACGAGCCGGCAGCCGGCATGAACCCGACCGAGACGGCAGAGCTGCTCTCGTGTATCAATACCATCCGCGATACGTTCCATGTGGCCATTCTGCTCATTGAGCACGATATGAGCCTGGTCATGCGCGTCTGTGAGCGCATTCAGGTCATCAACTTCGGCCAGACGATCGCCGCCGGGCTCCCGGAGGAGATCGCGAGCAACCAGGAGGTCATCGAGGCGTATCTCGGCGAAGAGGAGGCGGACGACGATGCTGAAGATTGAAGATTTGGAGGTGTCCTACGGCGCCGTGCAGGCGCTGCGCGGCATCAGTATGGAGGTCAACGACGGCGAGATCGTCTCGCTCATCGGGGCCAACGGCGCCGGCAAGACCACCACGCTGCACGCCATCACCGGCCTCGTGCCCATCAAGAGCGGCTCCGTGATCTACGACGGACACGACCTGCGCAAGACGGACCCCAGCCGCATCGTCACCATGGGTCTTGCGCACGTGCCGGAGGGCCGGCAGGTGTTCACGCGCATGACCGTTGCGGAGAACCTTGCCATGGGCGCGTATTTCCGCAAGGACAAAAAGGCGATCGCGGACGATCTCGAGCGGGTCTATGCCCGCTTCCCGCGCCTGAAAGAGCGCGCAATGCAGCTCGCGGGCACGCTCTCCGGCGGCGAGCAGCAGATGCTGGCCATGGGCCGCGCGATCATGAGCGCACCGAAGCTCATCGTCATGGACGAGCCGTCCATGGGCTTGTCGCCCGTGCTCGTGCAGGAGGTGTTTTCCATCATCGGCACGATGCATGAGCTGGGCATCACGATCCTGCTCGTGGAGCAGAACGCGAAGATGGCGCTCGCCATCGCCGACCGTGCCTATGTGCTCGAAAACGGCCGGATCACCATGTCCGGCGGCGCACACGATCTGCTGCACGATGATAAGGTGCGCAAGGCCTATCTCGGCGCGTGAATGCAGACAGAAAAAGCGCACACACCCGCGGGTGTGTGCGCTTTTTTACGCCGGAGCCGCCCTATAGGAGACGCTTTTTGCAAAATTTCCGGAAAAGGGGAAATAAATATTCTGCTTTGCGCATTTATCTGATATAATCGACACAAAAGGAGATGCAATTCATAACTGAACGATGGGTCAATCTTTAGAAAGGAAGGATGCTTGCATCCGCAAAACGTCATGAAACGAAGACTGTTTTCCCTGCTGCTGACGCTGGCCATGCTGCTGTCGCTGCTGCCGGCGGCACATGCCCTCGGGGAAGAGAAGCTGCCGGGCGAGGACGGCTACGGCTATACGTACCGCTTCGTCACGCGCGACACCATCGAGATCACCTCCTATTCCGGCTATGAATCGGAGGTCGTGGTGCCTGCCACCATCGACGGGTATACCGTCGTCGGCATCCAGAGCTTCCACGCGACTGAGGGTTACAGCGACCCCAATGTCGTTGTGCGCAAGGTCACGCTCCCGGACACCGTGACCTACATTGCAGACGACGCGTTCTACGACAGCGACGACTGGAGCGCCAAGACGCACTCCGCGCTGCACGAGATCGTGCTGCCGCAGAGCCTGAAAACCATCGGCGAGCGGGCGTTTTGCCACAACTACTATCTGGAAAAGATCACGATTCCTGCGAGCGTGACGGAGATCGGCAAGGCTGCGTTTGCAGCGTGCACGAATCTGTCCGACATCACCATCCAGGGCGAGCATACGCTCCTGCACGGCGGGGCATTCGGCGCGCGGACGTCCTACAGCGTCGGCACCTTTGCCGGGCAGCTCAGCGCGCTTTACAATGATTGGCTTTATGACGACAGCGCGTCGGACTTCTTCATCTGGCAGGGGCAGCTGCTCGCCTATAAGGGCGAGAGCAAGACGCCCGTCATTCCCGACACCGTGCAGACCATCGGCGCCGACGCCTTCTGGCGCGCGGATATTACCGGCGTGACCATTCCGGCGGGCGTGCGGGAGATCGGCCCCTCCGCGTTTTATGAGTCCACGGCGCTGACCGCCGTGGACATTCCCGGCAGCGTCGCGCGCATCGACGACAGTGCCTTTTCCGGCTGCACGGGGCTGACCTCCGTCACGCTGCACGAGGGCCTGCAGGTCATCGGCGACGGGGCTTTCCGTGAGTGCGAGGGGCTGACGAGCCTGGACCTGCCCGACGGCCTGACTACGCTGGAGGACACCGCGCTTTACGACTGCGCGAACATCGAGCGCTTCACCTTCCCGGCGTCGCTGAGCGATATGGAACTGTCCAGCATTGATACCTCCAAGTGGTATGAGGGGCTTGCCGACGGGGCGGAGCTCTACTGCGGCGGCGTGTTTCTTGGCTGCAAGGGCAGGGAGTACCCCGCCAAGCTGACCGTCCGCCCCGGCACGAAGATGGTGCGCATCGAGGACTATCTGGACGGCGTGAACGAACTGATCCTGCCCGACGGGCTGGAATCGCTCATCATCACGCCCGAAGGTGTCTCGGACGAATGCGGCATCACCGCGCTCACCGTGCCGGAGAGCGTCGACTACATTGAGCTCCGCAATATGTCCAACCTGACCAACATTACTCTGCCGGAGACGGCGGTTCTGGCCGAGTGGTGCTTTAGCGGCTGCTATCAGATCGAGGACCTGACCATCCCGAAGGGCAATCAGACCCTGTACGGCGTCTGCGTCGGCCGCACGGCGCATGTGGTCCTGCCCGACGACGTGCTGGAAGTGCGCGGCCCGATCTCCAACGGCGACCCCTTCCGCTACAACACCGAGAGCGGCAACTCCAGCCTGAAATCGATCGACCTCGGCAGCGTCCGGGTCCTCACGGACGGGGCGCTCAGCGATTGCGTCGCGCTCGAGCGCGTCACGCTGCCCGATTCCCTGATAGAACTCGGCGACGGTGTGTTCAGCGGCTGCGCGCAGCTGCGCTCTGTCCAGGGCGGCGGGAACGTCCGGCAGATCGGAAATTCCTGCTTCTCCGCCTGCCCCGCGCTGACCGACTTCGGGGATCTGACGGCGAACGTGGCCCGCGTCGGCTCGCTGGCCTTTTTCAATACCGGCTGGTTCCACGATCAGCCGAACGGCGTGGTTTATTTCGGTAATGTTGCTTATGCCTACAAGGGCACCATGCCGGAGGGCACCATTCTCGACATCAGGGACGGCACCGTTTCCGTTACCTACGAGTTCCTCGCGGGGCAGACGGAGCTCAACCCCAGTTTCGACCAGCCAAATCTGGCCGGGCTGATCCTGCCGGAGAGCTGCAAATACGTTGATGCCTACGCATTTGCCGGGGCCACGAACATGAAGTTCCTCGATCTCGGCGGCGTGCAGTACATCGGGCGCGAGGCGTTCAACAACAGTGCCTGCGAGAGCATTGTCCTGCCGGACTCCGTGCGCTATGTCGGCAGCAATGCCTTCTCCGCGCCGAATATCCGTGCCATCCACCTCAACGACGGCCTGCGCGTGCTGGATGAAGGTGCCTTCTTTACCTACGGCAAGGGCAGCGGCGTGACGATCCCCGCGAGCGTTACCTACATCGGCGCGCAGGCGTTTGGCTACTGCCCGATCGATCCGGACGACCCGTTCGCGGGCCTGACGCGGATTGACGGCTTTGCCGTCACCGGCACGGCCGGGAGCGCTGCGCAGGCCTACGCCGAGGAAAACGAATTCACCTTCCGCACGGATGCTGCCTGCACTGCGCACGACTACGTGACCGAGACCGTGGCGGCGACCTGCCTTTCCGGCGGCTTCACGCGCCGGACCTGTGCCGTCTGCGGTGATGTCACGGTCACTGCGCGCGGCAGTGCGGCGGCGCACACCGCGGTCGCAAATGACGACATTGCCGCCACCTGTGACCGGCCGGGTGCCACCGGCGGCACGCACTGCGGCTTCTGTGGACAGGCCCTGACGGCGCCGACCGAGGTCGCTGCGCTGGGCCATGACTGGGTCGTTGCCGTCGAGGAATATGAGCACTCCGCCTATTACGGCATGACCCGCCACTATTGCCGCCGCTGCGCGCTCAAGTGGTACGATAACGGCAGCGCGCACACGCACGATTACAGCTATCAGGTGTCCGTCACGTACCCGACCTGCACCGCGCAGGGCTACACCACGCACACCTGCGCCTGCGGCGACAGTTACCGCGACAGCTATGTCGGCGCGCTGGGCCACGATTATGTGGGCGGCGTCTGCACCCGCTGCGGCGCGAAAGCGTCGGACCCGCAGCCGGGCGCGCAGCCGTGCGACGGCGGCGCGCAGTGCCCGGGCAGAGGCTTTTCCGATATGCCCGGCCCGGCCGACTGGTCGCACGAGGGCATTGACTATGCCGTCTCGCACGGGCTGTTTGTCGGCACGTCCGATACCACGTTTTCTCCCGCCAGTGCGATGACGCGCGCCATGCTCGTGAGCGTGCTCTGGCGCATGGAGGGCGAGCCTGCGCACACGGACTGCAACCCCTTCACGGACGTCGGCAGGGAATGGTATACCGACGGCGTCCTCTGGGCGGCAGAGCATGATATTGTCGCCGGCATCGGAGACGGCCGCTTCGACCCGGACGGCGATGTGACGCGCGAGCAGATCGCGGCGATCCTCTGCCGCTACACGCTCTGGAAGGGGCGCAGCGCGGATGCGTGCGCGGACCTGCGCGTGTTCCCGGATGCCAGGGACGTGAGCGGCTGGGCATACGATTCCCTCGCGTGGGCAAATGCCGAGGATCTCATCTCCGGCTGCATGATCGGCAGCATTTCCTATCTCAAACCGCTCGATAATGCCACCCGCGCCCAGGTGGCGGCGATCCTTATGCGCTATCAGCAGAGCATCGGAGCCTGAAGTGAAAAAACATGCGCGTACCCGCTTTGGGTACGCGCATGTCTGCGTTTTTATGTCTGCGGCGTTTCCGCAGCGTGGGCTGCAAACCGGCGCGACGGCCGGTAGATGAGCAGCGCAATGAAGATGAGCACGGCCGTGGTCACAAGGCTGATCGGGTAGGCGAGCAGGATCGATTGGAACGTCCGGTGCATCGGGAAGATGGCCTTGATCCAGAAGATACGCATGCCGCAAACGCCGAAGAGCGTCAGAATGGCCGGGGCGAGCGAGATGCCGAAGCCGCGCAGATAGCCCGACAGGATCTCATACGTCAGCGTGAAGATATATGACCCGAAGAGGAACAGCAGCCGGGTGTAGCCGATGGCAATGACTTCGGGATCGCTGTTGAAGATTGCGAGAATATACTTGCCCGTCAGCAGTACGAGCGCGATGGCGACCGCAGAGGCAATGAAGTCCTCGATGAGGCACAGAAACATCGTCTTCTTGCAGCGGTCGATCTTGCCGGCACCGTAGTTCTGGCCGACGAAGGTCGTGCACGCCTGACTGAAGGAGTTGAGCACGTCGTAGGCGATGATCTCGATGTTGAATGCTGCGCTCGAGGCGGCCATGACGACCGTTCCGAGGCTGTTGATGGCCGACTGGATGATGATGTTCGACAGCGAGAAAATGGCGGTCTGAATGCCAGCTGGCAGGCCGATGCGCATGATCTTGTTGAATGCGTTGCGGTCGATGCGAAGCTCCCGCAGTTCCACGCGCACAAGGTCGCCGTGCAGCAGGCGGCGCAGCAGCAGCACAGAGCTGACTGCGTTCGAGAGGACCGTCGCGATGGCGACGCCGTTGACGTTCATCTTGAGCACGATGACGAAAAACAGGTTCAGGATCACGTTCAGAACGCCGGAGACCGTCAGCGCGATGAGCGGCACCTTCGTGTCGCCGACGCTGCGGAAAATGGCGGCCTCGAAGTTATACAGCAAAATGACCGGCATGCCCAGCAGGTAGATGCGCAGGTACGCAAGCGCGAGCGGGTACACATCGTCCGGCACGTTGAGCAGGCCCATGAGCCCGGCCGCGATGAGCTGGCCGAAGACCGCCACGAGCACGCCGCCGATGAGCGCCGTGACGATGGAGGTGTGCACGGCACGGTGCACGGTCTCACGGTCGCCGCGGCCGATGGCGTTGGCGATGACGACGTTCGCGCCGAGCGCGATGCCGATGAACAGATTCAGAATCAGGCCGATGACCGGGCTATTGGCGCCGACAGCGGCCACGGCGGCCGTGCGCATGTCGCCCGTGAAGTTGCCGACGACGGCGATGTCGGCCGCGTTGAACAGCTGGCCGAGAATGCCGGTCGCGGCGACGGGCAGGGCATAGCGCGGGAGTTTATTCCAGAGCGGCCCGTTGAGCATGTCCATATGCCGCTGTTTGGTCATTGCCTGCATAATTTCCTCACCTTTTGTTCGAAATGCGTAAAAATCCAAAGACATATCATAAGTGAAGCACAGCCGGGAATCAAGGCCAAATTTGTATAATTTCCTATCAGTTTGCAGAAAACCTCATTGCATTTGCGCGCGCAGCTGCAAAAGCGTGTTCTCCCGGCAAAAAGGAAGACCCTTTTGATAGTCCGAACCCCGCTCCGGGTACCGGAGCGGGGTTGAACGCGGGGTTTAATTGATCTTGAGCGTCTCCCAGAGACGGTTAACATAGGTCAGCGTGTCCTGATCGAGGTTGCGGTAGGCGCTGCGGTTGTACGCGTCGCGGAACGAGCCGATGTTGGGGTAGAGGATGGCCATCGTGTCCTCGCCCATGTCGTCGATATACTCCGGGTCGTCGTACACGAGCCGGTTCGGCGAGGCGTAGTAGATATACTCGGCGTTGGCCACGGCGGCCTCGCGGCTGAGCATGAAGTTGATGAAGCACTCGGCCAGCTCCTGATCCCGGCAGCCTGTCGGGATGCACATGGCGTCGATGAAATAGTTTGTGTTCTCGGGGTAGTAGAACTGCAGATCCACGCTGTCGGCCTGTGCATCGCACATCGTGAAGTAATCGCCCGCGTAGTAGGCGGCCACGGCGGCCTCACCGGACTCCATCATGTTATAGATCTCGTCCATGACGTAGCTCTTGACGATCGGGCGCTGGTCGATGAGCGCCTGCAGCGCCTGCTGCCAGTCATTGCGGTCGGTGGTGTTGACGTCGATGTTGGCGCGGTACATGGCCGTGCCGAGCGCGTCGCGCGCGTTGTTGAACTGCAGGATATTGCCGGCGTACTTTGGATTCCACATGAGATCCCAGCTGCCGGTGTCTGCCTCGTCGACGACGTTGGCGTTGTAGATCACGCCCACGATGCCGTAGGTGTACGGCACAGTGTAGGTGTCGTCCGGGTCGTAGTACAGGCCGCGGAAATCCTCGGAAATATACTGATAGTTCGGGATGTTGTCGTAATTGAGCGGCAGGAGCATATCCTCAGCTTCCATGCGCGCGATCATGTAGTCCGACGGGATGACCACGTCGTAGTTCACGGCGCCGCTCTTGAGCTTGGCGTACATGTCCTCGTTGCTGGCGTAGGTGTCGTAGTTGACCTTGACGGGCACACCGTAGGTCGCCTTGTACCAGTCCTCGAACGCAGCGATGGTGTCAAGCGAATCGTCCGAACCGTCGGAGATATACTCACCCCAGTTGTAGACATTGAGCACGCGCGTCTCCTGCCGGCTGCTGTAGATGCTGATGCCGGCAATGAGCAGTGCGGCAGCAGTGAGGATGCCCACGGCGGCGTCGCCGCAGTCCACGCGGTAGTCCACGCTTTCCCCTGCGTCGTGGCTGGTGGCAAATACCGTCACCTGTGCGGGACCCACGGAAAAGCTGCTGTCAGGGGATACGAGATGCAGGCAGCTGTCCAGCTGGGGCAGACGGGGACGGAGATAGAAGGCCGTACCGCCTGTGGCGTACAGCGGGATGGGGTGGTGCTTCAGGAGGGTGGCAAGGCCCGCCGTGT
>ERZ773136.666-NODE-666-length-37450-cov-5.134136_pt1 | contig 37450 bp, 33 predicted proteins | sample MGYA00580855_ERZ773136 | MGnify/ENA primary metagenome ERZ773136 (study PRJEB29015, sample SAMEA2737860) | human gut metagenome | biome: human gut; feature: human-associated habitat; material: faeces | place: China | collected 2012 ... | reverse complement strand
GTGGTTAGAGTTAGTCACAGGGGTGGTTAACGTTAGCCACGACCGTGGTTAAGAGAAAAATCACTTTCATCAATAAAGGAAGAAACAAAAGCATTGTCCGGTGGAATACTTCACGGCCAACCGAAGCTTAAATGATTATCTATGACATCAAGTAGAAGAAAAAAAGGTCACCTGAGGGTCACCAATAAAAGAAAAAGCACCTACAAAGTTTTTGTAAGTGCTTGATTTTGAAAGTGGACCAGCCTGGGCTTGAACCAGGGACCTCCAGATTATGAGTCTGCCAAAATTTTTGCTTGAAACTACTGTATGTCAGTCTGTTAATAATCTCTTAAAAAGCCAATAGAACAACTATTGACCAACAATGGCTAAGTTTATACCAAGCCAATGAATGCACTTATACTGTGCTAAGTTTCTGCTTTATGCTTCATAACTGTTTTGGTTATATGGTTCAATGATTCTTTGCCTAATATAGCAGGCTTGTCCAAACTCTTGTCAAGAAGGAAAAGAAAAGAAAAAGTACATCCCTCATGCTCAAATCCAAACATGAATACTTTGCATACTCTCAACTTGTTGTCCTTACATCTTCCCACTTTCTTTCCCACATAATGAAACACATCATTAGTGCTGATGAAATCCACATAGTCAGGAAGAAAGGGCTGCAAGTTGTCATAGGCAGGTTTTGTATTCACTTCCCATATATTATTCTCAGGAAGTGAATACATCTGCCTCTTCCTAAGATTGAAGAAAGCCAAGAATGCAGGGCTGACAAGGTTATGCTTCAACTTCTTGTTAAGAAGGAAAGCAAAGCCAATGCCTTTGACTTGGATAAAGATTTCATTCATTTTGAGTTCATTCTAATGGAATTTCTCTTATTTCAGGCTTTGGCAAATCTCCCATATTCATTGCCTGTATTCTTAAAGTGCAGAATAAACCACTATTGTCTCCTTTTGATAGTTGCTGCATAGTTATAAATATTCCATCAACAACTTCATTCTTGTTTACTCTTCCCATTACAGGATTGATAGTGTTTCCTAAAACCATTGGATGGCTGGAGATGTCTATAGCATTGTAAGCAAGATAGTAAACAATCAAAGGATTAAGTCCATTGATGTTGAATGAGTTTCTACTTTCAGGCAGGTTTATACCATACTTGGCTGCATGGTCTTTAATATCTTGGATGGATACTGTTACATCATCTATCAGCTTTAATCCATTCTCCTTAAACACCTTTTGAGCTTCTGACAATGTGTATAAGGAATCTTGCTTGGCTGTCAATGCTCTATTCTCTTGATATAGTGATATGCTATAAGAGATAGAAGCTATTGATATAATACCTAATAGTATGGATAAGATTATAAAACTCCTCTTCATTTGTATGTCTTTTTTTAGTCAGTTGTCTTTAATTGTCAATTTATCAAAGTCAAGAATCCATTTGTTTCTTACAAGAAAGTCAGTACTTAGAATGCCATGAATTTGCACCCCTGTTTCTTCTTGTAGCTGTGTCACTGCATTTGTAGCATCCAAAACAGTAAAGTTTGAGGTGTAATCAATCCCTTCAAAAGTGAATGTTGCTTCAATAGTTGGATATTCTTTATAGTTTCCTTCTATGCCCATTGTGCTTTGATAATCACCAAGCACTTTAAATTCATTCTTGAAGTGTTCAAACACATAAGTAAAAAGGACATTGTGTGTGGCTCCTGTATCAACAAGAAAACACAAATTCTTTGGTTTGCCTGATGTTGCTATCAGTGGCAAGCCTGTTTTTTGCAAGCCTAAAGTCAGTGGAAATTCCATATATCTATTACATTTTTAGTCATTATTCCATTTTGCATCTGCATCTCCTTCATAAGCATCTGCCAATCCACTATCAATATCTTCTCTACTCCAACCACCATAATAGGCTTGCTCATCTCCATAAGGGTCACTCCAATCACCAACATCATTTATTTTTTCGGATTCATAATCCCAAAAGGATGTTTTGTGAGATGCTGCTTTTGAAATGGTTCTTTTAGGAGCAGCTTTAGCAGGAGATAATGTGTTTTTGCCTACATCTGATTTTTCCATTAGCAAAGGAAATATCTTGCCATTACTATTGACAACAATGGAGATTACAGGCTCTTTTGGAGTTCCTTTTAAAGAAACAAAACCTATATTAGCCCCGTAAGTAAAATACAATTGTCTTGTATTAGGTTGAGCCTTGACATATAGTTTTTTGCAATGTACTAATTCCTTAAAAGCCTCTACTGAATAAGTACAGATGTAGCTTAAACCATCAAAGATGACCTTATTGCCTAATAGATGAAGGTTTATTCTTTCTTCTTTATCACCGAGAAATGTCTTAAGAGAAAAAAGATATTCTTCCTTTATAGCCCATATTTTATCATATTTCAGTGGAACAATTATGTTTCCTAATGTATTTACTATTCCCCATTTATTCTTTTCTTCAATATATGAGTACTTCATTACTCGGGCAAAACCACAGATGAATTGTGGGTCAAACCAATTGTATTGAGGTGGAATAATAACTTCTCCCTCTTGGTTCTTAACACCAAACAGACCATCCTCTTGAAATATGATATACTCCTTATCCATGCTGCCTTTTTGTAGCCATACCACAAAAAGAAAGGTGTGATGCTTTCTTGTTGAGTCCAAGGTATCACCACAACACCTACAATCACAAACAAGGAAAGCCCACACCTCATGGCATGAGCATTCACTTCCTTACTGCTGTGATTGTTAGTCTTCAAAGTGGTGATTTTAGGACTTTCACAAGTAAGAAGCAAACACTTCTTTTTCTAATATGTCTTGTTAAACTTCTATTTCATTGCTAACTATTTTTGTTGTTACTGCAAAAGTACGATAATTCTGCAAGAAACAAACATCAAATCAGCCAATTTTATAAAAGTCACTCCATATCAGCATCCGAGGTGTGGGCAAATTCTTGTCATGAAGGGATGATGAATATCTCTCCTTGCTCTATACAAAGGTACTGCTTTTGTTACATATCTCTTATTCTCATTGTTTCTTCATTTTAAAGAAGCCCCGAAATATTGATATTATTCCGAGGCTTCATCCAACAATCAAACCATAAATCATGGCTTTTTATTGCCATCGGAGCAAAAAATGCAAAGCACAACTACCCCTAAAACCAAATTGATAATGGCAAATATGATTTCTCCCATAAGGCAAAGCTGAGAATTTCCTACCATAATGAATATATAAATCTTGGAACATCCTGTTACTGAATGAACCAAGCATATTCACTGTCTCCATAGAGAGCCTTGTTCAAACCATCAGCAAGCTGGGTGGCATTATAAGCCCTGTCCAGGAAATTGTCTATGTAAGAAGACTTGTTTGCTCCTGTAAGTAGGTTATATACATTCCATATGGATATTTCATTGCCATGCTTAATGGTAGAGAAATTCTCATCATGATAGAAAGACTTGGCTACTATGCCTATCTGTGTATCAGTCATAAGCATCTGTGGCAGCATCTTCTTCTGTTCCACGGGGAGGTATTGGTACAACCTGCACTTGCCCAAGAACTGTGCAAACTGATGTTCTGTCATATAGCTGTCTTTGAAAGCACCCATATAATAAAGGTGTTTGGCTGCATTGTATTCTTGAAATAACTGCATGGCTGCATTCAATAGTCCATGCACATCCATCACCTTTAATTCTGACTTGAAGCCATCAGTAGAGACACACATATTGCAGCATACCATATTCTTAAAACCTATGAAGATTTTGAATTTCTCCATGCCTTTCTTGTTGTAAAGGTTCTCATGGTTATAAGCCCTTACCCCTCCAATTGTGAGATTGAGCCTGTTGCCATTTATATCTTCATGAATACTTGGTATCTCAAAGCAAAACATCATCCTCTCATAATAGATGGTCTTGTCCTCTTCCAACAAGTCCTTTACTGACTTATGAATGGCTTCAGGTGTTCTTCCTTTGATGATATGGCTTACCCTGATTTCAGGCAATTCAATGCTATCATTTGGGAAAACTCTGTTGGCTGCTTCCCATACTGTTTCAATGAAGTTTGGATGTGAAATGGTGATTTCATTGTCCTTGCTGAATACAGGCACAATACATTCACTTTTCAAATGTTCCATAGAAACCTCTTTTGTGTTGGCTTCAATGAAAGGAAGTCTTTTTACTTCCCTTCTTGACAAGACAGGTTCCACTTCTATAATGTCCTGCTTGTTAGGCAAATCTAAGACCCTGCTTATCCTGCTTGGATAAGTCATATTAGCCTTGACAGGCTGTAACTGCATTGCTTCCATATCTTGTAAAATTGGGGCTATAGTTAATACTCGGTTTGTTCTTCTCTTCTTGCAATTGCATCTTTTTCTGCATAAAGTCAGAAGTCAGCTGCTGATACCATTCAGGGTATTTGTGATAGATAGCAGTCAGTTCCTCAATGGATTTGGCAGTGTTGATTTGCTGCCTTATCATTTCCACATTCACTCCATCATTGCACCAATCAAGGATTATTTGTCCTGTAGTAGGTGTAATGGTAAAGTCGGGCTTTCCCATGAAAAGGTTAGTCCTGTCCTTGCTTGCAATAGCTTGATGCTTCATAGTGATGTCAAAGACTATGGTAAACTCATAGTCTATCCCATCCCTCATTACAGCCTTTAACCCTACTTTTTCCGGCACAAGTTTGCCATTCTTTTCATTGAGGACATAATCCTGCTTGCATCTCATGGTGCAAATAACATGCTTTTCACTTTGCAATATCTTCTGCATGAAAGCATTGATTCTTGGAGTGACCTTTTGCCAATTAGTAAAGCTGTTGCCTTGCAAGTTGGCATGATATTCCAACAGGTTGTCCCAACATTGGGAAATGGAATCTATGATAATGACTTCCATCCCTGCATCCTCACATATCCCTATGGCTTCCATATAAGTTTCGGGGGTAAAGTTGTCTTGAAGGGACAGCACATTGTAATTGCCTAAGCTGGCATATAAATCAGCACTTCCATTCTCACTGTCAATGATGGCTATCTTAGTCCAATCACCACATAAACCATAAGCAAGTAACAAGGCTGAATAGGTCTTTCCTGCCCCTGAACAGCCTTGTAAGGCAAGTTTTATCTTAGCCTGCTTCTTTGATGAAACTCTTAACTGCATCATATTAAAATTCTATTAATGATTCTATAATCAGAAAAATAAAAAGGCAGTCAGAACTTAATCCAACTGCCCATATAAGACATACATTATATGTCACAAAGTTGCCAATGTAGGTGCTCCACCATCCCCTTGCTGATGAAGCATGTAGAACATATCCCCTGTTTCAGGAGAACAAACTTGTGAAATGACAGGCTTTGTGATGTCCCCTTTGAGGAATCTTTCACTTACTGCACCTGTTTCACAGCCATACACAAAGAAACATTTTCCTGTGTTGGGATTCTGTTTCACATTTATTCTTTCCACTCCCATTTTTGCCTTGAAGTCTGCAACAGACATGGTTTCAATGAACTTTAAGCTATCCATAAAATTATGATTTTAATTGTTGTGGGAGGGGACTATCCCCACCCTGAATGATGGGGAGGGTATCAGGATGGTGTAATTACTGCTCTTGAAGACAAGAAGTGATACAAAAAAAATCAGATTTTTTAAACTGCAATCCTTTGGCTTTACTATTCTAAAATAAAATGCCAATGAAAACAGATATGTTTTTTATAAAAAGGCTAATGTATAAATGCCAAAGCATAGGGTGGATAAATATACTGCAATTTATACTTGATTTATGGGATATTATTATGTGGCTGATTCAGTAAAAATAGCTATACATTACTAATGTACATAAAATAGTCCCCTGCTTGCAAAGGTACAAACAGGGGATTATACATTCAGTCAGGCATAGGATTAAGCCACCTCTTCCACCATAAGAAGATAATCATTTATTTCATCTTCCGTAGGATTAAACTCTTCCACTAAATCAATCCAAGTTTTATGCCCAAGATGAGGATACATCAACACTTTTGCACTCAGATGTTCTGCATTAGTCAATGCCATAGGCGCATCATAAGAAGACCATAGCACATTCTTGTCAATAAGGCTGTTTCTGTACTTTTTGAAAGTGTTCTTAGATATACCCAGTGATTCCCAAACTCTTTGGTCTGACAAATCATATCTAAATGTACCATTCAAGCATAATCCATATAATCCAATCATTATACCTTTTTCATCAGGAGAAATAGCTCTATCTAAGAAAAGTTCCTTTCTGATAAACCTAAAATTTTGAGTTGGATTAGGCAAATAGAAATGGTTTCTCTTCACAAGTGGTTGTTCTTGAGCACATCTGTACCTGATAAATCCACTCCTTTTTAATCTTGGATAGAAATTATCGGTAATATAATCTTCAGATACACCTGTAAGAGCAGATAACTGATGAACAGTAGTATTGGTATACAAATAATTTGCTCCAGAGTGATACTCAGATAATAAATACATTCCTGCAAGCAAGTACAGGTCTTTTGGCTTAAATAAGCCTGTGGCATTAATGGGGAATGGCGTATAATCCTTTCTTGCCACAACCAAATTTTGTAGTCTTTCTACCATAATTTAATATTTATGTGTTAAACAATTGATTATGGGTCAAAAACACCCCTATACTAAATATCTACACTTATAATATTTAGCCTATAATTAGTATCAGGGTAATTTTGACCCTAACATCGGTAAATAAGATAATTTGATTGTTTGATTAAAGATTATTGATGTTGAGTGCAACAATTACAAAAGAATTTGTAAATGCAGAATTTCTGATGGGTAATTCTACAAATTTTCCATTGCCATGTCTATTTGCGTGTTTTCAAAACTGTCCAAATAGGTTTGAGTTACTTTTTCTGAACTATGCCCCAATGATTCACTGATAATGGAAGTGGATACTCCAGCCCTTTTCAAAACTGTTGCATAAGAATGTCTTACCACATAGGTTGTGAGCTTGATAGGTATATGCAACTCTTCTCCAATGGCTTTCAATTCCTTATTTACTTTTGTAATGACCTTATGAAGCCTGTTTAATCTTTGTTGTTCTGTCTTGTGCTTGGAAGACAAGATGGGAAATAAGTATGACTCATTACTCTTTTATACTCCTTCAAGACCATATATGCCCTTTGTTGAATAGGCAGGTTGATGAGTTTGCCTGTCTTTCTTCTATGGTAGATGAGCCTGTTCTCTATGATGTTCCTTTCTGTCAGATAAGCCATGTCCACGAAGTTAATTCCACCCATGAAATAGGAGAAGGTGAACAAGCTGACTGCAAGCCTTGTATAAAAGTCTTTTCCTGCTGTTGGATAGTTCACCACAGCTTGTATCTCTCCTTTTGTCAAAGCTCTTTTTGCTGTTTCCTGATGCAGCTTAGACACTTTGAGTCTTCTGAATGGATAGTTTTCCTGTGTGACCAATTCTTGGTTTATAGCCAAATTGAATATCATCCTGATATTCCTGAACCTTATGCCAATGGTGTTTTCAGACTTGCCTTGCTTCCTTAGCCAACCCTCGTATCTTTTCAGCCAATTATAATCCATTTCTGAAAATGGAATATCCAAGTGCCTGTTGAATTTGATTAATGAATTGTAGGTCTGCTGGATGGATAGCTTGTAACCTGTTCTTTTCTCCTCTTCAAGACAATGAATGTGTTGTTTGAATAAATCTCCAACTGTAATAGTTTTGCTTGGATTAGATACTTTCTCTACAAGAGTGGTGGCAGAATACTCCTTATCCTCTGATTTTAGCTCCACTATCTTGCTCTTTACCTCACTTATCTTATTGGAAATGAGCTTTTCAAGAAATTCCCTATCAGGGCAGGTGGACTTAGGTTGGTTCTTCTCAAAGTCCCAATACTCTGCTTTGGTAGAAACACCAAGGTTGATATACCTTGTCTTTCTGTCCTTGCAGACTTTAATCTTTAGGGGTAATTCTCCTGTTTTCAGGGGTTTGTACTTGTAGCAAATTACATCTACTGTAGTCATTGCGGTTAAAACATTGGAGAAAACATTTCCCTGTTTTACCCTGCATTTCAGCCATATTTGACCATAAAAAAAGAGAGTTACTTTAGTAGGTAACTCTCTGATTTTCTTTAAAGTGGTGCCAACGGGAATCGAACCAGTGACACAAGGATTTTCAGTAATAAATTGATAAATAGTGAATCTATTGTATATCAATTAGATACTTGCACCTTCTTTTTTATGGTTAATGCAGTGGAGAAAACAAAGATTGTTTTCAAGTTAATACTAAATTCATTTATCACAATATGTATTGACACTTAAAGGGTGCTAAGTTTCTTGTTTCTTTTCCATAACTATTTTTGTTATTCGGTTAAATGATTCTTGTCCTAATATGGCTGGAATATTCAAACTCTTGTCAAGAAGGAAAGGAAAAGAGAAAGTGCATCCTTCATACTCAAATCCAAGCATGAATACTTTGCATTCTCTCAATTTATTATCCATACATCTTCCCACTTTCTTCCCTACATAGTGGAATGTCCCATCAGAGCTGACATTATCCACATAATCAGGAAGGAAAGGAGAAAAGTTATTGTATGTTGGTTTTGTATTCACTTCTCTTATATTATTCTCAGGAAGTGAATACATCCATCTCCCTCTAAGATTGAAGAAAGCCAAGAGTGCAGGGCTTATAAGATTGTGTTTCATTCTCTTGTCAAGAAGAAAAGTAAAACCTATGCCTTTAATTTGGATGAAGATTTCATTCATTTTTATGCTATTCTAATGGGATTTCCTTTATCTCTTGTTTTGGCAAATCTCCCACATTCATTGCCTGTATCCTTAAAGTACTGAATAGATTACTGTTATCTCCTTTGGACAGTTGCTGCATGGTTATAAATATCCTATCAACAACCTCATTCCTATTTACCCTCCCCACTACAGGATTGATAGTGTTTCCTAAAACCATTGGATGGCTGGAAATGTCTATTGCATTGTAAGTAAGATAATACACAATCAGAGGATTAAGTCCATTGATATTGAATGAATTTTTACTTTCAGGCAGGTTTATACTATACTTGGCTGCATGGTCTTTAACATCTTGGATAGATACTGTTACATCATCTATCAGTTTTAATCCATTTTCCTTAAACACCTTTTGAGCTTCTGATAATGTATATAAGGAATCTTGCTTGGCTATCAATACTTTATTCTCTTGATATAATGATATATTATAAGAGATTGAGGCTACTGATACAATTCCTAATAGGATGGATAAAATTATAAAATTCTTCTTCATTTGTATGCATATTTTAGTCTGTTGTTATTATCAATTTATCAAAATCAAGAATCCATTTATTTTTTACAAGAAAGTCCGTACTTAGAATACCATGAATTTGCACCCCTGTTTCTTCTTGTACCTGCCTTATAGCATCAGAGCCATTAAATACAGAGAAAGTAGATGTATAATCTATTCCCTCAAAGTTAAATGTAGCTTCAATTACAGGAGCTTCTTTATATTCTCCCTCTATCCCCATGATTTTTTGTTTATCTTCCAACACTCTAAATTCATCTTTAAAGTGTTCATATACATAGGTAAATAGGATGTTATTTGTTGCTCCTGTGTCTATAAGAAAGCACAAGTTCTTTAGTTTGCCCGATGTTACTATCAGTGGTAAACCTGTCTTCTGCAAGCCTAATGTTAATGGAAATTTCATCATTTAATTGATTCTTTTGAGAGTTAAAGTTCGGGTAATTATAACTTCTCCTTCTCCCACATTCAGCCATTTAGCAGAATCTCTTAATGTCATTTCTGTATCAGATAATTTTAATACATCATAGATGGCAGGAGATTTTGAAGTATCTGAAAACCCCATTAGCAATTTCATTTGACTATTGTCAAAGACAAAGGTTTGATAATCTGTAGGTCTTTCTCCTTTATTATACCATTGAAAATTACCATCAACACTGCCAGTCACTTTAACATCACCATTTCTTACAAATTCCCAGACATAAGCCCCATAACTTATTTCAACTTCATTATGTTCTTCTTTTTCCAAATCCGTATATACTGCATCTTCTATTAAAGTTGTGGCATTCCAAGTTCCAATTACAGACAGGCTGCTTCCTTCATCTTCATTGCTGCAACCAACCATAAGTATGCAACAAAGTAGCATAAAAATAGTAAAAATTTTCTTGTTCATTGTATATGTTTTTAGTTATTCAATATTCCAATAGTTACTTTTATCACTTTCAAAAGCATCAAGCCTTTGGTCTTCCCAATCCTCTTTGTCATTCCATGAAGAAGTATCGAAGTTTTCATCTGCTGTGTAGATAACATTCCTCTTCTTCATATCTGTTTGCTCTGATGATAGAGTATCTTCTAACTCAAAGTCAGACATAAATTCAAAGTCAATTGGTAAGTTTACTTTAGATAACTGGTCTATTATATATCCAACTTTTTCTCTTTTGTATCTGCCTGTAAATTTTATGGCTTCATAATTTCCAATTGAATTAAATGATTCAAGTGGGGCTATATAATCAAGATTTGGATAAATAGCTATTTTCCCCATATTGTCAATAATACCCCAATGGGCATTATCTTTCAATTTAACCCGAGCATAGTTATTTGTAAACTGAGGGTCACACCATACATATCTTCCAAAAGGGACTATTTGCCTATTCAATATATCAATGTAAGCATATTGGTATTGATGATTTCTGACCAAAGACAAGCCACAACTAAATGGCTGCATTTCCATATATTGAGGTGGAATGATAATTTCTCCTCTTTGGTTCTTAGCCCCAAACAAGCCATTCTCTTGAAAAATAATATAGTCCTTGTCCATCTGTTGCTCTCTTTGTAGCCATACCACAAAAAGGAAGGTGCAGGCTCAACCTTGATTTGTCATTCTGAAGGTATCGCCAAACACCTATATCCATACAAACAAGGAAAGCCCACACCTGATGGCATGAGCATTCACTACCTTGCTGTTGATGGATATATTCTTCTAAACTGGCGATTTTTCAGAATTCATCAAGCAAGAAGCAAACACTTCTTTTTCTAATATGTCTTGTTAAACTTCTATTTCATTGTCTCACTTTTTTGTTACTTCTGCAAAAATACGATAATTCTGCAAAAAACAAGTATAGAAAAGGCAAAATCAGTAGAAGCCAATCCATATCAGCATCTTAGGTGTGGGCTATAGCTTGTCTTGAAGGGATAATAAATATCTCTCCTTAATCTTATACAAAAATACAGTTATTATCACATAGCTCTAATTCTCATTGCTTTCCATTATTAAGAAGCCCCGAAATATTGATATATTCCGAGGCTTCATCCAACAATCAAACCATAAATCATAGCTTTTTATTGCCATCGGAGCAAAAGAAGCAAAGCGCAATCACCCCTAAAACCAAATTGATAATGGCAAATATGATTTCCCCCATGCTTTTTGTCATTGGATGAACCATGAATACTCATTATCACCATAAAGAGCTTTGTTTAACCCATCAGCAAGTTGGGTAGCATTATAAGCCCTGTACAAGAAGTTGTCTATATAGGAAGTTTTATTTGCCCCTGTAAGCAGATTATACACATTCCACATAGATATTTCTCTTTGATTGTCAGGAAGAGAAAAGTTATCATCATGATAAAATGACTTGGCAACAATGCCTATCTGTGTATCAGTCATAAGCATTTGTGGCAACATTCTTTTCTGTTCATTAAGCAGATATTGGTACAATCTGCACTTACCCAAGAACTGTGCAAACTGGTGTTCTGTCATATAGCTGTCCTTGAAAGCTTCCATATAATAAAGATGTTTGGCTGCATTATAATCTTGAAAAAGCTGTATTGCAGCATTGAATAATCCATGCACATCCATAACCTTTAGTTCAGACTTGAAACCATCTGTATTAACACACATATTGCAGCATACCATGTTCTTGAAACCAATGAAAATTTTGAATTTCTCCATTCCCTTTTTGCTGTAGAGGTTCTCATGGTTGTAACTTCTTACCCCTCCAATAGTCAAATTAAGCTTATTTCCTGCAATATCCTCATGGATAGTAGGAATCTCAAAGCAGAACATCATCCTTTCATAATAGATGGTCTTATCTTCTTCCAACAAGTCCTTTACTGATTTGTGAATGGCTTCAGGGGTTCTTCCTTTAATGATATGGCTTACCCTGATTTCAGGAAGTTCAATACTTTCATTGGGGAACACCCTATTGGCCGCTTCCCAAACAGATTCAATAAAGTTGGGATGGGAGATTGTTATTTCATTGTCCTTGCTGAACACTGGCACAATACAATCATTCTTTAGGTGTTCCATTGTAACCTCTTTGGTGTTAGCTTCAATGAAAGGGAGTCTTTTTACTTCCCTTATTGACAAGATTGGCTCTGCTTCAATAATATTTTGTTGTTGAACCAACTCTAATGCCCTGTTTACCTTGTTTGAATAAACCAGATTAGCCTTGACAGGCTGTAACTGCATTGCTTCCATATCTCATAAAATTTGGATTATACTTAATATTCGATTTGTCTTTTTCTTCTTTCAACTGCATCTTCTTCTGCATAAAATCAGAAGTCAGTTGCTGATACCATTCAGGGTATTCGTGGTAAATGGCAGTCAGTTCCTCAATAGATTCTGCTTTGTTGATTTGCTGTCTTATCATTTCCACATTCACCCTATCATTGCACCAGTCAAGAATAATTTGTCCTGTGGTAGGAGTAATAGTAAAGTCAGGCTTTCCCATGAAAAGGTTTGTCCTGTCTTTACTTGCAAGTACTTGATGTTTCATGTTAATGTCAAAGACTATGGTGAACTCATAGTCTATTCCATCCCTCATTACAGCCTTTAAGCCGACTTTTTCAGGCACCATCTTGCCATTCTTCTCATTTAGGATATAATCCTGTTTACATCGCATAGTACAAATTATGTGCTTGTCACTTTGCAGGATTTTCTGTATGAAAGCATTGATTCTTGGAGTGACTTTCTGCCAATTAGTAAAACTATTGCCTTGCAAGTTGGCATGATATTCCAACAGGTTATCCCAACTTTTGGAAATGGAATCAATGATAATGACTTCCATTCCTGCATTTTCACACACTCCAATAGCTTCCATATAGTTTTCAGGAGTGAAATTGTCTTGAAGAGCAAGCACATTGTAATTGCCTAAACTGGCATACAAGTCTGCACTGCCATTCTCACTGTCAATGATGGCTATTTTACTCCAATCATTGCATAATCCATAGGCTAAAAGAAGAGCTGAATATGTTTTTCCACTTCCAGCACAGCCTTGCAAAGCAAGTTTTATTTTAGCCTGTTTCTTTGATGAAACTCTTAACTGCATAATATTCAAATTCTATTAATGATTTATAATCAACAAATTAAAAAAGGCAGTCAGAACTTAATCCAACTGCCTTTATAAGATATGCAACCTAATTTACAAAGTTGCCAATGTTGGTGCTCCACCATCCCCTTGCTGATGCAGCATGTAGAACATATCCCCTGTTTCAGGAGAGCATACTTGTGAAATGACAGGCTTTGTAATATCTCCTTTGAGGAATCTTTCACTTACTGCACCTGTTTCACAGCCATACACAAAGAAACATTTTCCTGTGTTGGGATTCTGTTTCACATTTATTCTTTCCACTCCCATTTTTGCCTTGAAGTCTGCAACAGACATGGTTTCAATGAACTTTAAGCTATCCATAAAATTATGATTTTAATTGTTGTGGGAGGGGACTATCCCCACCCTGAATGATGGGGAGGGTATCAGGATGGTGTGGTTTATGCTCCTAAAGACAAGAAAAGTTGCAAAAAATATCAGAGAAAATTCAGTAGGTTTAGCTATACATTATATATGACTATTTTTCTTTTAGATAAATAATCCGTTCAAAAAAGAATATGAGGTTCCATATTTTTGTTTTCATTTTTGCAACAGATTATTATTACTTTGATTAAGAAGTCTATTAATTTCATCATATCCAAAACCTATAAAATTGAGGATACAACAAATTAGAAGTTTCCGAAGTTTGAATGTCAAATTATACAACTCCCATCCTTCAAGAGTATATGGCTTTTTTGATTTATTCATAAAGTGTGAATAATAATTTCGTGAATCTACGACTTGCCGACTATTGATATTGTCGTTTTTTAATTTGTCAATAACAGAAAATTCTGATATTAAGGTTTCAAGCATTGTTGTTAAATTGGTCTCTTTGCGAAACCTTGTACAAAACCCCTCAATTGCTTGTATTACAATTAGAAAATCTATACTTGAAAATACTGGCTTATGCTTAATACTATCAATAAGATGTGCTCTTATTGGTGCTATATTTTCTTTGTCATTATACCATTTATGAATTATTTGAGGGTATTGTTGGGATATAGAATTATAGTCAAATAAATAGTTATATCTTTTAGTTGAAGGCGTGTTGTTTGTATCTCTTTGAATATAAAATAATTGTATGGGATGATAGAATTTCTTCCCATCTTTATATTCTTGATACAATGTTCTGTCATACAATATTATTTTGGAACAATTTATAGTCTGTAGTGTTGCTAAAGATAAAAACTGTTCAAACAAATAAATGTTGGCAAAAAAGTCCTTTATTGATACATCATCCTTTTTCAATATGCTAATATAAGTATATTGTTCTATTTGGGGTGATAAATAATCTCCCTGATAATTTACACTACCTTTTATATCTATGGTTGTATTTTCATCTACATCTGTACTATTTATTAATATACTTTTAGATTTGAATGATATTGTGGTTGCAAATTCTTCATTCTGTTTGTCTTCCATCATTGTTTCTGTTAAAGCACATGGAGAACACCAATGACTTAATTCAGGAATCGTTACATAGGCTTTATAAAAACATTCTTCCTCAAAATCTTTAAGAAGCTTCCCTAAAATAAGGAACTGACAGTTGTAATTTACAATGGGGAATGGGCAACTAAGATTTAGACTTGCATATGAGTGACAATTTATTAATGTAACTTTTTTAGAATCAGACGTAATCCCATGAATAATATTTTCATCGGATTTTTTGTCACAAAATAAAATATCAATGTGTTTTGAGTCAAAACTGCCGATTAATTCTAATTTTATTTTCTCATTAGGAGTATAAGTTAATATCCCTGCAATTTTATTCTCTGGCTTACTGGGTAACCACCAATAACCTTTACATTCCAACTTTTCATTTAGTTTTATTGACTTATTCATTTCTCTATTTTTATAAATGGAATCTCTCCAACAGCTTTTGTTAATTCTTGAATCATTATTTCTTTTACAAAGACTTCATTTCCTATGGTTGTACAGATAGAATCATGGATAGTAAAAACAGGAACTTGATGATTGCTTATATTCCATATTTGACAACAACATCTATGCAAGATGATTTCACTTTCTATGTTTTGTAGAATACAAGCCAAAGTCTCATGATTTTCTTTTTTTACTAATCTAATCAATTCGTAAATTTGAGGGAAATTTTGTTTGAAATATTTCTTATATGTAGGCATAAACCTATTCTTTGAGAATAAGGTTGTTAAAATCATTGTCTTAATGTCATCTCTTTTAAGATTGACATTTTCTCTCTTGTTGATAACCTCTTGCATATATTCATAAACTTTTCCTTGTGATGCTGTTTTGATATAGTTTTCTAAGGCTGTATCATGACAAGCACTTAAAGACAAGACATATTTGTATATTTCCGATAAGTGTTCTTCTTGAACCATGCCCTGAATGTTATGAGATAACATTCCTATATTCAAAGGTATATCAGAAGTCTTATCCCAAAAAGATGGATTTAGAAGTAAGCACAACAAATAAGGCTGGCTGTTACAAATATCTACATTTACCAACTTCTGACCATTATAACTTAGAAATCTGCGATAATCCTTCTGTAAATTGGTTATAACAGAATGTAATCTATGCACATTGCTATCAATAGATACCTTATAATCACCAATGGCAATACTATTGATATTATATAGGGCTGCATGATATTGGGTTAGTGGATTTTTTCTTTTAATAAGGTTGTTGCGACTTTTATCTCTGTTTATATCCCATGATTGTATTCCTTTGCTGATTTTGTCCTGCATCATTTGATAAGCACAGGTTAAAGCAGCTTCTTCGTCTATCTGTAATCCTTTCGTGGAATACCAATAGGAAAGATAGGGAAAATCTAAGATTGGATTATGGACAAAATTCCCTGTTTTTTTATTGTAAATTTCTTCTTGGATAGATGCAACATTGTCTGTGTTTTGTATAAATGCAGGGTAGTCATATCTTACTAAAGGGGCATTTGCATATCTTTCTGTAAACCTATATCCTTTTGATTGTTTCCCTTGGATATATTGTCCCTTTGTTTCCAATACTCCTGTTAATATAAGATAATCAAGATAGGAGAGATAGTCTTTAAAAAAGTTTCTGATTAGCTTTGAGTTGATTGATACATATCCTGTTTCTGTAATAGAATCTTTATTTCGTGCAGGTATTGAACTTATCAACCCAAGAATATAAATGAATCTAACAGGGTCAAATTTTAAAGAAGAACCAATACCACCATATTTTGATACAGACCGGATTATTCCCCTATTATCCTGTACAAACATATAATCTGTAATTGGATATTGAGCTAAATGAGCTTCTAAATCCAAATTACTTGGAATTAGAGCAAAATAGCCTGAATATTTTAAAGGAATACCTAAAGAGCTAACAATGGAATGCTTAGGCTCTAATTTATTGAAATATTCTTGAAGTTGGATTTTCTTTTGAATCCAAATCCTATCTTCTATGTAATCAATTCTATTATTCATTATGGTAGGAAATTGTTTCATTTAGCAAAAATAGTAAAGAATCTCCATAGTTTAAATACTATAGAGACCCTTTTACCTACTTTACTGATATTTCTCTAAACACATACTCTAACACCTTCCTGTTGGCTTCATTCTCCACCTCAAAATCTCTCTCAATATAGATGTCAGTTACCTTCATAGCTTCATCAATATGGTTGAGGGCTGCATGGACTGTGTACTTGTCTATGCCTACCTTATTGACAGCTAAGGTAGCCCATGAATGGCGGGCAGCATAATATTCCAAATCTTCTATCTGTAGGATTTCTCCTATTTGCTTCAAACCATAATTGATGGCTTTGTTGAAAGCATCAGCCGTAGAATAATGCTGGTAGAAATTAAACACCCTCTTTCCTGTTCTGTCCCTATACTTCTCCACCAAAGGCTTGATAACCTCTATGACCTTTACCTTCATCTTTGCCTTATCATTTCTTCGGGCAGAAGTTTTGGCTCTATAATAGGTAATGACATCATCCCTTATATCTTCACAGGAATAGAGGTCTGCTGAATTCATACCTATCAGTCCGAATGAGAGGATGAAACAGTCTTTGGCAAGATTGAATCTGCCTGTCTTTTCCCTGCCTCTACAATCAAGAAGATAGGGCATTGCATATATCTTCAATATATCCTTGGCAGAAATGGCTCTCTTTCTTGTTGCCTCCTGCTTAGGAATCTTGAAGTTCTCAAAGGGGGAATGGGAAATGAGTATTATGTCCCTGTCATAGTCATTATACTGCCTTTTGGCTTCATTGAATAGATGCCTGATGCTGCCAAGGTATAGAGAAACCACCCTATTGGATGGAATCCTTTTGCCTTGTTTCTTGAGCAACTTCATTTTTTCCTCCCTCTTCCTGACAAGATAGTCCATAAAGTCTTTGAGTAAAGAGGTGGTCAGTTGCTGGATAATCAACTTGTCTTTCTCAAGAAATTGCACAAAGGCATTGATGGCAGATGTATAGTTCTCCGCACCTTTAATAGTAGCATGAGCAATCCATTCTCTGCTAAACTGAATGAAGTCTATCTCTTGGGATTTCATTTGTTCTCCCTTCAAGAGAGCTATAATTTCATCCATAGTGTAGTTGTTAATGTCCACTTGCAGTTTGGCACACATCTCCTGATAGTGCCTTACTATGGCATCTGCTTCTTGAATGAACTTGGGATTCTTTAGTTTGAAAGATTTGGTTAAGTCCTCTTGTCTGACAAAGATGTTGGTTGCCAGCCTTTTGACCTCTCTGTTATAGGTCATTCTAATCTTTACATTGTAAGTACCATCACTTTTCTGTTTACTCTTTAGTACTTCTGCCTTAAATGTCAGCATGTTATCTCAATTAATTTGGGAACAACAATAGACCAACATCAGCAGATTTCAGGGGTATTCCTGTCAAGATTCATAAACAGAGGCTAAAAAGAAAACTCCCATAAGTGTTTAACTTACAGGAGTTTCTTCGTGGACCAGCCAGGGCTTGAACCTGGGACCTCCAGATTATGAGTCTGTTGCTCTAACCAACTGAGCTACAAGTCCGAGCTATGAGAATTTCTTCTTAGCAGGTGCAAAAGTAGAACATTTCTTTGAGATTTGCAAAGAATCACACCCAAAATTTGATAAAAAGATTTAATTCACTTATTCGTAAGGATTTAAATTGTATTTTTGTACTTCACTAATTAATTGATAATAGCCGTATGGCACATACAAAACAGGAAACCGCCTTTACAGGGCTGACAAATAAAGAAGTTCTTGAAAGTAGGGAGAAATTCGGGATGAATCTCCTGACACCCCCTAAACGTCCTTCTATGTGGAAACTTTATCTCGAAAAGTTCCGCGACCCGGTGATACGCATCCTTCTCGTTGCAGCATTCTTTTCACTGGTCATAGCCATCATTGAAGATGAATATGCCGAAACTATCGGAATATTCTTCGCTATATTTCTGGCTACCGGCATCGGGTTCTATTTTGAATATGATGCAAACAAGAAATTTGATTTGTTGAACGCCGTAGGTGAAGAAACGCCCGTTACGGTCATGCGTAACGGCAAAATACAAGAGATTCCGCGCAAAGACATCGTTGTGGGAGACATCGTCATATTAAATACCGGCGAAGAGGTGCCGGCAGACGGCATCTTGTTGGAAGCTATTTCCATGCAGATTAATGAATCCAACCTGACCGGAGAATTAATGGTGAACAAAACGGTCAACGAAGAATTATTTGATGATGAGGCCACATATCCCAGCAACACCGTCATGCGTGGAACAACAGTAGTGGACGGTCACGGCATGATGCGCGTAGAGCACGTAGGCGATGCGACAGAAATCGGCAAAGTGGCTCGCCAGGCAACAGAGCAGAGCCAAGAACAGACTCCATTGAATATTCAATTAACAAAGCTGGCCGATTTCATCGGTAAAATCGGCTTTACCATTGCCACACTGACCTTTATTATCTTCACGGCCAAAGACCTTTATGGATATTTGAGCATGAACGAGATAACCGGCTGGCAGCAATGGGTGCATATCGCCCGTATTGTTTTAAAATATTTCATGATGGCCGTTACCCTGATAGTGGTCGCCGTTCCCGAAGGTTTACCGATGAGTGTTACTCTCAGCCTTGCACTGAATATGCGCCGTATGCTGAAAACGAACAACCTTGTCCGAAAAATGCATGCTTGCGAAACAATGGGAGCCATCACCGTCATCTGTACAGACAAGACCGGCACACTGACACAGAATCTGATGCAAGTGCATGAAGCAAAGCTCGACACCTCCAAAGCAGACTTGATAGCTGAAGGCATCAGTGCCAATTCCACGGCTTTCTTGGAAGAAGCAGAGGCCGGAAAGAAACCTTCCGGTGTAGGAAACCCGACCGAAATCGCTTTATTGTTGTGGCTTAACGAGCAGGGAAAGAATTACATGGAGCTGCGTGAAAGAGCGACTGTTGTCAACCAGCTCACATTCTCCACCGAACGTAAATATATGGCTACGTTGGTCGACTCTCCCATCCAGCAAAAAAGAGTGCTATATATAAAAGGTGCGCCCGAAATTATAATGGGTAAATGCAATCTGAGCCCTGATGCCATTGCACAATATAATGCTGACCTGCTTGCCTATCAAAACAAGGCCATGCGTACTTTGGGACTGGCTTATAAATATATCCCCGAAGGCGTCGGAGAGGATTGTTCTGAATTAGTGAATGAAGGCGGAATGACTTTCCTCGGTATTTTTGCCATCAGTGACCCCATTCGTCCCGATGTACCCGAAGCTGTCGGCAAATGTCAGTCAGCCGGTATCGGTGTGAAGATTGTAACCGGTGATACTCCGGGAACTGCTACCGAAATTGCCCGCCAAATCGGATTATGGAAACCCGAAGACTCGGAACGCAACCGAATCACAGGGGTGGAATTTGCTGCTTTAAGCGACGAAGAAGCACTCGACCGTGTGCTCGACCTGAAAGTAATGAGCCGTGCGCGCCCGATGGACAAACAACGCCTGGTGCAGCTGCTCCAGCAAAAAGGTGCGGTAGTTGCTGTTACCGGTGATGGAACCAACGATGCCCCCGCTCTCAACCACGCACAAGTGGGACTTTCGATGGGAACAGGAACTTCTGTCGCAAAAGAAGCCAGCGATATTACACTGCTGGATGACTCTTTCCACAGTATCGCCACTGCCGTCATGTGGGGACGTTCGCTCTACAAAAACATTCAACGCTTCATTGTCTTCCAACTGACAATCAATGTAGTGGCATTGGCAAGTGTATTGCTCGGTGCCTTTCTGGGAACGGAACTTCCGCTGACTGTCACTCAAATGTTATGGGTAAACCTCATTATGGACACTTTTGCTGCCATGGCACTGGCTTCCATACCGCCCAGTCCCGATGTTATGAACGAAAAGCCGCGCAAGACCAATGACTTTATCATCACCAAGGCTATGCGCAATAATATATTAGGTGTAGGACTTGCATTTTTGGTTATACTGATGTCACTCATCGTAGGTATCAGACAACTTCCCGCCTCACAAACAGAGTGGGCTCTTACCTGCTTCTTCACTATCTTTGTAATGCTTCAGTTCTGGAATCTGTTCAACGCCAGTGTTTTCGGAACCAACCATTCTGTATTTAAAGATTCACGCCATGCACTGGGTATGCTCAGTGTAGCGGTTATCATACTGATAGGTCAGATATTCATTGTCGAATTCGGAGGAAAAGTATTCCGCACCGTACCGCTAAACCTGACCGAATGGATTATAATCATCACCGCTACCTCTTTAGTGCTGGTAGCAGGTGAAATCTACCGACTGATAAAACGGTTGCAAACAAAAAAGTCAATTAGGTAAAAGAGCATAAAGAGTTATGGACAGTAAGATTAAAAATGTTATTTTCGATTTAGGTGGAGTATTAATAAATCTGGATTTTGACAGTTGTCTGAATGCATTCCGCACAGCAGGATTCACCAACATAGAAGAGCAAGTTCGTCAAATGCAAGGTAATGGAGTATTTTCCCGATTCGAGTTGGGAGAAATCTCACCCGAAGAGTTCAGGGATGCCATCCGCAAAGAAGCCGACGAATCGTTGACCGACCGCAAGATAGATGATATGTGGAACCTGATGCTACTGAATATTCCCCGCGAAAAGTTGGATTTACTGTTAGAGCTGCGCGAACGCTACATGGTTTACCTGCTTAGCAACACCAACCAAATCCATTGGGATTATGCCGGTGAAGAAATGTTTAACTACCGAGGTTTTCGAGCTGACGATTTCTTTGAAGACACCTTTCTTTCTTTCAAAATGCATTTGGCTAAGCCCGATAAGGCTATCTATGAGAAAGTAATGAAAGAGGCAAATATTCTTCCTGAGGAAACGTTCTTTATAGATGATTCGGAAACTAACTGCCGGGCAGCAGCGGCACTTGGCATTCAAACCCACCACTACCATATCGGTGAAGATTTAAGTTTATTATTCGACTAATGGAAATTATATCAGACATAAACCATCCGGCACTTCCCCCATCGGTTGCCACCATCGGCTTTTTTGACGGGGTGCATCGCGGTCACCATTTCCTCATCGACCAAGTAAAGGAAGTGGCTGTAAAAGAAGGATTATGTTCTGCGTTAGTCACCTTTCCGGTACATCCCAGACAGGTGATACAAACCTCTTATTGCCCCCAACTCCTCTCCTCTCCTCAAGAGAAATTAAACTTATTGAAAACAACAGGTACTGATTATTGCATCCTGCTTCCGTTTACACATGAATTGTCATTGCTTTCTGCACGCAAATTCATGCAATTGCTACGCGACAAATTCAATATCCGCATACTGGTAATAGGCTACGACCACCGCTTCGGTCACAACCGAAGTGAGAGTTTTGAAGATTATTACCGTTATGGAGAAGAACTCGGTATATATATAGTACGCGCGCGCGAATATACCGACGGTGAAAATAAAATCAGTTCTTCCGTCATCCGACGGTTGCTAAAAGAAGGAGACGTAACCCATGCCTCTCAGTTCTTGGGATACAATTATTATTTAGACGGAACCGTTGTCGACGGTTATAAAGTCGGCCGTAAGATAGGCTTTCCTACCGCAAACCTAAAAGTAGATTATCCCGAAAAACTCATTCCTTCGGAAGGAGTATACGCCGTATATGTACATATAGAAGGGAAAAGATGGGCAGGGATGTTGAACATAGGGCATCGTCCTACCATGAATAATGGAAAAGACCTCAGCATCGAAGTGAACATCCTTCATTTTTCGGATAATATCTATCACAAAAAAATGTGCATTGAGTTCGTCCAATATCTGCGTCCCGAAGAAAAGTTCGATAACATTGAAAGCCTTATCTGCCAAATGCACAAGGACAGAGAAGAAGCCGCAAAGATTCTATTATAGAACTATTCCCGCCTCACAACAAAGTGTCTTTTTTACCGGCATTTCCTACCCCAAACACATAAAAACAACATCCTCATCCTCTTTCATCCCCACAAACAACGAGAAAGGATATATTTTTATCGAATTTCGATAATTTTTTCTCGTTTTTCTTTGGTGATATAAAAATAAGATGTACATTTGCATATCGATAAACGATAAATGAATATCGAATAACAAACACAAGTAGAACATTAAAACACAAAGTAAAATGAAAAGGTCAGTATTGAAATCAGGTTTAGCAGCAGCAATTGCAACAGTAATGATGAGTTGTACAACAGCAGCACACGCACAAACAACAGGAAACACGAAGTACATTTATTGTCAAGACGACACAAACACAACAGTGTACACACTGAATGAAGACGGCAAAACATTAACACGCAAAGTGAAATATGAGTACAAACGCAATGAAACAGGACAAGTAATTGAAAAGAAAGCGTATCGCTGGGATGCCTGTCGCGAAATCTGGAAGCCGGCTTACTTGCTTACAGTAACTCCCGGAATATCTGAAACGAAACTGAGCTACACTGAATGGAACGCCAAGAAAAGCGCCTTTAATGACAACAAACAAGAAACAATTTACCGTGAAGACTGCAACACAAACTTGCTGGCCGACACACAAAACAAAAAGTAACAAGAACTTAAAAATCCATTAAGATGAAAGCATTCAAACGTATTTTCGCCGCAGCTACCCTATTGGTAACCACCGGCCTCGCTTCCGAAGTCAATGCACAAGTGCCTTTGGAAGACTTCTTTAAGAACCCCGAAAAAGTGGGTTATCAAATCTCTCCGGACGGCAAATACTTCTCGTATATGGCACCGTATGAAAACCGCCTCAACCTGTTCGTACAGGAAATCGGTTCGGACAAGACAACCCGAATTACTTCGGAAACAGCACGTAACCTGGCAGGAAGTATGTGGGCAAATGGTCATCGGATTCTTTACATAAAAGATACTGCCGGAGACGAGAATTATCAACTTTACGGAGTCAATGTAGACGGAACAGAACCTAAAGCATACACTGCTTTTCCCAACGTAAGAACACAAATCATTGACCCGCTGGAGAATATCGACTCACTGGTCATTATCGGTCTGAACAAACGTAATCCACAGGTCTTCGACCCCTATCGACTCAACCTCAATACAGGCAAACTGACCCAACTGGCTGAAAACCCCGGAAACATTCAGGGATGGATGACCGACCACGACGGTAAGTTGCGTGTAGCCCTGGCTATTGTAGACGGAGTGAATACCCAAATTTTATACCGTGAAACAGAAGAACAACCATTCCGCCCGGTATTGACTACAAACTTCAAAGAAACAGTCAACTTCGCTACTTTCACTCCCGACAATAAGATGGTATATGCCTTGACTAACATCGGTCGCGACAAAACCGCCCTTGTCCTGATGGATCCTGCCACCTGCGAAGAAAAGGAAGTGCTTTACACCAATGACAAATATGATATTTCCGGATTGGGCTATTCCGAACTGAAGAAAAAACTGACTTCCGTATCCTGTACCGGACACAAAGGAATAATCCGTCACTATTTCGACAAAGACGAAGAGGCTATCCGCACCAAACTGGAACAAAAACTAAAAGGTTATGATATAGGCACTACCAGCCAAGACAAAAGTGAAAACATCCGCATGATTTATGCCGGCAGTGACCGCACGTATGGCACTTACTATACCTATAATGTAAAAGAAGACAAACTGACAAAGGTGGCCGATGCTGCTCCCTGGATTAAAGAAGAAGAGATGGTTGCCATGACTCCCATCACTTATACCAGCCGTGACGGACTGACCATCGAAGGATATCTCACTCTGCCGAAAGGCTATACAATGGAAACTGCAAAAAAACTGCCGGTAGTGGTGAATCCTCACGGGGGGCCATGGGCACGCGACACTTGGGGATATAACCCTGAAGTACAGTTCCTTGCCGCACGCGGTTATGCCGTATTGCAAATGAACTTCCGCGGTTCCACCGGTTACGGACGCAAATTCACCGAATTGGGTTACAAACAATGGGGACAGACCATGCAGAATGACATTACCGACGGTGTGGAATGGTTAATCAAGCAAGGAATAGCCGACCCGAAACGGATTGCCATCTACGGAGCAAGTTACGGCGGTTATGCAACACTGGCAGGTGTCACTTTCACCCCCGACCTTTATGCTTGTGCCATCGACTATGTGGGAGTTGCAAATCTGTTTACTTTCATGCAGACCATTCCTCCATATTGGAAACCATTGCTGGACATGATGTACGAAATGGTGGGCGACCCGGTGAAAGATAAGGAAATGATGGAAAAATATTCTCCGGTGTTCCACGTAGATCAGATTAAAGCCCCGCTCTTCGTGGCACAAGGAGCCAATGACCCACGCGTGAACAAAGCCGAGTCCGACCAGATGGTGGAAGCGCTGAAGAAACGTGGCATCGAAGTAGAATATATGGTAAAAGACAACGAAGGACATGGCTTCCACAACGAAGAGAATAAATTTGATTTCTATCGCGCCATGGATAAATTTCTGAGTATTCATTTAAAGAAATAATAATCATAAAAACAAATTAAGATGGGACGCACGATTAAATTAATACTTTACTATTTTGCTTATCAGTTTGCTGTAGCCATTCCGGGAATGTTCGGATACACAATATGGAAATGCTTTGAAACGCAAAGTTTCGACCTGCATAATGCCCCTACTTCTTTGGCCATTATCCTTTCACTGTTGGGAACCCTGCTCATGGCATGGCATCTGATACATTATAAATATGTAAAACTGGACAAACAGACTCTTGCGTCCCTGCCTCTTAAACCTACCTGTCTCTACATCCTTATGGGAGCAGCCGCCATTATATGGATGAACTGGCTGAGCGAGATGGTCCATCTCCCCAATATAGCCGAAAACGTCTTTGCACAAATGAAAAACAATGTATTCGGTATTTTGAGCGTATGTATCATCGCTCCTATATTTGAAGAAATCTTTTTCCGTGGTGCCATCGAAGGATACTTGCTGCGCAAATGGGAGAATCCCCGTTGGGCCATCCTTGTGTCAGCCCTTATCTTCGGATTGATACACATGAATCCGGCACAGATACTTTTCGCCTTTCTGTTCGGTATTATCTTAGGAGAGCTTTATTACCGTACCGGCAGCCTGCTTCCAAGCATCATTCTTCACTTTATCAATAATACTCTGTCATTGATACTGATGAATGTTTTTGAAGAGAAAGATACCCTGACCGATATTTTAGGAAACACCACTGCCGTTCATGTATGGGGAATGACAGGAATCGCCATCTTCTGCCTCACATTCCTGTTATTCAAAAAAGAGGTGAAACCCGTGCAGTGGGCGGTAGAAGCGACCGAACCTGTTCCTGCGGAAGAAACCAACCCACAAAATTGATTAATCCAATAATAAAATATAACGATGAAAAAGAAACTGAATCTACTTTGTGCCATGATATTTGCCGTCTTATTACTCTCCTTGTCCGAGAATATCTATTCCATGGTATGGGGAGCCATCGAAGGTGGGAAAGCCGGTATGGAAAATAAGGCAGGAGAAATAAATAACCTCCATCCGCTGATGTTGCTCCCGGACAATCTGAGTAGCACTTCTGACTCTATATACAATGAGATGACCGGAAAGAATGTACCGATATGGCAGATACAATCCATGGTGACTGTCGACACTGATGCACCCGGCTGGTTGGCCCTTATCAACACCCTTCTTAGTTTCATCCTCATCATTTTCGGCATCAAAGCTGTCCTGCAATTCATCAAGTTCATTCGCAATATCAACCGCTCGGACATCTTCTGCTGGGCAAATGTAAAACTGTTGCGCAAGTTAGGCACCTCTTTGCTGATTACTTTCGCCACCACTTTGACCAGCACTTATATGCACACTTGGCAACTTTCGCAAGTATTGAAGATACCCGGTTATTCTTATAACTGGCTCAACCCCTTTTCACACTCCAGTCTTTTGCTTGGCGTACTGGCATTCGTCATTGCCGAAGTATTTGCCATCGGACTGAAAATGAAAGAAGAACAAGACCTCACCATTTAAATATAGAACAACTATGAAAGAGAAGAGCAAAGAGCATTCTTTAAAAGAAATGAAACTGATTATGACTTGCCTCACCATCATCTGTTTCTGTTGCACATTCATCACTATCTTTCAAAACGCAATATTGTGTTTCGAATTGGGAACCAATCGGGCTGCCATAGATGCCGGAAAAGCAGCGGCATCCGAACAATTTATCTGGCAAGCATTTCCACAAGGTATCACTTTATTATCCATGGCTGTATGCAGTGTTTTTATCTATCTGATGCTCCGCAATGTAAAGCGCAATCTGATATTTGTAAGAGCCAACGCCAATCTGATATATTATATCGGTCTTATTATCGAGTTTAACGGAATTCTGCAAGCTATCCTGAATGAGTTCGCTCCTGTAACAAACCCAAGACAAACCTATATGATATATATCCTTATTGGAGTATTCATCATCTTTATCGGATATCTGTTCCAGATAGGCATCCGCATGAAAGAGGAACAAGAATTAACCATTTAAGGAACAACCGCCATGAAAGAAAAAGATAAAAAAACTATTTCGATAGTTTGCCTGATAGCCGGTTTCATAATAACACTGTTTGTTGTCCAACTCATCTATACACTTACGTTACGCCAATGGCTGGATCACAAAACAGCAAAAGCCTTTCTTAATATCGGATGGATATACTTCTGTATGTATGTCTATTACAGACTGAGCAAACGCTATACTTCGTGGTGGAACTCGCTAAAAAGAAAAAACAACGAATAATTAAAACCTGAACTATGCCGATAATAGTAAACTTAGACGTAATGATGGCGAAACGAAAGATTTCGCTGGGAGAACTGGCCGAGAAGATTGATCTCACCCCGGCCAATCTCTCTATCCTGAAAACCGGAAAAGCAAAAGCTATCCGCTTCTCCACACTGGAAGCTATCTGCAAAGAATTAGACTGCCAGCCCGGAGACATTCTGGAGTATCGTGAAGAGAATGAATAACCTGACAGGCAACACAGACACTCTAACATAAATTCTCTCATACCTGCCCCCCTCATAACTCTTACAGTGGGAAGGAATAAAGGATTGCTCAATGCAATCCTTTATTATTCTCTCCGGCACCTTTTAGTCAATTTTCTATAAATTGTACTGTCCGATCAAACAAATATTTCATATATGCCATATAATCCCATGATTATCCGTATCTTTGTAACGAATTAGATATTTGAAATAAATGAAGACATTTGAAGAGTTAGGCGTTTCCCCCGAAATCAGGAAAGCAATAGAAGAAATGGGTTATGAAAACCCGATGCCTGTACAAGAAGAAGTTATACCGTATTTACTCGGTGAAGGAAACGATGTAGTGGCCCTGGCACAAACAGGGACTGGAAAAACAGCCGCATTTGGTCTGCCGCTAATCCAGAAAATTAATGTAAAAAACCGCGTACCGCAAGCGTTAATTCTTTGCCCCACACGCGAACTGTGCTTGCAAATCGCAGGTGATCTGAATGATTACTCCAAGTATATTGACGGACTGAAAGTCCTTCCCGTATACGGCGGTTCATCCATCGAAAGCCAAATACGCATGCTCAAAAGCGGAGTGCACATTATTGTCGCAACTCCCGGACGACTTATTGACCTGATGGAACGAAAAGTAGCCAAACTAGATACCATCGGTAATGTAGTAATGGACGAAGCAGACGAAATGCTGAACATGGGATTTACCGACAGCATCAACTCTATTCTTGAAAAAGTACCCGAAGACCGAAATACACTGATGTTCTCGGCTACCATGAGTCCCGAAATCTCACGCATCTCCAAACAATACTTACGTAATGCAAAAGAGATTACCATCGGAACCAAAAATGAAGGAAGCAAAAACGTAAACCACATTGCATATGTGGTACACGCGAAAGATAAATATGCAGCGCTGAAACGCATTGCCGATTATTATCCGCAAATTTACGGTATTATATTCTGCCGTACCCGCAAGGAGACACAGGAAATTGCCGACAAATTGATACAGGACGGTTATAATGCCGACTCGTTACACGGCGAGCTGAGCCAAGCACAGCGCGACCTGGTGATGCAGAAATTCCGTCAACGTCACCTGCAACTGCTGGTTGCCACCGATGTGGCTGCCCGCGGACTGGACGTAAATGACCTGACACACGTCATCAACTACGGTCTGCCCGATGATACCGAAAGCTATACCCACCGAAGCGGACGTACCGGACGCGCCGGAAAGACAGGTATCTCTATCGCTATCATCAACTTACGCGAAAGGGGAAAGATGCGCGAAATAGAACGTATCATCAACAAAAAGTTCATTGTGGGCGAAATGCCAACCGGCAAGCAGATCTGTGAACAGCAGCTCATCAAGCTGATTGATGACATAGAAAAGGTAAAAGTAAACGAGGAAGAAATCGAATCTTTCCTACCGGGTATTTACCGCAAACTGGAATGGCTCTCGAAAGAAGATTTGATAAAGCGCGTAGTGTCTATGGAATTCAACCGCTTTTTAGAGTATTACAGTAATGCACCCGAAATTGAAACGCCGACCGTAACCGACCGCCGCGGTGAACGCGAACCCAGAGAACGCAAGGAACACGGCAGCAGTCGCGAAAAGACAGAACGCAAAGCAGAAAAGGGATATACACGCCTTTTCCTGAATTTAGGCAAGACAGACGGCTTCTATGCCAACCAAATTATTGAGCTGATTAACCGCAACATGAAGAAGCAGCGCACCACTATCGGAAGAATAGACCTGATGCAAAACTTCTCTTTCTTTGAAGTGGCGGAGAAGCAGGCAAATGATGTTATCAGCGCCCTTAATAAAGTCAACCTGAACGGACGCAAAGTAGTAGTGGAAGTAGCAGGTGAAAACAGTGGAAAAAGCGATAACGGAGGACGCAAAAACAGCAGTTCTCGAAAATCGGCTTCTACTAAGGAGAAAACCGCCAAGTCCGCTTCTCCCAAGGCAGCAAAGGAAAGAAAGCTTAGCCGTGCCGAACGCGGATATACCGAAGAGCGCGGTCCGAAGAAGCAAGATGACTGGAAACAGTTTTTCAACAGCGACAACAGCAAGAAAAAAAGCAGCAAACTGAAAGGGGAAGAACCCGACTTTAACGAAGAAGGCTGGGCACGCAGAAAAAAACAAAAATAAAACCGTTTATAAGAGAAAAAAGGGAGTGTCAAAAACTGATGGTACTCCCTTTTTTTATCACCAAAACATGCGGGAAAAACAATAAGCATTCCTCACCCCAAAATGCTTACTCCACTAATTTCAATTCATTAATCAAACGCGTAGACTTTCCATATTTCTCAATCATATAAAGTACATAGCGAATATCCACCCCAATACAACGCTGTAAATTGGGTTCATAAATAATATCACTGCTCATCGCTTCCCAATTCCCATCAAAAGCTAATCCTATCAGCTCTCCATTTCCATTAAACATACCGCTGCCGGAATTTCCTCCTGTAATATCATTATCGGAAATAAAACAAACATTCATATTTCCATCTTCTGCCGCATAACGACCGAAATCTCTGTTCTCCAGCAAATCAATGACGGAGGGCATGACTTCGAAATCGCTATCGCCTTTGTATTCACGTATCTTATCGAAGATACCCTTGGTCGTTGTATAATAAGTATATTCTAATGCATCTTTTGGCGAGTATCCGCCAATCATTCCGAAGCTGAAACGCATGGTAGAGTTAGCATCCGGGTAAAAATCCTTATCTGATTCCATCTCACGCACAGCCTCATTAAGTAAACGCTCATTCTTTTCTATTTTCATATTATCATCATCTGCAGCCGCACTGAGTTCGTAAGATTTCACCAACATATCAATGACAAACGAAATAGCCGGGTCTTCAAAAAGAACATAAGTACTGTCCTTTTTCACTACACGTTCAAATCCTCGGGGAGTATCCAATTCTGTGTGGCTGTATAAATCGTCCACATACGCCTGATAATCACCTTTGAACTTCTTTTCTATAGTAGCATAAGTTTCCGAAAGGCTCTCCGGCTCTACTACTGCCGCATATTCTTTAAGCATAGCCACAAAAACTTTCTTATCAATGTCCAAATCAATATTGGCATAAAGTTCCAACAATTGACGAACCCTCTCTTCCAAAACCGATTTTTCCGCTTCAAAATCAAAGTTCAGGACAGACCATGCAGCAGTAACCAACTCGGGACCATTGGCAAAACATTCACCAAAATAAGCCATTGCACGGGCATTCTTATAACGATTGCGATAACTGTCTTCCAACTCCGTCAATATCCCGGCATACTTGTTTCGTTCTTCCGGCTTCCGATGAATCCATTCCGTCAGTTGATGTTCCAACCGACGTTTTTTCCCGATAATATTCAGCTTTTTAATAGACTGATTCATACCAATGCTATTCTTCCAATAGTTGGCACTTTGAGCATACTTCGAAGCATATTTTATACGAACAGCATCACTTTTCTCCATTGCATCTTTCCAAATAGCCTGTTTGATAGCACGAACATCTATTCTTGCCATATTATCGGCATTCATACGTTCTTCCACACCATAAGAAGACAAATAACGGCTGGCAGTCCCGGGATAACCCATCGTCATACAAAAAGAACCTTCCTTATAACCTGCCAAGGAAATAGGAGCATAATAATCAGGATGATAAGGAACATTATCTTTAGAATAAGCTGCCGGTTCGTTATGAGTATCCGCATAGATACGAAAAACGGAAAAGTCTCCGGTATGCCTCGGCCAAACCCAGTTATCGGTATCTCCCCCAAACTTGCCAACCGAAGAGGGAGGAGCATAGACTAAGCGAACATCATAATAATCCTTATACACAGACAGATAATATTCATTGCCGGCATAGAAAGACGAAACAACTGCCCGCAGTAAAGTGTCATTCTTCACTGCTTCGTCAGCAATCAGTGTAGAAAGAGAGTCTACAATCAAAGAACGATTATCTTCAGTCACATCTTGCGGTAAGGCCTGTAAAATGCGCTCTGTCACATCTTCGGTACGAACAAGAAAACTGACAAATAAATCGGGATTGGGAAGTTCGTCCGATAACGAATCGGCCACAAAACCATTACGCAGGTAGTCATGCTTCACCGTGCTATGCTGCCGGATAGCATCGAAACCACAATGATGATTGGTGAACACCAAACCATCCGGAGAGACAACCACTCCGGAACAGAAACCTCCAAAACTGACCACAGCATTGGAAAGTGCAGCACCGCCGGGATTATATAATTGCCTGGGAGTAAGATTCAACCCCATATCTTTCATCACTTGTTTAGTCTGCTTGCTCAGGCAGCAAGGCAACCACATACCTTCATCAGCCCATATATATATAGGTAAGAAGACGAGCAACATCAATATTTTTTTCATGGCACGAGTGTTTTGCTTGGTGTCCTGTCTTTATTCCACCACTAATTTCAGTTTCTTTGCTCCGACACGGGCTTTCAGCCATTCGGTTATCTTTTCCTGTTCCTTCTCGCTGGGGTGCTTCGCAAATTTCATCAAAACCAAAGTTAATGTATCCATGCGTGTCGAATCAACGGAAAGTTCTACTGTTTTTGCCATTGCAATGGTTTCGGCCGACGGATAAAGCACCTTCAGTTCAGGAATGATTTTCTTGTCTACCGCATTATAAGCGGCATAAACTTTCAATTCTTCTTCCAGCTCATGTATCTTGTTCTGTTGCTCCAACAAACGCTTTTCACTATTCTTATAGAAATCTTCCATGACCTGGGCCTTCAAGCTTCCTATGTCCATAGCCTCATTATTCATCCCCTGCATGACAATCAATTTCGTACCGGCCAAATTATAATGTTTCAAATTATCTTTAGCAGCAGCAATCTCTGTTGCAGGAACTTCATTACCAATCAGCACAACACGAATTTCCTTATTCTCATACGAAATCTTACGGTCAATAACCTGTGTATCGGGAAAATTCAGTTCTTCGCTGATGAAATTATTGGCAGATGCCGTATAGATGGTATTCTTCACAATACCATATGTCAGATATATTGCCGGACACATGGTAGCCAAAGTAATGATAACAATGTACTTCTTAACCAATTTCTCACGCTCTTTGTCCACAAACTCTTTCCGCTGGAAGTGCATCACGCGCACTCCAATGAAAGTTGCCAAACTAATAAATACCGAATTAATGAAATATAAATAGAAAGCGCCCAAGAAATAAAGCAGGTTTCCCGTTGCCAACCCGAAGCCGGCGGTACACAAGGGGGGCATCAATGCAGTGGCAATGGCTACCCCCGGAATCACATTGCCCTTTTCCTTGGTGGAAAGCGCAATAATACCTGCCAAACCGCCACATAAAGCTATCAAAACATCATAAATAGTAGGCGAAGTTCGTGCCAGCAATTCCGATTGCACTTCATCCAATGGAGTCAGTGAGAAATATAAAGTGGCAGTAATAACACTGAAAACAGTCGCTATCAGATAACTCTTCAACGACCGTTTCAGCAGTTCAAAGTCATTCTGTCCGATAGCCAATCCCACTCCCATGATAGGACCCATCAAAGGAGATATCAACATGGCGCCGATGATTACCGCCGTAGAATTGACATTCAGTCCCAAAGAAGCAATGAAAATGGCAAATATCAGAATCCAAAGGTTAGTACCTTTAAACTCCACTCCATTACGGATAGACTCGACAGTCACAGCTTCATTATCCTTATCTTTGCCCAAATCAAAATATTCATGAAGGAACTGCCTGATATAAGGCATATTCTTCAAATCGTTTTTTAACTTACCTTTAATGTCAGCCATAATTATTTCTTTATAAACCGATTAATAACAGGAATCTGATGCAATGGAAAATCTACCTTTATGATGTATGCCACAAAGAGCATCAGCAACACCGTACGAACAGACAGTAACAAAAAAATGTTCTGAAAAGGAAGGTATTCCGATATACCAAACAATACAAGTGCCAATGCAACATATTTACCTATCGCTTTCAAATCATAATGAATGGGGTACTTCTTCTGCCCCACAAAGTAAGAGAGCAACATAGCTACCGCATATCCGGCAAATCCCGCCCAGGCACATGCCATATAACTGTACAAGGGAACAAAAATCACATTAATCAAGATTAAAACGATGCAACCGGCAAATGAAAAATAGGCCCCCCACTTGGTCTCGTCAATCAGTTTGTACCAAAATGAAAGATTAAAGAAAATACCCATAAAAATTTCAGCCGCCATCACAATAGGTACCACCCGCAATCCTATCCAATAGTCGGGAGCAAGAATGTATTTCAATATATCCAAATAAAACATAACAGCCAAAAAAGCCAATAATGTGAAAATAATGAAGTACTTCATCGCCTGTGCATAAATAATCTTGCTATCCTTGTCCCGGCTCTTTCCAAACACAAAAGGTTCATAAGCATAACGGAATGCCTGAGTGAGCATTGCCATAATCATGGCAATCTTGCTGCAAGCGCCATAGATGGCAAGTTGCGTCTTGGCCTCCACCTTATCGGGATATATATGACGAAAAATAATCTTATCTGCCACTTGGTTCAAAATACCTGCCACTCCCAATATCAGAATAGGATAGGAATATATCAGCATTCGCTTCGCCAATGGCTTGTCAAAACCTCCGTTAAATTTGAGATAAGGAACCATCAGTACCATGATGACCGAGGTGCAAATCAAATTAAAGAAAAAGGCATAAAAAACATCACTACCCTTCATCACTACGTAATAAACTAAATTCAGAGTGATATTGAGCAGAATGAAAAGAAGTTTCAGAGCGGCAAAACGTATCGGACGTTTCTTATAACGCAGATAAGCAAACGGAATGCACTGAAACGCATCCATCGCAATTACCAGTGCCATCATGCCGATATACCAAGGATGGTCGCCATAGCCCATCATGCCGGCAACCGGATGAAGAAACAGCATACACAAAGCGGCAAAAACCAAAGAAGTACTTCCCACCATAAACAGAACAGTGGAATACACACGCTCAGAGTTTTCCGTCTCCTTATTGACAAAACGGAAAAAAGTAGTTTCCATGCCATAGGTCAGAATGACCATCAGCAGCGCAGTCCAAGCATAAACTTCGGTCACCACCCCATAACCTCCCGAAGCCGCAGACATAGCTGCTGCATAAATGGGCACCAGCAAATAATTCAGGAAACGCCCCACAATGCTGCTTAGTCCATATATTGCAGTGTCTTTGGCTAATGATTTTAATCCGGCCATATTTAATCATCAAATAATGTCTTCTGACTATTATAGATACTCCGTCCCAGATGGATGTAAGCGAGTTCTGTCACTTCTCGTCCGCGAGGAGTACGTTTCAAGAAACCTTCCTTTATCAGGAAAGGTTCATAAACTTCCTCAATGGTACCGGGGTCTTCTCCCAAAGCAGTAGCAATGGTGGTCAAACCCACCGGTCCTCCTTTGAATTTATCGATAATAGTACACAAAATCTTGTTATCTATCTCATCAAGACCATAGCGGTCTATGTTCAAGGCCTCCAACGCAAACCGAGCTATCTCCACATCAATCCTGCCGGAACCTTTGACTTGCGCAAAATCCCTCACACGCCGAAGAAGTGCGTTGGCAATACGTGGAGTTCCACGACTGCGCGAAGCAATCTCACCCGCCGCCTGTACATCGCAAGGCACATTCAATATCTTTGCCGAACGGCGGATAATAGCAGTCAACACATCATCATCGTAATATTCCAAATGCAGGTTAATGCCGAAACGTGCACGAAGAGGTGCCGTAAGCAATCCGCTACGGGTAGTCGCCCCCACCAAAGTAAAAGGATTCAAGTCTAACTGAATGCTTCGAGCAGACGGTCCCTTGTCTATCATTATGTCAATCCGATAATCCTCCATGGCCGAATAAAGATATTCTTCCACCACCGGACTGAGCCGATGAATCTCATCAATAAACAGGACATCGTTTGGTTCCAAACTGGTCAGGACTCCCGCCAAGTCACCGGGTTTATCGAGTACCGGCCCGGAAGTAACCTTAAAACCGACTCCCAGTTCATTGGCAATGATATTGCTTAATGTTGTCTTTCCTAACCCCGGAGGCCCATGCAATAAAACATGGTCGAGCGCCTCGGCCCGCAAGCGAGCAGCTTTGACAAATATACGTAAATTATCCACTACCTTATCTTGCCCACTAAAGTCAGAAAAATTTAATGGGCGTAAGGCATTCTCAAAGTCACGTTCTCTGCTTGTGAGCTGATGCTCACGTATATCAAAATTCTCTTCCATCTTTTTGTTTCTCGCACAAAGGTACAAAAGATATTATTATAATAGAAAGAAAGATCGAGGAATTCATTTTCAGTCCCTCATCCGTCCTTTATATAAATTCATTATTGTATAAATAATTAATTATTATGGGAGTTACACTAGGTAAGAAACAATTAAACAAAGGAAGAATTTCTCTTTATTTAAATTACAGTCACAACGGCAAGCGCCGTAAAGAGTATTTAGGCATTATTCTAGAGCCGCCTGTCACACCGGAAGCCAGAGCGGAGAACAAGAATAAAATATTGATTGCTAAACAGATTCGAGCAAAAAAAGAGCTTGAATTCTTGTCTGTCGAATATGCCTTAAATAAAACTGCAGAAACATTTGAAGATATCCTGCCCGAAGCACCAAGTAACGGACCGGACTTTTTCCGCATCATGAATGAATACCTAAGCACTTATTATAAGAAAGATAAGAAAATGGTAAAATCAACCATTCTCCATTTACGCACATTTAATAAAAAGAAAATCTTACCAATCAACAAAATTACAAGAGAATTTTGTGTAGATTTTCTCGACTATTTAAGATCTAAACTCCGTGGCAATACCCCTATTGGCTATTTCAAGAAATTCAGAATGTGCATCAATAAATGTGTTGAAAAGAAGTTAATTTCTCATAATCCGACAAATGGGATACGGTTATCGCAATTTGACGAAGTAACAAAGGAGATACTGACATTAAAAGAGATACAAAAATTAGCTGTTACTTCCTGCCCAAATAATGAGGTAAAACGAGCATTTCTTTTTTCATGTTATTGCGGATTACGTTGGTGCGACGTCTATCAATTACGATATAAGGATGTTGACTTTCCGGCAAGAAGATTAACCATCATACAACAGAAAGTACAAACACATTCCAAAAGTGCCATTTTGCATTTAAACTTAAACCACACAGCTCTCAAACTTTTACAGAAATGTAATGGAGACAGAGAAGACTTGGTTTTCTCACTTCCCTCCTACTCATATACAATCAGAATTCTTCGTAAGTGGGTAATAGACGCTAATATACGAAAGCATATTACCTTCCACTGTGCCCGCCACTCTTTTATCACAAATATCATGGCAAATGGAGCCAACATTAAAACCGCCGCTTCCCTTGCCGGCCACTCAACAACCAGACACACCGAAAAGTATGTACATATAATAGATGAACTGAAGCAAAAAGCTGTCGATAGTTTACCGGATCTAACTATCAACTATTAAATAATAAAAGGGTCCTCTACAGGACCTCACCATATTAAGCCTTCCTTCTATACTTCTGATATACTGAATATTACAAAGGGTAGATAGTATTCGGCACGAATACTACCTACCTGTCAAATGTCGTCAATCATTACTTTAAATGCAAC
>ERZ773136.649-NODE-649-length-38068-cov-3.809434_pt1 | contig 38068 bp, 29 predicted proteins | sample MGYA00580855_ERZ773136 | MGnify/ENA primary metagenome ERZ773136 (study PRJEB29015, sample SAMEA2737860) | human gut metagenome | biome: human gut; feature: human-associated habitat; material: faeces | place: China | collected 2012 ... | reverse complement strand
TCAGCGACAACTTCGACGAGCGCATCGACCAGAAGATTTTTCATGCCGAGATTGTGGTGGACACCAAGAAAGTGGCGGCGGAGACAGCCGCATATCAGCCCATACCGCTGATAACCGATTTCAAGGACGATACACCTGACAAATCTAAGATGAAAGCCGCCATACAGTTCAACTATAATCAGGTGAAACAGGATGTTAAAGACATCGTGGAGCGAGAGCTGGAGCGCATCCGCAAAGATCCGAAACTACGTCCTCTGTTGCGGATAAAATAGCGCATGACAATAAAGAGCAAGCCCGACCATTCATCACGAGTGGTCGGGCTTTGATTTGATATTTGCCTATGATTAAAAAGAGATTAAATATTTCGGATGGATTAGTGGTTGGACATCGGCTGACATCATTTTGCGTCCTGCTCCTCCATGTGGTTGGTAAGCATTTTTGTCAGCAAGTCGAGAAAGTAAGTGCGGCTGTCGAGAGTGCGCACCTTTATCTCGTTGAATTTCTTATATATGTAGTTTTCGGTTATCTCCACATCGAAGGCTTTGGCAAGTCTGAGGATTACATCCTTCACTGTGAGCCTATCGCCGAAGCATTTTGCAAGGTGAAAGGCATAGCCTATCTCCACGAGTGCGACTTTCTTATGGCTCCATTTCAGACCTATGTCCTGAAGAAGTTCATCGTCGGTTGCCGGTTCGATAACGACATTCTTTAGATTACTGATTGTCTCGCGGACGAAGTGAAGTGCCTTGCTGATAAAGGATGTGAGCGATGTGTTCACGGCGTTGCGGTCCGCTTCGGTCTGGAGATGGGAGATTTCGATCTCTACCACGAGCAATGCGCTGACGGCATAGCCTTTGTTTTTGTTGGATCGGCACATCTCGAATACCTGCACTATAAAGTCGCGGTAGGTGATGTGAAGATTCTCCTTTTCGCCAGCCAAAAGCTGGCGGAAGAATTCGGTCTCGGTAAGGGCGAATATGTCCATATCGGGGGCTGATTTTTGGTGTTAAACATTATGTTTTTTGTTTCTCGTTGGGTAAAACCAGCCAGCGCCACGAATGGATTACAGAATAAAATGTTAAAGTCGGAATTGCGTGTGTTATAGAGTATTGACAGCCATCTCACCATGAGAATTTTAGGAATGTTAAAGCTGCCTAATATGTGAACTCTGTAGGTTTGTTCAATTATTGTATAGTTTGGGGCAGAAATAGAAAAAAGCGCACACCCACCACTAACTGCCCCATCTGGACTCGGGGTTAACTCAATATGGCAGATGTACGCTATGCAGAAGCATAGCATAAGCATCAGCCTATAAGTATTGAGTAAAGAAAATTGTCCAGATTTTCAGTTAACCTATAAGCGGTCTTATGTTATGTTTTATTATCTTGAACGGTTGGCTCTCCAACCGCCTTTTATCCTAAATTCGACACAAAATTACAATTTTTTTGCGAATTAACAGGTCTTTACATTTGGAATTATTTCAATCCGTGCTGTTTCATCTTGTAAACGAGTGTTGTACGACCGATGCCAAGCAATTTGGCTGCCCTGGTAATGTTGCCGTCACATTGAGTGAGAGCATCGACAATTCTTTGCTTCTCAATCTTAGGATCTCTGAGAAGAAGGCTATCTGAAACCTCCGGCGACGAGCTACTTATTGAGAGGTCGGACGATGTGATTACATTGTCTTCCACATTCCCGGCGGCAAGCTGAATCACGCTTTTTAATTCTCGTATGTTGCCGGGCCAGTCATGGTGTTTCAGAGTTTTGACTGCCGATGCGTCAAGACGTTTAACGGGTTCGTTGTGTCCCTCGGCATACTGTGTGAGATAGAATTCAGCTATGGGCTGAATATCCTCTGTGACCTTTCTGAGGGGTTTGACCGTTATGTCCATCTCGCGTAGATTGAAGAACAGGTTTGACCGGAAGGATTTTTCGCTTACCAGCTCCAACAGTTCCGGCTCAGCAGTACAGATGACTCTAACATCGGGGTGATCTTCAGTCAGAATGTGCAGCACGACCGATTGTTTGTCGAAGTTGAGCAGATGCACGTTCTTGAGAATTATGGTACCGCCGGCCGCTTTCTTGAAGTAGCCACCGATACGGTTATACATCTCGCTCTTTTCAGACCCTGGTTTATGTTCTCCGACAAGGGCAGCCCCTCCAGCCTCTATCACTATAAGAGGTTTGTTAGTTCGGTTGCTATGACGGAATATCTCGCGAGCAATCTGTTCCTTGCCCATGCCGCTTTCTCCGAATATAATCACATTGGCATTAGCCGAGGCTATGCGCTTGATTTCTTTTTCGATGCGCTCAAATTCCTTGCTTGGGCAATGAATCAACTCTTTGTCAGAAGGTTCTGCGTCAATATCCCTGATAAATTTGCGCACCGTTTCAACAAGCTGTTTGTCAATGGCAGGTCGCTGTATTACATCTACGGTGCATCCGCTTCGTATCAGCTCCAGCAAATCGCTCGGATTGAGGTTGTCTACTATGGCAATAACGGGGAACATATAACCCTCGCATTTTTGCCAATTAATTAACTCTTGCGCAGTACCGTGAGCGAATTTCATCGCCGTTACCACGACTGCACCTGGCGGCAGTTTCGCCACCTCTTCTTTTGCTGCCTCCATGCTCTCGACGACAACCGGCTGGTAGTCTGATTTGACAAGCAAACCAGACATAAACCTGCTATCGGCTTGGGAGGCATCGACAATGAGAATTTTGTTCATTTTGTCTTGAGGTGTAATGTTATTGTATGTTTAATCTGTTGTCATATTTCAAATTCTATTCATTACAAGAGATGGCAATCTCAATTATGAAATCGCCATCCTCAAAAATGGATATTAGTGAATTTACAGTAATCAACTGTTTGTTGTTCTGATAGGTATGATTTTTAGTTTTCTGAATCTTGGTCGAGAAGCGTCTTACACAGTTGACTCCAGCCTGTCATCTTATCAAAGCGACAGTTCTGATAACGCTTTAACTTAGTTTCATCTGTAAGGGCTTTGCTGAAATACACATTATAAACAAAATCCTTTTTCCCGTTAGTCTGCTCATGGTAAACAAGGATTTTATCTATTTCTTCCTGCACTTGATTCACATAGGATGACAATCGGATATTGCCGGTATAGATAACGGCATTGCGTAAGTAATCAGGCAAGTCGATAGCCAATTCTGAATGGAGGTAATCGAAAACAGAGTCATTCTTGACTGTCATAGCCTTTAATGCTCTAAGATATCCATTCCCATATCTCTCACCATAAACGGCAGGGAGGTCTGTGCAGTAAGATTTTTCATCAACAGATGATTTCATATAGTCAAATGTATTACGTAGAGCAGACCATAACGCAGAGAGATCATTAATTCGGGTGACTTCTATTACTTCTCCAAAATAACCGTAGTCATGATATTCTTTCCATAATGAAATAGTGCGTCGCGCTGTTCTTTTGAGAGACTCCTCCAATGGTATGCCAGTTGATAAGTCCGTTACAAGCGAGGCATAATCATGTCCAATATCAGGAATAGAAAAAGGCGAACCAAGTAAATAATCCGAGAGGCCCTCCCATTCGGCAAGCATCTCTATGCTCCCTTGCTCACATGAGTGTGCCAACATTGCGGCAAGGTGAATGCCAGAATTTTTTATGCCATTTGCTACTTCATATGTAGGCATCCTTTTCTTTCCATCGCTAATAGTGGCTCGTGATGAACCTTCCGGTAAATCACGGTCAATAGAAAAAGCGTGTCCGTGACCTACAAGAACAAGAATATATTTACGATTGGGGAAAGTCTCGGCTGACCATTTTATGAACTGTGTCAAGTTTCCACTGTCCGTAATGTCAAAATTTTCCGAAGCAGCAAAAGTCTCATCTGTCGTCAGTTTGCCATTCTCTCCTTTATATCGCCGTATTCCATTATGGGCCGGACCTTCTTCTTCACCGGAGAATTTGAATAAACAGGTCAAGGTGACTTTGGGATTTGAAAATATGGCGGCAGATTCAATAGCCGACATAAACGACAAATCATGAGCCGGGTCACCTCCGGAGCAATAATACATAAGGCAATAGTCTTCTGAATCGTCATTCGGAAGGATTTCTGGCTCATCATTACTGCTGCATGAAGATAGCACTACACTGACAAGTGCAGATACAATACTGAATATTAGCGATTTTGGTATTTTCATTCTGTCAAACATCAACGGTTTTATGCGCTATAAATCAATTTCAAAATGTTGGTAATCTTTGAGCGAAGTCCAGTCACCACCCCACTCAAATCCTGCCGCAGTGAAAAGCTTATATGCCAAATCCTCATGATCGATTTTATAAGGGATATCAGTGCGGTTGTCGCGGTTGAAGGCATATTCTTTCCCGGTAGCCGGTTCGATATGCCATGTACCATCGGATTTCTGTTTCACATAGGGATTGTAGAGCGTGTTGATGTCAATCGCCAGTCCGAGACCATGCTTTGAAATTTTGGTTGTGGAGCCTGTCATAAACCTGAAATTGAACGATGATGAATTGTTTGCACGCATCGATGTCTCGTCATCGGCATCGAAGTTGTCAATCAGCACCATGCGTTCAATCCGGTATCCGGCCTCATATAGTTGCATGAAGATTGTCAGTACCTTATCCGCGATTGCAGCGTTTACGACCATCTCACCACGTTGTGGTTTGCCATCGGCATTTCTGTGCAACACTTTCAGGTACCTGAGTTCGGAACGGTCAAGCGGACAGTTCTCCTTCCATGATTTCAACCACATGCGGCTGAAAATTTCATCTGAGATTTCTTCAGCCTTAAACCAGTCGTATAATCCGGTAGCGGCAATTTCATTTTCATCAACTACAGTCTCAGCCTTCCAATTCAATGTGGGGTCGAGTACCGCTTCATCCCTTTCGCAGCTTATGAACAGGCACACAAATGCCATGAACATGATAGCCTTAGCAAATATTTCTGATATTCTAAGTTTCATCAATATTCTACTTTGTCAGACTTGTTTTTCCACATTTCAAAAGCTTTTATCGCCTCGTTGTCAAGAAGCACCTCAACAGGAAGGCGACGCTCTCCACGCGGCAACGCGAGTTCATCGTATATGAAGGAATCATCGAAGTCTATTGCCTTCGCATCATCCTTGTCGTTGCCATAGTAGATTTTGTCTATATGAGCCCAGTAGATTGCGCCGAGACACATAGGACATGGTTCACAGGATGTGTAGATTTCGCAACCGCTCAGGTCAAACGTCTTGAGTTTTTCGCAAGCTGCGCGTATTGCGCTCACTTCGGCGTGTGCCGTTGGGTCGTTGTTGGCGGTTACGCGATTTACGCCGGTAGCCACTATTTTCCCATCGCGGGCGATGACGGCTCCGAAAGGACCGCCGCCGTTGGAGACATTCTCCTCGGACAGGCGGATGGCTTCTCGCATAAGTTGTTCTTTGGTCATCGTCTCGTTCTTTTCATCGTTGTCGCCGCTACAGGCCGCGAAGATGAAACATACTATGCCTGCCATCAGCAGGCAACGGGCTATCGCCCAAAGGTCATTCATTTTAATATTCGTTTCAATTTGTCTGATTATATTCTTTATTCTTCATTTGCTTCGCTCAAATAGGTAAATAGGTCAGAAAGCCAAGACCGGGCGCACGTAGCAACCCTTGATGTCCTTATAGCCCATCCGCCACTTATGGTCTCTGTGCATACGAAAATAGAAAACAACCTCCGCCGGTTTGTCGTGGGTCTCAGAAGAGGACCAGTAGTCATCAGAAGACTTTAAGTCTGTGGCAACGGACTCGGGAGCAAACAAGACAGAACGAAGATCGTAAATCTTCCACAACTGACCGATAGAGGGCAGAAACCATCCACTGCTGCCGGAAGGCGCTTGAGCCTTGTTCTTCTCATAATCCACAACCGCATAATAGGTGGCTGGATAACCTTCCGGTTCGGTGGCATTCAAATTTTCCTTGCCGCCGGCAGCAAGGATGATGGTCTGGGTATAGCTGTAACCGCTCCAGTCAAGATTGACCGGCCAATAGTAATATCCATCAGGCTTCTCCTTAGGGTAGACACCAAGCTCAGTACCTTTCTTACCCCATATACACCAACTGTTTGTGGCATCCTGCAAGGCAACCACATAGCCATGACATTTTTCCTGCCCGATGCCTGTGGAGGAAAAATCGGATTTGTCTTGAGGATGATGACCGGTGTAGAAAACTATGCCGATGCACTCGCTGCCCGGTGTTTCCGTTCTGGGGATGATGTACCAAGTATTGCTGCTGTTCTTGCAGAAGTAGTCGCCCGGTTGCAAATCATGTTTTTTTTCAAACGACACGAGTCCGTCCACCTTGTAGACTTTGTATGTGTTTGCGTCGATATTGTTCGGTGTGATGGCAAACTCCTTCTTGCCGTCTGCATAATATCCGGTGAGTGTTGCGGCATCGCTTTGTCCGGGACGGACAAGGTAGCGGTATGTACCGTCCATGCAACAATAGGGCTTGGAATCATAAGCGAAATCGGTTGTAGAATCCATCACATAGTCGGGAATGGAGGTGTCGGAGAACTTATACACCGTCTTGGGTATCTCGATGATGGCAAGTGCCATGCGGTGGTTCATGGAGAACGAGAGTTGCCGCATTCCGTTTGTGCCTTTGGCTGCTGTGCCTGTAGCGGTCATCAGGTCGCCGGCGGCGTAGCCTGATGTATAGTCGCTTTGGTCGGCTGCGGGCTGCCATCCACTGATGAGCGGGGCGAAGAAGTCTGCATCATCCGTGGCGGAAGCATTGGTTTTGCCGGTCATATCCGCTTGATATGGATAGTAGAGGAAATAACTCTCACCATCCGTTCCTCCGGCAATGGCCTTTTCCGGCCGCCAGGTGAGGCCGCCGCCCCAGCCTGCAGTGGCAGTGAGTTTCACGTTTTCAAAAACTGCCTTCCCGTCACGCACGATGTAGAGTCCACACTCGTCACCGGCTGTGAAGTCGGTGCGGTAGCCGTTCTCTGTGGCTCGGGTAACGGTTTTCTGCCGTCCGTCTGCCGGAGCATAGCCGCCGTCGGTAACGGTGATGGCAAGCGGAGTCAAGTCACTTGTGCCGTTCATGCCGGGAAATTCCTCCTGCTGACAGGAGCTAAGGAGTAGCGGCAGAACAGCCGCCATCCAAAGGGTATGTATGATATTATGTTTCATTGTCTTCTGTTCAAATAGATAAATAGACTGAATAGATAAATAGGTCAGAAAACGAGGATAGGACGCACGTTGCGGGCGTAGCTCTTATTGCTGCTGTGGCAACCGCCATCGCGGAAGACCACGTACCACGCGAAGCTCGGGTCGTATGAAAACTCAGTGGAAGACCAATAATACGAACTCGAGAACGATTTTATATGTTCTGTCAATGCACTGTCGCCGGTATTTTCCTTGACTATATTGATATTATTTGACAAGAAATCTCTATGCTGCCAAATATGCTTCAACTGACCGCAAGAGGGAAGGAACCAGCCGCTGGTGTAGTCCGGAGCAACCAGCGGCTTCTGCCAGTCATACTTTCCGTCGGCATCGTTACCATCTTCGTCTGTCGTCCGGTTGCCGTAGGTCTCACAGGCAAAGGCGGCAGGAAAATGTTTCATTTCCCAACCATCCGAGCTGTTGTCGGCTACAAACTTATGTATTTGTTGACAATTCGTATAGCCGTTCCAGGCATTCTCATCAGTAGAAGCTCCGACACTCTGGTAATATGTACCGTCTTTCCATTCCCAACGTACACGGTCACTTTCACCATTATTCACATCGGTAAGGGCAACGACATAACCTCGAACTTTAAAATGGAGGAAAGTCGAACCGTTCTCGTCCAAGAACTTGTAACAACAATAATCGGATCCGTCATTCGGGTGCTTCCCTGCATAGAACACGATGCCAATGACGGTTTTCTCCGGCAGCGGTATGGTCTGTGTATATTTCACTGTGCCGTCGGCATAGTGTATGCGCAGACCGCCGTCGCTCCAAGTGTTGTCGGAGTAATAATAGTCGCCCATCTTCGCTGCGGTTTCCGTACCGTCGTAGCGAGCCAATACTTCTTTACTTGCCACATCCTCGCTGCTGCCGTCCGTCCACTCGGAAGTATCTGTTGCCAGCTCGGTATCGCCGAGTTGCCAGCTGCCGGAAACATGCTGGAGGCCTTGGGGTGCATTCTCGCTTTCGGGATAACCCGGCGTGCAGAGCCGGAAGGTAAAAGGCATGTGGTCGTTGATATTGAATACCATGGTATAGTACAGGCCTTCTTGCGAATCTTTCCGGATGTGGATGCGGCCGTAGTCGCCCGGTACCCGGTAGGTGTAATCCTGTCCGTTCCAGTCTTCACGTATAAACGCTTTTACTACTTCCTGTGCTTCGGCATCGTTGTCCACGGGCAATAGCAACTCGTCCAGGGTTTCATTGCCATAGAGTTCGTCCAAATGGCTGTTGACTACCGACTCGATGTGAGTGACTATTTCTTCAAGTCCCTCCGGGCGGGGTTCGTCGTTGTGGTCGTCGCTACAGGCTGCGAAGCATGCACATACTGCGCCAGCCAGCAGCAGGCAGCGGGCTTTCGCCCAAAGGTCAGTTATTTTCATATTCATACGTGTTTAATTAATATTTTCATGTTGTTGGTGATTTTGGGGCTTCAAATTGACGCTTACCGAAAAGTTTAGCCACTAAAAAACCGAAGTATTGATTCTTTACTCTCAACTTATTTCACGAATACTTTGCGTCGGGAGCCGTCGCTGTAATGGATGATAACAATTCCTTTGATATCCGCCCCCACTTTGATACCCTGAAGATTATATCGCGCAGTTTCTCTAACCTGATGGTCAGTCGATATATTGTCAATACCGGAAGACGGGTCCACAAATTTAACTTTCAGACGCGACAGGGATTCGGGTTGTGGAGTGATGTAATTCTCCGGGTACATGAAGTCCCTGTGTGAAAATCTCATAAAGTATTCCCCCTCGGGTACATCATACCATAACAAGGGAACAGAGATTTCACATTCACCCGATGTTTTGACACCTTTTGAACCAGATGATGTCCCTGGGCCCTCGATTTCCAGCTCAACATCGAAGCTGCTTGGCGATAATTCTTTTGCAGTCGTCTCTAACATGTAATGGAAAGAATATTCCTCATTCACATCAAGTTCAGGAATACCAAAATCGTCATTATTTACTTTATTGCCGGAGCTATCAGTGATCCAAACGGAGCTGATTATTGTACGGGGTAAATATTCAGGGTCATATACCACTTTGAAGTGAGGTATTTCAAAATTATTCTCTAATTCAATTGGCTTCTTGTCAGGAGCGTTCAATTTAAATGTTAGCGCGTATTCAGTATCTGTATGAATAAAGCCATAATTCGTTTTCGGCAGTATATTCATTTCCACAGGCACCAATAAACTCTGTTTTTCATAAAGGGCTATGTCTTTATAGAAAAGCAGCACAGGGTCAGACCCATCCATAGGATCGGCATAGATATCCAGTTTCCCTCCCTCGATGAAATCTCCAGAATTGATTATCTCGATTTCCCCTTTAATTGTTGAGAACATGGGAACCTCCTGTTCGACGGTCATCATCCGGTTTACAGACAATTTAGAATCAGGCTTGGGCACACTTGACAGTGTCACCTTTCCATCAGTAATCCTGACATTCACATAATTCTTGTAACCATAGCCCTGCACTTTTTGAGGAGCCATATTCTCTACCTGTGATATAGGTATCAACCTGTATTGTCCGTCGGCAACACCGTCGAACGACGAGGCATCGACGGATATAGAACTCAGGCCGACCAATTGACCATCTTCTTTTGATTTCAGTCCCTTGTAATCAAATTCTCGTGACGCCGCCGTCTTTAATTCCGCTCCTGCCGCATCCGTAAGGACAAGATTAAATGTTCCCATCAACGGATATGAAGATATATACGCAAGTCCATCAATTCTGATTTGTCCGGACGTATTGCTGTCAAGAACCACATTTTCGTTCTCCACCGTGAGACCGGAGTGCTCGAAATCAGCATTATTTATATCGTAGAGCATTGAAAGCCACGGATTATAAACGGCATCGCTAAATGGACGTCGCGGATGGGCTGCAATCATGTTCTGCATGTAGGAATAATTGTGCGTTTCGCCGCCATGAACTGGGGTGAACATTCCTAAGCAATAGTATCCGTCACCTTCGCCGTTCCATCCCCAGTTGATATGAATATAATCATTGGAGTCATATCCGTCGGCTATAAAGCAATGGCCTCCGCCGCCATACATTTTTGTCTGTCCAAACATTATTACCGGGTAGCCGTTGTCAAATTCATTCTTCAACAGGGCCAACCACGACTCAGAGTTATACTCTCCATAATGTGGATACGCCTTCACGTCATATCCGAAATTTTGAACAAGCGCTGTGGCGGCATCATGGTCAAAAGATGAACTTTCAGTGGTACTATACTGCATGTGCGCGGCATAACCGCAGTCTCTCATCAGAGTGCTCACAGCATCGACCTGAGCATCATTCCAGTTACCGTTCTGATATGTCGGAAGCATGTTGTTCCAATCATAAACTGATTGAGAAAGGTCATATGATAGCTCCCCGACCGGATCGGCTTTATTGCCATCTGATGGAGAATAGCTTGTGTAGCTGATCGATCCATGTCCGCGTTCCGGCCATTTATGGTAATTCATAACCTGAGCCATTGCCGTCGCAACGCAACCGGTGAAGAATGCCGGTCCGGGAGTTTTAGCATTATACGGTTCCAGCTGATACCACTGAGTCTTGATCAAAGGCTCAACAACCGGTTGAGCCGATGCTGATGACCGGGTGCCCTTGTCAACACTTTGACCTGATGTCTGCATATGGCTGAGGAAATATTGAAGAGAAGCGGGAAGATTGCTCTCATTTACAAAGCCCTTGTCGGAATATCCCAACACTGGGTTGACATCATCCTTGCCGGAGATAATGACAAATCCGTTACCCTTGACGCGATCATTGAAGATATAGTAATCTTTATCCTCCATATTCACGCTATTGCTTCGTGTCCTGACTTTGGTATTGTCGGGCAAGTCCACATAATCGGATGCTATGCGTATGGCTGTGCCGTAATCCACCGGAAATGCCGTCAGGCATTGACACGTCAGTAAAATGGATATTGTTATTCTTTTCATATTCATGAGGTATATTATTGTTTGCCATTTCAAGGGTCCGGTTGAGTACTATCCTTGTGCTGATGGTCTCACTTGTGGATTAGAAGGCAAGCACCGGTCTTACCATACGTTTAGATGATTTATCGGTGTTTCCGGTAAATATCAACCCGTCGCTATGCGACATTCCCCAGCGTAAGGCTTGATTATTACTGATTTCGGACGATGACCAGAAATTAAGAAGCGAATTACTGGAATTAATTCCGAATGTATAAGGCGCGTCCCAGCTTGCGGCGACTCCAATGAGGGCGTCTATCCGGTTTACGCCTCCAACCTGTTTTCCGGTAAACCAGCCGGCATGGTTGGTGAAGTAGGCCTCGTCCCATTCTTTCAGTGTTCCGAGGTTATGAAGTATAAGATGCCATTGGGCTATGGATGGAATAAACCATCCCGTTGTGCCTGATGGAGGGCAATTTTCATTTCCCGGCTGATTCCACTCCTCTACGGCACGGAAAGCCGGATAATCGGATAAGTCAGAATCTGCCGCCTTAATTTTTTGAGTATTGCCTAATCCACTGATATCGGAGGCATACATCTCTTTAGAGGCGCAGTTTGCTATGCCGGATATATCTCCGGTTTTACCCCACTCATAGAATTTCCACAGACGTTTGACTGACATTACAAGGCCATGGACATGATCGTCCCCGCCCAAATACTCCTTCTCCGCACTACCTATGTGCTCTTTGTCAACTTCAAATACAATTCCTATGACGGTCTTATCCTTATCTATCAAGGTTGAATGACTACCGTCGGAATAGAAGAAATCGCCGATACGGACTTCGTCACCGGTGCTCACTGTTCCGTCGAAGCCGCACGCCGGGCAATTGCTGTCATAGCTTGATGATACCCATGTTGTCTGGGTGCATTTGTTGCAAGAATAGTATTTACCTCTAAGTCCGCCGCCCCTGTTTTCATTTTCGCAATACTCGCGTGTTGCTACCATCAGTACGAACGGATCGATACCCTCGACTTGAACGGAGAGCTTATAGAAGACCCCTCCGATTTCGGCATTATCTATCGTTATCCTTCCATAATTGCCGCCCAATGTCACCACTGTATTTTCGCCGGCCCATTCTTCCTGTCGGATGAGATGGCTGATTAAATCTCGTGCGTTCACTTCAGATACGGCGGGCACCCCATATATATTGGCCGCCCCTGCCAATCTGGGCAGGTCGATGTTGCCGCCCTCATCGCATAACAGACTTCTGATCCATTCCGCCATCTCCTTTCCCGAGGCATCGTCCATACCCGGCTCATTGTCATTGCCGCAAGCCATACAAAACAGCGCAAGCAGGCTGCACATTAAAAATTTAATCTTGTTCATATTCATTGGTTTATCTCGTTTGTTATTTGCAGTTAAGAATTATGCGATGAAAAGCATCCTTTTCAGCACATTGGTCATGATTTTTGTGAACTCGGATGGAGTAATTTCCTCGTTATTGATGAAATTCGGCAACTCATACTCCGGGAGTTTCTCCTTCATCTCGATATTCTCATTGATATACCTTATCAAAGTTGTCTTGCATTTTTGCAGTTTATTTCGGTAATAAATGGTCAGACCTCCGAGGGCAATTATTATTACCGCAGCCATAGCAAGGATGACATACCAATATATATTTTCCATAACTCAGTGTTTATATGATTCAACTATAATCACAAAGAACGAACTCTTTCTACAGTCCGTCTGATAGCGGGATGGAGAGGATTTGTATTGGTCGGCGCCATAATGTCGGAAGGCTCGATGAAAGGAACTTCTTTTTTAAGCCTCTTGCCTTCTTCTTCCGAGAGAAACTCCCGATCTGTAAGATATAATTCCACATAAGTTCTGACATTTACCGGTGATGAGCTGTCAAAACTCTTCTTAAACAGTTTGCCTTTGGCAAGCATATCTATTGTCATAGAGACTTGTCTGAGGTCCGATGGTAAGATAAAGTTTCCGTCAGGTGTTTTGAACACATAGTTTTTGCTTACCTCCGTGAAGTCGGTGGTAAGACCTAAAAGTTTCAAAGCCAAAGGGGATGTTACATGGTTTTTCTCATTTGCAAGAGCATCACTATTCCATCGAGTTACATCTCCGTTTTTCTGCCAGATAATCTTTGGATAGTATTTGCCCATTATAGTATCACATGCTATTTCCACCCCTTTGATCTTATCCGGGATTTTAGTGACAGACGGAACCAAATTGTGGCTATTGCCCCAAAGCATGAATTCATATTCATGCTTGTTGCTTACGCTATCGAGGCCTGAGGAGTTTGACATCCGAACGTAGGTTTTTGAGGCCAATTCACGTGCTTTGTTCCATCCCTTCACTTTGGATTTATCCACCGGAACCAGAAAATCCACAATACTTTCCTTGAATAAGGTTACAGAGTCGGATGCGCTTAGAATTGATGTTACTTCGCGCATGTATCCTGTAAGATGCAACAACGGCCGACTTCCGGGTATTACAACAATTTCCGGAAGTTCGTAATCTTGTTGAATCATCCTCACATCATCTTCTGTCGGTTCATGTACCTGCAAAGGGGCATACCCCATATAATTGAATGTAATGGGATACCTGTCTTTGGGCAACAGAGGAATTTCGCCGTTTTTATCGGTCATTTCCACCACGTTGCCGGAACGGTCGGTGATTGAAGCCAACGGAAGGGGTGCTTTAGTCTCAGCATCAACAAGTCTGAAGGCATTTGCATGAAACGCCCATATGAGGATTGTCACTGATACAATGATTGAAAATGCCTTTTTCATCGTCTGTCATTATTAGTAAGAATTCGTACTTGTTCTACCCACATTCCGGTTTTAGGACATATCAAGCATTTAATATCATTCCCGAAAGTTCACGATGGGTTGGAAATCTCTACCTCCACACACCGAACATACCATGTGCTCATCATTCCATACAGCATCGACATTTTTATCACAATGGTTGCAATAATATTCACGAGAAGATATGGCGCCATTATTATTCTCAGCATACTCCGGAGTGCACTGTATGAGCGTGAACTGTTTCAATCCTTTAACATCGAATAGCATAGAGCAATGTACGCCATCTTCTTCACTGTCAACAACATGAATAGTTCCATAATCATCGGGGACAGTGTAAGTAGTGTTATTAGCTTCATCGGTCTGATATATGAGACAATCGCCAAAGGAATCAAAGGGGAGAACATGGTTTACATCAAGTACATAATGTACGCGTTCAGACTTTTTGGCACAGAACATATCTCCCTGAAGACCGTTGAGAACGGTTTCCAGCCGATCCACGAACTCCTTTCCGCTCATTTTGTTAGCATTCGGCTCGTCTGATGAGCATGAAGTAAGGGCAAGCACAGCTATAATAATAGCCGGCAGGATTTTCACGATTGTTTTTTTCAAAATTATATCCATTTTACAAACTTACCAATATTCGATGAGCCACATTCCGGACATACTTGACACTTCTTCTCCTTATTATAGATAGGCTTGATATGCTTTCTGCCGCAAGAGTAACAGACATATCCGTCATTTATAGGATATTTTTTATTATTGTTTTCTGAGTACTCAAATGTACAGAGTTGGAGAGTGAACTGTTTAAGCCCGTTTACGTTGAATGCAATGGTACAATGAAGTCCATCGACCGTTCCATTGATTATACGGATATGCCCATAGTTGTCAGGGCATTGTACGTTTTGTCTGTGCCTTCCCATTGCTCGGTTGTAATCTGCTCACATACATCGTAGGCATCTGCTTTTTCCGGAGTAAGCAAATAATAGGAATTCCCGGATTCGTCTGCATCGAGCATCTGCCCGGAGAGGCCGGTCAAAACTGTGTCTAAATGCTTCACAAATTCTTCACCGCTCATCTTGCTGTCAGCAGGCTCATCCGATGAGCATGAAGTCAGAGGAACGACCGCGATAATAATAGCCAGAAGGCTTTTTACGATTGTTTTTGTCATAGTTGTATTCTTTACTTTATCTTATAATCTTTTTACCGTCGGAGGTAATTACGAAACCGCGATAGAACTCATCTACTTCCACGCCGAGGATATTGAAATATCTGACTTTAGACTTATCGGAATTGTCTGCATTTACATTATGAAGGCCGGATGAGCCACTTTCAAAGTGTAGTGAAAGTGCAGTTTCATATTTAGTTGTACCATTAAACAGAACTGAGAGATGAAGAGGCAATTCTCCATTATTTTCCGTTACTGCTTCCGCAGTAACTTTTTCAAGTGGAACCTTAACTTCTGCCATGCAGTGCATATCTGAATCCGCCCAAGCCTCATCGCTGTATGAAACGCTCGTTTCCTCGCCTAACAGATTTGCACTGACGGTCACGGTCGGTTTGCCGGATGACGAGGAGGACCCCATATATGGATATCCATAGCTCATATCCACCTTAATAATAGCTTCCTTGCTTTCTCCTACTGTATAGGTCTCCCTGTCCATAGTGATGTCAGGGGCAAGGACATCATCGACTGTAGCCGTGAAAGAATAATTCGCCGGGGCAAAATCGGATGTTATGGTATAAAGGTATTTACCAGGCCGAAGATTTGCGACGTGGAGCCTAATGGAGTCTACAGGGGCGAGATCGGCTGACTCTGATTTCAGCTCAAAGGTTTCATCTTTTTCTTCAATCACAGCATCCGGTGCGTCAGCAGGTGCTATCTTCCAGTGGAGATGTTTCTCGCCAGAGAAATCGGCGGAATTGTAAGGATAACCGCCCGAGAGGAATATTTCAGGACAAATCAGTGTGTCAACTTTAGACCCTCTGTCAAAAACGTGGATGCACGGTTCATCAGGGAGTATCATCTCTGTTTCGTAATAGAAAAGTCCCGGCGTAATCTCAGCCGATATGACGTACTTTCCACCTCGTTTGACGAGTTGGCGGGCATCAATATCAGTGTTTAAGTTCCTGACGAAACGCAACTTGTTGAATGTACTTTCCAAAGAAGATTCTGAGTCAGCCACTAAGTTCCCATTCATATCTTTTATCTTGCAGATGAATTTCGGATCATCGGGGAGTGCAATATTTTTGGGAATAGGCTTGCAGTTGAACAGATTGATGCGTAATTGCTCGGTGCCAGTATGCAAACCGTCGCCATCCCAGAATGTCATCGTGCCGTGATCAAGCACTTCGATTGTACTTAACCTGATATTCCTGACAGCGAGAAAGTCGAAGTCGCCCGACAGAGGTGTATAGTCGGTATCCTGAGCCCGCAGGTTGGTTGCCTGAAGCATACATGCACATACCGTCAGACATTTCACTGCAGTTTTTATGAAGTTTCCTACCATAGATTCTTATGTCTGAGTTTAACCTTTCATTATAGTATAAGCACACTGAGCCTCTATTTGCTGGACAAAAGTCGCAGCATGTATTTCATGTTGCCTGAAAGCTTCAAATATTGCTTCACGCACTGCCGGTTCAGTCGCAAGATATTTCTCCGAATCAATCCAAACCTTCAATTCTACTCTCATCACTCCGCTACCGAAGTTGCGCATGATGACGACATGTTTCCTGCTCTCATCCACTCCATCTATGCCATGGAAAGAGTCAAGTATTATCTTGCGGATAAACTTCGGATCATTGTTCTCGGAAATGTCAAAAACAATGTGACGCAACTCAACGCTATGGTTGCGAGTCATATTCTTGAAATTCTTTTCAAAGAGCTGTCGGTTGGGCATTGTCATGATGGGACCGTCCTCTGTTTCCATCCGGGTGGAAATGATACCGATGGCCAGCACTTTGCCTCTGACGCCTTCATATTCCAATATGTCACCGGGACAGAGCCGACCGGTCATCAACGACATACCGGAGAAGAAATTTTCAAACGTATTCTTCAAGGCGAAACCGATGCCGACACTGGCACCTCCGACTGCGGCAATAAGTCCCGCCTTGTTGATGTCAAGAATTAGTATGACGGCTATTGCGTAGAAAAGCCAAATGACGATGTTCCCAATGGAAATCCAAACTGCAACCTGTCCCTGACGGTTTGAGGCATTACGATGGAGGATGAATTTTGCCAATGTCAAGCCATAATTGACAATTATTCCGAGACCATATATGTATAGAATCTTCGCGACAGAAATCACACCGATTTTATCCGGCATGTTCACAAATGGAGTATTCATCAAGTCAGTTACCCATGATGTGAAATTGTAGATATGTGCCACCCATGCGATAGCGGCAAAAACAATGGCCGGAATTGCTAACGGATAAAGCAGCAATCGCACCGTCATACCGGCGATACTGTTTTTTATTAGCTGTTTTTTGTTTATGAAAGCCTTTACCAGTTCAAAGAACAAGATTCCGGTAACAAGCCCAATCCAGAGGAGGAAAACCAGACTTCCCAATATCGTGTACCCGGAGCAACTGAATAATAAGCAAACGGCAATAATGGTAATATTGGCCCATGCCATCCTTCGATCCGTGTTGTCGAGTTTTTTTAGATTCAACGCCATTATAACAGCCTGCCCGATGCTACCAAGGAAAAAGAAGAACGGTGCCGTGAAAGTCACTGTGGAAATGGGCACAAGATCCTGACGGAATTCTATAAGAATATAAGTCAGAATAAACATCGGCAGATAGGATAAAAGAGTCCGCCATATCTGACTTTTCTTCAGTCTTACTGTTGACGATGTAAGAATCAGCAACGCCAATAAAAACAGTTCGCAGTCCAACGACACTATAATCTGAAGCATCGGCGCGAAGCCCATTATCAGCATAATGATGATTAACCCGACAACATTCACCGTCAGCCAGAAACAGAGAGTCCAGTATATGCGTTTCTTCGCTATCCAGCCAGGACAAAACCGGGTGAAGCGAGCCAATAGATAGAAAAATATGGCAAGGACCAGCGATATATAGAATTTTATGTCCATATATTTATACATCCTGTCCTCTTTTGAGTTCCAGTCCTCCATGTCGCTCTGTCCGGTAAAGAAGCGCCATATCAGGTCATCCTTAAATTCTCTCCAACGGGTTGAAATATTATTACAAAAATCCCATATAGGCTCGCCACCTTTCCCAAACATTATTGTCTGGGCATGACTCATGACAGAGTTGTTGTAAATCTCCAGTCTATCGGCCTTTCTGAGCAGATTCTGGTATCTTGTTTTATCTTCAGCCACCGAGTTTAAACAACTGTCAACCGATAGTTTAAGAGAATCTGCTATTACGGCAGATTTGTGTAGCGCCTCTCTGCTTTTCGGAGTAGAGAGCTTAGATTCCAATCCTTTTAGGAAATTGGATAATTCTCCATAACGATGAGTGATAATCGAAAGATCCGTTTCCAGTTGGGTGAGTGTTTCTCTTTGTGTACGTATACGCCTGATAACATCCTTCATTCCCTGTGTGGCTTGAAGGGTTCCATATAGATATCGCTCATCCTGAGAATAGAGCATTACTGCTGTTTCATCACACATCTCATCAAGATGTCCGATTTCATTGCGAAATTCTATCTGGCGATTCTCAAAGCGTCTTATGTCCTGCCGGATATTATGCTGAAGAGCCTCCATGTCAGCCGACAATGAAATCAGCGTCTTGTCGAGGTTGTACTCAGACAATACTCCCCATGACGGCAATGCGAAACACATTGCCGCCATAAGAAGTATCAATGCTCTTAATCTTTCGATTTTTGAATCCATCTATATTACTATCCGGCTAACCATCCGGCAATCCATTTCCATAATCCGTTGAGACCGAAGTCAAAAGAGTCAACATCGATATTGACAATAGCGCCGTTTTCGCTTACGCTACGGGCAAATCCGACACCTCTGCCGACATAATACTCTGCCAGCTTGTCACCGTTGATCGTGATATGGCTGTTCCCGGAATCACTTTTGTGGTTAACAACCTTTTCGTCTCTAAAGCTGGTTACTGTAATGCCGCCATTGATGGCAATATCATAGACCTTGCTCTCGTCAATATTCTTCTTGGGAACGAATGTGATAAGTACACCGGCCTTGTCAGGAAGCTTGTTGCCTGTCAGAGTCCACGACAGTTTGGTTTTCGTAACCTTCTCTTCACGGAATGTGCCGTCGGGATTGGCGATATGGGCTGTGATGTCGGCTGTATTAAGCACGTCGTCACTAAGTTCAAACGTCACTACGTAAGAGCTTCCCCAAGTGGCGGGTGCCTCCGGTTCGTCTTTGTCATCACCACAGGAAGTGAAACCTGTGCAGGCGATGGCCATCATCATAGCCAGTGCCAGTCTTGAAAAGATTTTCTTCATATTCAGGTATTTATTAGTTTTTGTGTTTTGGATTTATCTGCTGACAATCATAAGGTTTTGACCCTCATCAAGCGCAGTTTTTATTTTATCCGAGCCTTTGGTCACTTTGCAGAGACTGATTTCATCACCATCCACTTCCTCAATTTTAAGGCGACCGATTATAGTCCGGGCTTCTTTCCCGGCAATAGTCTTGACAGTGAACACATCAAACTGCTGTCCTTTATACACTCCGTCACTGGCGCCTAAGTCGATATATACCTCTTTCTGCTTATCCTTTTTCGATTCGCCTCTTTCAATAATAGAAGCACGAAGAGGGAACAGATGATTATAATAATCAGCGACTTTTGATGTCAGTCGTTCAAGTGCGTTGGTCATAGCTTTTTCTCCGGAAGTCATCCAGTATAGATCACTGTCCGAGATTGTGAATGTGCGGCTGTCAACCACTGAGCCATCCGCCGGGTCTTTCAGGTTTACTGTAACACTGACATTGCTACGGTATGATGTATCGGTATACTTATTGCCTTTACTGTCCTTCTTGGTCTCACTTCTGGAGACAATGCTGATATTGGCGATTGTTCCGTCAATGAAAAATGAAGGTGTACCGTCCGATATGTCTGTCTGAGATACTATGCCATCCGAAGGACGAAAGAGGATTACCTTACTCAGCCCATTCATTAGGCTTGCCCTTACTGCCTCAGCATATTGGGGCTGTTGTTTTGTCGTTTGACCACTGAGAAGCACTTCGGCGACATCCTTAATCACGGATGTAGTTTTGCTTCCTTCTGTCGGCGGAGTGTAAATCAGTTCGCCCACACCGATTCTGTATACAGTATTCAGCTCCTTTTGTGCTGTCGCTGACAGGAACGAAAGGAGAGCCAATGCGACTATAAATGCTTTTAATATCTTCATAATGATTTAATTTACTCCATCGACACTTCTCCGTCCTTATTGATGCAAATTTTAGTAAATTCATTCTCGCCTATATGTATATATTCGGAGTCGTTCGTTCGCAATGTCATATACACTTCGGCATCTTGACCTGGTAAGGTTAGATTAGCATTTTTAAGCTCATCATATACTTTCTGCCATTCTTTTGAAAGAAGATGAATGAGTCGTTTGCGACTTTGGGCGGTACGATTACGCTCATAGTATAATGATTTTAGAGTTGGTGAATTCGCAAATAAAACTTTTTCTATGGCATCTGCATCTGCCTTGCCGGAACGTAACCAAAACGTAAGCGATATTCTGTCTTCGTATTTGTCAGGAACAGGAAGCTTAAAGTCATTTTGGAAATTATAACTATTGCAAATATTATAATCATGATTGGCCCCAATTCCCGAACTTGCAGCTCCTGACGTTATGGAGAATTCTGAATTAACGACCAAAACCATGTCTTGATCCTGCTGGTTGGAGCTATTAGAAACAGACCAATGACACGATTCTTCTACAGAAAAATCGCTTGTGAATATTTTCGAATAGTCATTGACAGTGCCGTTTTTTGCTCTGCGCGAAGAATATTTCAATGGATTCTTCACACTAAAGCTCCAATATAAATCAAATGGTTCTTTAACAGAAACTCCATGTTTCAATCCTTCTCTTTCATTATTATGCTTATTTGTTATATTATGCGACTCCAAAGCCACATAATTCGCGGGGTTGGTAAGAGATGCCTTCACATTAAATGCCGAGAGTGCAAATCCTCCATATTTATCATACCATGCTCCAGTGTAATGAATCTTCTTCTCTCCAAGCCATAACAGGCTTCCGGGATAAGATTCGGTTAAAGTGATATGGTAGTTGTCAATATCCCTCTTGGAGTCATAATCACATTCAATTTTTGCAATTATACTAATTACTCCGGTAGCTTTAAGAGTGACATCTTTCGCCATGTGATGATCTTTCTTTTTATATGTTTGGCTTAGATAGATGGTATTATCGCATTGTTTGATAACATCCGGCATACTCAAGGATCTTACATTTGTCCTTGATGCAGAACCTTCTCCATGCAAAATCATGTTCACAAATTTGGCGGCATTTTCGGCATATCGCCCATAAAGATATTCGCTTGGTTCCTCTATATTTTCGACTGTTTCAGTATGAGGATTGCCATACTCGTCAAAATATGTGGATTCTTTACTCTCGCCCCTGTAAACGTTGTCAACTTTATATTCTGAGCCTTTAATATTAAGAATATATACGTCATATAATGGCGGAATTGATTCATCAGGAATTTCATTGAAAACTCCCAATTGAATACGTGCCACCAAAGCCGAGCATTGCAATGCCGGTTTGTGAAAGTATATCAGTCCTCCACGAAGATAGAGGTCTTCAAGTTTCTGATATTTCTTTTTGTCATTGATAAACTGCGGCGCACTTTTTTCATCTATAATTACCAGTTCAGTTTCAGGCGTGATATCCTGCTGGATATTTTCATTGATGAGACGATTTCTGAACAGAATACTAATTTCATCAAGACCTTCTGCGCAAACCACGGTTTTTGCATCAATTGTAGTTTCAATTATATCATATGTCGGAAAAGGTTCCTTTTCGACAACTTCATCCTCGTCCGGAATCACAGGTTCATCGTCATGGCAACCCGTAAGGGTTATCAACATGAACAATGATATTGCAAAGAATAAGTATCTTTTCATCATTCTGTCGGTTTTTATTTCCCTGTATGGATAAATTCTGCGGCGCGATAGAGCTGCGTGTCATGACCTTTGTAGAATTCATCGGCATTGAAAAATGCTTCAATGTCGGGATCAACTCCATAGCCCTCATAACATACTCCGTCGAGACGCTTGGACATAGAAGTGGAGGTGTACATGCGGAATGCCTTGTTTTCAAGCGTTCCGGCATAAAAATCCTTTATATCGTCGTTCAGAGGACCGTGACCGCCTGATGTGCGCTCTCCGATGAAGTAGCCGTTGGGCATTTCCATTATCGCCATAGGGGTAATCTCGGCCATACTGATGGAATTGATGTCGGCGAGGGCAACTACGGGGACATTATCCAGATTCCGCTCCACGGGATTATCTTCGGGGTCGGTAGGCGAAAGAATCATCGGCGACCAGGGAGTGTAATCAAGGCGTCCGAGGCCGCATTTAGAGCGGGTATATCCGAAATGCACAGGTTCGGAAAGAAGAGGGTTGACGATGTTGTAAATATCGTCGAGATTGCCGCCGGTGTTGTTGCGCGTGTCGATGATTATACCTTTAAGATTTTCTGTCTCGTTGATGAGAGAGTAAAAGTTGGCCAATGTAGCCTGCACGAGTTCCTGATTAATATTCTCGGTAATACTGAAAGAATTCAGACCCAGATATGCGATGTCGCCGTCAAGCAGATATGACCAGATGGCAAAACCGTCGTTAAACGAGGCTCCCTCTATATTGGTGATACGCCCAAGGTCGGAGTTATGGTAGATGACATTTTTTACATCCTCAAAACTATATCTATCGTGATAATAGTCGCGGCTTTCGATCTCAGCTTGCCCGGGATCGAAATTTTTCCATAAATTTCCGTCTTTGTCTTTAAGAGTTAAAGTATAATGATGGTCGATTAGGTTGGCGCATATCTCTTCAAAGAGACCGGCGGCTGCGATGGAATCCTCCCTCACGCCGAATTCCAAACCTTCAAACTGCGGAGCATAGACACGGTAGACATCGTCCCAGTCGGTCGGGTCAACGTCCCAGAACACATAGCTGTAGTTCATGCCGTTCCAGTAGGATTCAAACACATGGCGCCAGTCAACGAAGACTTTCTCTTCATTCGGGTTAATGACGTCGAGATTGTCCTCCTGACAGGATGTCAGCGAGACTCCGAGGAGCATGACAATCGCGATATATATACTTTTTATCTTCATATTCATTTTGTTTTTATCGTGAACATAACTCCAATCTGAATGGCAAATGTGCTGTTATGTTTTGAGGGTCGGTTGAGCATATAGTTTTTCTGCATATCGGTCAGCGAATAGAGGTAGCGCCCTTCGACAAACACGCTGAAACGCTTTGCAAACTGATATTCAATGCCTAACGCGCTCGACAGCCCGGCATCAAACCGGTTGTCGCGTCGGGAGTCAAATGGCACTTTCTCGTCGAAATGATAATCGCTATAAGTTTGACCATCCGGTTGAAAATACGTCATCTGATTTCCTTCGACATAGCTGTCGAGCCATGCTCCTAAGAAACCACCGGCGAGAACATATCCCCGCACTTTTGCACCGCCGAAACTGAAGCGGGCAAAGACTGGAAAGTTAAGATAGCTGTTGGTGTAATTGTACTGGTTGCCTTCGTATATCTCGCTGCGATACATGGAATAATTCTTGGCAAGATAAGAGACTTCTGCCTGAAGACCGAACCAATCGCGGAAATCATAGCATACAGGTATGCCAATGATACCGTTAGTGGCACCCGAGTAGTGACGGTCGTAATCGTAGCACTTACTTACGAGCAGTGTATTGTGGACTACACCGCCCTCTATACCTATTTTCCACTGCGCTGTTGCCAGCATAGGTGTAAACACCATTGCTGCTATGGCTGCAAGTTTGATAATGATTGCTTTCATGTGATGAAAATATTTTATGATGGTTTATGTTTAGCAAGATGCTTATATTGGATTCATCCAATGTTGTCTTGATTGGTAATACAAAATTAATTTCAAACAGAATTTCATCTTGCTATTTTGGAACTGTTGTCCTCCACAGAATTCACCGGACTTCTCCAAGGTTTTCATTTTAAGGTCAAATCCGGTGTCTATGAAAGGACAATATATTGTTTACGCCGTTATTTCTGCTGATAGGCAAACTCCTCATCAAAGGTGCACACTGTAAAAGCCTCGGATGATTCGTCATAGCGTTGGCTCCTGATTACATGCATCACGGTCACCACTCCGTCCGGATCAAGTTCATAAGTGGCTTCGAATATATCCTGTAATCCGTCTTCCCATTCCATCACTGCCTTTGTTGGGAGATAATTCTCAGAACTGATTTGCAGAGCTCCGACAATCTCCATGTCGAGACGGTAGCCACTGGAGTTGGCCAACATGCAGCGCAAGTAGGGAGCATTGCTCTTCTTTGGTATATCGCTATAGGTGATAGTGAGGCCTATTTTGGGTATTTCCTCCTCATTGTCAGGAAAGCTCATGAACACTACATTATCTCCGTTCCACTCGTAAAAAGTACGGAATTTCCCGCCTTGATTCACTTCCACGCACTGTCCCTTATTGTTATAGGTCACTTTATCGACAGAGCCGTCGGCGAATACAGCTTCCGATAACTGCCCCTTGTCATTCAGGTGAAACTCAATGGAACCATGTTTGGGATTGTCAGTAAGCAGAATTTTTTCCTTCTCGTAGGTGTAGTGACCGGCACATTTACCATTGTTCACCCATTCGATGAGCCTGCCTTGACCGTCATACTTCATTTCCGAGATGTCATCTTTAGCACCGAAGAGAATGTCCTCATATCCCTCCACAACATACTTTACGTTATGCTCCATCTTAGTCACCAGTATTTCCTTTTCCGGCGCTGTGGGGGTGTCGTCATCGTCTGAACATGCAGTCATTGTTAAGGCTGCCAGCGCAGCGACTGCACAGAATCGTATTGTCTTTAATGTATCCATCTTGTTCATTTGTCATATAAGTAGATTGGAGAATAAATAATTAGAAGGCAAGAACAGCACGCACATTGGAGGTGTAGTTCTTATTTAATTGGTCTGCTCGGCCATCGGCGAAATCCACATCCCACGCGTATAGCCGGAAGAATGAATCCTCAAAATCTTCATTAGACGACCAATAATAATCTAATTCAAACCATTTGATATAGTTCTTATAGTTACAATCAGCCGGTGTGCTGTTTCTTGCATACGCCATACGATCCGATAAAAGTGAACTGTTCTGATAGAGATACTGCAACTGACCGCATGAAGGCAGAAACCAACCGCTTGTGTTATCTGGAGCTGATAAAGGTTGCTGCCATTCGTATGCGTTTGTCTTATTTCCTTTCCGGTCAACAGTTCGGTTGCCGTAGGTCTCGCAAGCAAATACAGCTGGAAAATGTTTTATTTCCCAGCCATTCGATTTATTTGCCTCGTCTTTGACAAATTCATGAAATTTCTGACTATTGGAATACCCTTGCCAATCAGCAATATCGATGGAAACACCAACCTTTAGGTGATATACGCGGCCCGGACCATCCGCCCAACAGAGTAGGTCGCCGCGACCGTTATTTACATCTGTCAGAGCTACGACATATCCGTGGCACTTCGCTTGTCCGATACCAGTGTCAGAGTAGTCTGACTTGTCCGCCGGGTGATGTCCTGCATAGAACACGATGCCTACTACGGTTTTGCCGCTCTTTGGCATTCTCTCAACCTCCTCAATCGTTCCATCGTCAAAAATTCCACGCAGACCACCGTCGCTCCATGTACCGTCAGAGTAGAAATAGTCGCCCATTTTAAGATCGGAACCTATGTAAAACTCACTGTTCTCATTTTCGGCATCGAAGGTATGGTTGAATATCACTGTTCCGGTGGTCATATTGGTCACAATGAATGTGTAGTGTCCCTGCCATACGTTTCCTTTTAGGCTTTCAAGAGCTTGCTTACAGGCTTCGGATACCTCCTTGTCACAAGTTTCAGATGTACCTTTTTTAGTCACGGAGGTAGCTGTGCCTAATGCTCCGAGAGCGGCTTTGAATGTGGACTCAATCTTGTTGATGTCGTCCATGAAGTCAGGGCTGGAGGCCGACAAATCCGCAAAGCCCCACGAGTAGGTCACTTCTTCCACTGGCTCATCATCATCGCTGCAAGCGGTAAGTGACACCAATGATACGCATACCAAGGTCAGTAACAGAAAATTGGACCACAAGGATTTGATTGCTGTTCTCATCTTGTTGTTATTTTGTTATTCGTATTTTGCTTTGTAATTATTTGAAATATCTGTGATTAAGTCAGAAAGCCAGAACCGGGCGTACGTATATCGGTCTTCCGGAGAAAGATTCTTTTCCCATAACACTCACTGCACACGAGAGTCCGTAGTGGTTGGCTATTCCACTATAGTCAACGAGCACTCGGAGAGCCCTGGACTCAGGTCTATCCCAACACTCAGACGATGACCAATAGTCTTCGACCTTGAAACCGCTGTTTTCCTTCGAGCCAAACAAATCGGCTCTTAAATAACACACCTCCAATAACTGACCGATGGAAGGAAGAAACCATCCGCTGCTTCCTGACGGCGCAGGGCAGGAGGCTTCGTATTTAACGACAGCATAATAAGTGGCGGGATAACCTGCCGGTTCCTCGGCATTCAACTTGTTCTTGCCTCCTGCATCGCCGATGATGGTCTGTGTGTAACTGTAGCCACTCCAGTCGGTGTTGGGATGTTTGAAATTATTCCAAGCGATGCCATCGTCACCTATGTGGTAGAGGCCGAGGGCAATGCCGTCCTTGCCCCACTTACAATAACTATCGTTGGCATCCTGCAGTGCCACGGCATAGCCATGGCATTTAGTCTGACCAATACCGCTGAGCGAATAGTCGGAATAGTCATAAAGATGGTGCCCGGCATGGAACACCATACCGATAACAGTCTTGCCGTTCAGAGGCTCCGGTTTTGGCGCGGCCCATTCCATGTTGCCGTCGGCATTGATGCTGCGCAGGCCACCGTCGCTCCATGTGCCGTCAGAGTAATAATAATCGCCAAATTTAAGGTCGGAAGCTAAATAACTTTGGTAGAAAACCGATATGGAGTTATCATTATCTGCATTGAAAGAAGCCTTACAGATGGTTGTCTCTGTAGTGGTGTTGGTCACTACGAACACGTAGCTGCCTTGCCACACCTCATCTTTCAGCGAATCAAATGCTCTTTTGCAGTCTTCGAGTACCTCCTTGTCGCAAGTTTCAGAAGTGCCTTGTTTGGTCACAGAGGTAGCTGTACCGGATGCTCCGAGAGCGGCCTTGAATGTGGATTCGATTTTGTTCTTGTCGTCCATAAAGTCGGGTGTGAAAGGGTTCACTTCCTTAAACTCCCACGAGTATGTCACTTCCTCCATCGGCTCGTCATTGTCGCTGCAAGCGGTCAAGGACACCAGTGAGACACAGACTAAGGATATAATCGCGATCATGGTTGACAGGCGTTTGGTTGATTTTTGCATCTCACTCATTATTTTAATTGATTCTTACTCTTTAAAATAGATTGAATAAGGGAATAGTTAAAACGCACAGATTGCCCTGACCTTGCACACGAAATGCTTACTGTAGATGTTCACATGAGCTCTACCGAAGTTTACGCCGAAAGCTGCTTTGCTGTTATCCTCGGACTCCGAAGATGACCAATAGTGTGTAATTTCCAAAGCGTCACCACCGACTGCAGTGAGGGAAGAATAGACAACGTTCAGAGTAGTGAATTGAGAGGAAAAACGTCGCAAACAAACATCATCTAAATCCCCGCAGCAGAGCATATGGAGTTCTTTTACCGAGGGAAGAAACCAGCCGGTACTACCAGCGGGGGCAGGACAGGTATTGCCACTCACGAAATCATCGAGGGCGGCAACGGGGCGGACGATATGTTCTGACTTGCCATTTGCATTACAATATGCATTGTAGGCACGTAGGACAACGGTGTTTTGATAACCGTAGATTCTGTTGACATTATAAACGGCTTCGGAGTAGGAAGCGATGGGCACAAATTTATCCTTGTCTGCGTGAACGAAACCTTCGCCCAATTGCCATTCTTTCACAAAATCATACGACGTTTGCCAAGACATGGTTTCTCGGCCGTTATAAGTGACATTCTTAACGGCTATAGCAAGCCCATGGATACAATCCGGATGCTCGGCGGACATGATTTTGTCATCTGTCAGGCTTGCAGGTTTTTTTCTGCCATCTGCAGTGGTCTCGGAGGGAGTCCAAAAGACCACACCCACTACGGTCTTGCCGTCCTCCGGCTGTGGCTTGGATTCTGCCCATACAATCGAGCCATCGCCTTCAATCCCACGCAGACCGCCATCGGAGGTCGTTCCGTCATCATAGATATAGTCACCGATTTTAAGGTCGGAGGCTGTATAACTTTTGGCACTGTTATCATCATCAGCATCAAAAGTGGCTTGGCAGATGGTTGTCCCTGTAGTAGTGTTGGTCACTACGAATACGTAGCGACCCTGCCATACCTTATCTTTCAGCGAATCAAATGCCCGTTGACAAGCTTCGAGCACCTCTTGGTCGCAAGTTTCCGAAGTGCCTCGTCTGGTCACGGAGGTTGCGGTGCCCGTTGCACCGAGTGCAGCCTTGAATGTTGACTCGATTTTGTTCTTGTCGTCCATAAAGTCGGGAGTAGAGGGCGCCACTTCCTCGAACTCCCACGAGTAAGTCACTTCCTCCACCGGCTCGTCATTGTCTCTGCAAGCACTAAGTGACACCAGTGAGACACACATCAAAGCCAGTATCGCAAACATAGACTGGATGGATTTGATTGCTGTATACATCTTATGTATCGTTATTCATAATTGATTCGTAATTGATTGGAATGGCTGATTTGATGATAATTTTTCATCCAACTAACTATCAGCGATGGTTTGTTATTTCTGATAAGTGAAGTATACATCGAATACGTAAGCCGCATGATGTTCCTCCTCTCCTTCAAAGAAATAGTCCCACTCAACGTGCATTTTGGTCACGAGACCGTCGTTGTCGAGTGTATATTCTGCATTGTATGTTGTAACCAAGCCATCGTACCACTCCACGACCGACTTTGTCGGCAGAAACTTGGTGGAGCTGCAATTTAGATCTCCGCTTACCTCCAAGTCAATTCTATATCCACCAGCTAAGCCCGACAAACAACGCATGAAAGGAGCGTTGCCCTTCACGGGTATGTCACTATAAGTGTTAGTAACCACATAAATAGGCTCGCCATCCTCGTTGAGACTGGTCTCCTGGGTCATCTGGCCGTCAGTCCACTCCATGAGCAGGTGAAGGTTTCCCGGCCACACAACTTCCACGCACTGCTTCTGGTCGTTGTAGGATAGTAGTGCCTTGTTTCCGTCTTTATACAATGCTTCTCTTATCAATCCTTGGTCGTCCAGTTTGAACTCATAGGGTTCATCGCCGTCACATTTCACAAATATCTTTCCCTTACCGTATGTGAAGCTGGAGGACAGAGTGCCGTTGTCCCACCATTCCGTGAGGCGTCCTTGCTCGTCATATTTCATCTCTGTGATGTCGTGCTCGGGCTTGAACTCATACTCCGGGGAAATGTAAGAGGCTTTCAGCTCCATCTTGGTGAGCAGGGGTTGGACTTCCGGCTCGGGCATCGGGTTGTCGTTGTCGTTGCAAGCGGTAAACAACACCAATGATATGCAGACTAAAGTCGGCATCACAAGCAATGACAACAGATATTTGGTTGCTATTCTTATTCTGTTCATTTTTCCTATTGGAGATTAATGATTGTCATTTATTGAAATTTATGAATTCAGACATATTAGATGTATAGAGATTGCCATAGTTTTGGGCGTTATAGACCATCACGTGACTACCTACTGTATTGATAAACAGCCTGTAATACAGGTCGCGCATGCCGATAAACTGGTTGGCGCCGATCTGCTCTATGAATGTGCTTGTGAAGCGGTTGCTCATCCAGATTTTCATATCGCTGTTGAACACATCGGCCTTGGAGGTTTCATCGCCGTTTGCAGCCGTTATGAAGAGCATACCCGGCACGCCTTCGCATTTTTCAAGTACACCTCCGGAGTAACATGCCTCGACCATCATAAGCAACTTGCGATAGCAGTTCTTTTCGTCCATTTGTCTGAAAACCGGTGCCAGTACATCGCCGGTCACCGCATAATATTCTTCATCCCAGCACATAGCGCCGGGCGTTCCATGTCCGCTCCAGAAGATAAATATATTGTCGTTTTCGGTTGACTGAATCACTTCCTGAATCTTATCGGTAGTTTCGCCTTTCAATATCAGCCCAATATCCGCAGGTTCCAGATCCGACATCTTGTAATCAATCTTTACGTCTTCATAAACATTGTTACCATTCGGTGTAACTCTGATTACACCTTGATTGGGATTGGAACTATTACGGGCAATGTCATCCTCCATGATTAGGACTATATGGTCATCTGTATAACCCGATGCTTTAAGACGCTGGTAAATCGCAAGGACATCCGCCTGATGCCGATAGTTAGACCATCCGCTTGAAGAAGCGACAAGCAATGCCCAGTTACCTTTGTGCTCCGGATAAGTTATATCACCTGAATCATTGAAATCCTGCATCTGGGATGCCTTCCAGTTCCATCCCGCAAGAGTGGCGTCGGTACGGTTACCGCCGTCGCTGGTGTTGTAATCGAGTATAATATATTTTCCATTGTAAACCTTGAAGTTGTGATAAGTGGTATCAAGGACATTGGTAAATACTTTCGCATCGAATCTCAAATGCCCGGAAGCTCCTTTCACATAAGGTGTGCCACCGCGAGAAAGAGCGTCCACGACCAATCCCATATCCTCGCCGGTCCAGCTACCCATGTTCATGTCTTTGCCGGACACAATAGCACGGAGAGCCTTTTGCAGCGATATTTCCGGTTGCAGCAATCTCATCCATGCCGCATAGCCTATGAGCATGGCGGCATCATAAAGCTGGGCTTCGCCAAGTGTAGGAATCTGATTGAAAAAGGTTTTATATGACACATCAAAACCTGATTCCGGATCTGAACCGAAGGCAACGCCCTCCATCCCTTCAGCTCTCTCACCATATATGGCAAGTACATCTGCACCATATGCTGTGTCAGAAAACAATAATCGTGGAGTGGATGCTCCCGCCTTTGGCTGGATTTTGTATGCTTCGAGCATAGGCCCCATCTCATCAACTTCCGAGGGAATACAAATGACATATTCAGCACCCGACTGCATCGCCTGCCGCGTCATATCGGCAAGTGTGGAATTGTTGTAAGCAAACACACCTTTGTTTTCCAGCCCAAGTTCTTTGGCTTGAAAGGCGAACCAGTCGATGAATGTCTGGCCGTAGCCGTCATTTTCCTTTGCAAGAAGTGACACGCTTTTGCCTCCGTAATTGATGACTTTGGATAGAAGCACCTCGCATTGGGTGATGTCCGTCTCCGTCATGGCCCACAGATAGCCCGTAGAGGCGTATGCCCGGACAAGCTGTTCTGCTGTTGCCAAAGTGAAGTAAGTTTTCCCGGCTGGTGTGAGTCCGGCAGCGAGTTCTTCCGCATTGGATGAGTAAAGACCGCCAATCACGGCATATATATCATCGCGGAAGGCAAGATCTTTGGCAAGTTTCGGTATGTCGGTTGTTGATTCGTCATAATACTCGAATTTCAATCTTATACCCTTGTCCTGATTCTTGAAAGCACGTTCAAAGTTGGTTGCAAACATGCCGAGCGTCCTTTTCCAATGGGCATCAAGGCCGTTTTCCATAGGAAGGACAACGGCGACGGTATGTTCCGTCCACTGTCTGTTATCATCAGATTGTGGCTCATCCTTGTCGGAACAGCCGCAAAAGCACAGAAGACAGATAAATGCTATAATTTTTATCTCAATGGCCTTCATAATATTCTTTTTCTTTTGTTATCGCCTGCTGACGAATTTGTTCCATGATGTCCTTATACTCAGCCTCGTATAGAGGCGAAAGTTTCCAGTCGGCATAACCGCTTTCCAATCCGTAAAGCTGTGATTCCGGCATGGTGCCTGAAGTGGACCATTCCATCAGATATTCAAATATGAGACGGTCGATTTCTTTGATTACAGAGCCTGTGATTTTATTGGAAAGCCCGCTTTGGTCTATGTCCATACCTGCAAGGAACGGCGAATCTTCGTATTCACGCGAATAACGGTATATACCGGCGTTAGAGCCCCCGGCAACAGGAAATATATAGCCGTATTCCTTTGACCAGTCGCTCATTTTCTGATATGTGAAATAAGACTGAATGTATCCGGTCCAGTCTTCGGCAAGATATTTCACATCACATTCTCTTTGAAATCCGGCAATAAAACCGTCTCTGGCAATCCCTATCGGACTATCGGAGTCATTGGCAAGCAATGCCAGAGCTTTTTTATCTCCACAACATAGAGCCGCAGTTACTCCGGCAAGATATGAGGCGCCATACATTGAAATCTGAAAGGTATGGATATTTGGATCGTTGTATCGTTTCCGGCTCTCAAACAGCAGGATACTTTTATTGGCGGTAAGACTATGCTCTTTGAGATATTTCTCCGCAATAGGTTCATAGTCACTTGTGGCAAGCACGAAAAGAACAGGAATGTTGCTTTCCGGCCGCAAAAGCCAATCGGAAAATATTTTCTCTGCCTCATCCAGTGATTCGGGAGAATAGATGTATATGTCAGTTTTAGGCTCTTCCAACTTGAAGCGCTGCACCCCTTCGAGGATGCAATCGTTATAGCTCATATCACCGAGACCTCCCGGTGAGAAGAGAAAGATAATCTGAGGCTGTGGCGTGTCTACCACAGGGTCGTCATCCTTGCTGCATGCGGAAGTCATCATCAACACAAGAAGAAGGGACAACAATCGGAAGTATTGCTTCATATTTTTCAACACTTTGGCGTTCAATTCTTAAATAGTGCAAAGTTAGCCACGCTGTGGCTCCCGGCCACGCTCAGATGCCGGGTTGTCCTCCAAGAAAATCACTTCAGTTCTCCAAAGAAATCACTTTGGAGATTTATATGGCTGGAAATACGCGGTTTAGCAATATGGCTAAATCAAAAGAGGTTGTCCCATATAAATGAGTCAACCCCTATTATATTATTGTAGCGATTCTGTTTTCAGCAGTTTATCTAAGCTGCCAGCTACGAGAAATAAGTTCCAAGCTCGTGGCGAGATTTTCACTTTCGGGATAGCCTGGTTCGCAGATTTGGAAGGTGAAAGGCATGTGATTGTTGATACTGAACACCATTGTATAGTATGAGCCTTCTTCTGTATCTTTCTTGACACGTATGCGGCCATTGTCACCGGGCACCTTATAGGTGTAGTCTTGCCCGTTCCAATCTTTACCGATAAATGCCACAACTACTTCCTGTGCTTTGGCATCGTTTCCTACTGGAAGCATCAAATGGTCTAAGGCTTCATTGCCATACAGTTCGCCCAAATGACTGTTGACTACGGATTCAATGTGAGTTACTACCTCATCGAGTGAGGGGTTCTTGGGCTCGTCATCGGAAGAACACGATGTGAAGGCAAATGCGCACATCAGAAGAGCCGCAAGGCTCTTTAAGATTGTTTTCATGATTCCTATTGCTCAATGTTATAATGAATTTGTTATTTGCCAATACCATAACCTGATTTTGACAAATGCAAAGTTAGTGGGAAGGAATCTTGCTCGCCATAGTTTATATGCGATTGTTCTCCACCAAATTCATTAAACATCTCCATGAAATTTAAGATGGTAAAGCAACTCGTTTTAGCTCAGTGACTTATCATTTGGACTATTCTGAGCTTTTCTCAGCACTTTCTCCACAATAATTTATCATTGTGAACGGCTAATGCTTACTTACTCGCTTTGATCTTGTGATGAAATTGAAGCTTCCCCGGCTCTGAAATCGGATGGACTCATGCCAAATCTACGTTTGAAATGGCTATAGAATGCGCCATTTGACATTTGTACCTCTTTTGCTATGGCATCAAAATTCCAGTTAGGATTCTCTCTCATAAGCTTCACAGCGTAATCGAGACGACAGTTCTGGATATACTGCGAGAAGGTGCATCCCGCAAATTCCTTGAACAACATGGAAAATTTGTTGGCGGGAATTTTGAATTCTGTCATTAAGTCTTTACGAGAGAAGTTCGGATTCAGGTATAGTCTCCTGGCTAACACCTCGTGGTTCATGCGGGTATAGAGCGTCCTATCGCCTTCTGTCAATAGCGATTCACTTTTGTCAGGAACCTCACATGATTCAGAATCTTCATTATCTTCAGCAGTTTCTGTTGACGGTGTTTCTATGCCTGACCTCTTGGTGGCTTCTTCAAGCTGTTTCCTGAGTTGGATTACCTCTTCTTGCCGCTCAAACAGTTCATCTTTATAGCCTATCAATTCATCAATGGTTTTCACCATCACCTTGTTTTTGCTACTGATAGTCTTATTGTAGCGTAATATTCTTATTATGAATACAACTGCAAGTATGATGAAAATCAGTGCCGAACCTATTATGATGTTGCGAATTAAAATTGATGCCGATTGCTGTTCAAGCTGTAGCGCTTGTTCCTGGGTCTTATAAATCTCCGCAAGTTCAAGGGCTTTTTCGTTACGGTCACGTTCACGCAGAGTGTCGTTCAGTTCTTTCATGGTATGAAGAACTCGATTAGCAGAACGAATGTCGCCTAACTTTTCATATACAGCAACTTCAGAGGCAAGATGATTCTCAACATAACTATAGCTGACGGTATCAGTATTTGCCTGCCAAAATTCTTTTTCTTTCTTCAACTGACGCAAGGCCTCACGATAGTTACCAACCTGAAATAAATATGGTATAATAAGCTGACCTGCATCCGGTGTCTTGGCGTATTCTGTGGAAAGCAACTTCTGATACTGTTCATTACCTTTGTCTTTTTCTCCTTTGATGGCGTAAAGGACTGCCGCAATTCCATAGCCACTTGCTTGGCGCATATCAAGCAGACCGGGAGGCAAACCCTCTTTAGTTTCAAGACGCTCAACTGCTTCTTTGTATCTCGGAAGCAATGCAATAGCCTCATCGTAATCTTCTATGTTGCGAAGAGTGCCAATCAAAATGGCAAGAGAATAGACATAATCGTCTGCCGTTTCCCAATTTTTGTCTTTTTTAGATTCAGTATCAAGAATATCAATAGCTTTCCTATAATACTTCAGACCTTCATCCTCACAGTTAATCATCAACAAATTCCTGCCGAGATTAAAACTTAGCGTTGCCTCTGAATCTTTGATAAGACTATCCTGTGCGAGTAAAATACCCTCGGTACAATACTGGATGCTCTGTGCATATTCGCCGTTCAAATAATATTGGTCGGCAATCATACTCAGAAGTCGCAGAAAACTTATTGTGTTGTCTCGTGCTGTTGGCGATTTATAAGCCTTGAGAGCATATTTCAGAGATTTGATATTGTCCGACATGCCATTATGATAGACTATAGCTCGCAATCGGTTTATATCAAAATCATTCAAGGCTCCTTGTTGTTCAGCACTATCAATTAGTGCGAGAGCTCTTTCGGGTTCTTCAATAGAGATATTGCAAATATACGGAACACTGAAGACACTGGTATCAGTGTCTTTTTCTTCCTTTCCACCGCAGCCATAAGTCATGGCCAGTAGAAGAAGCATAAGTATGTAAACAAGCTTGTTCATATTATGCCGATGTTCGAGTATATTAAATGCAAAGTTACTAAAAAATCCTGAGACACAGGCCCTCGTTGCCAAATAAAATACCGTCCCCAAAATATCGAAGATAAGTGCTCCAATGTTTAGAGGACGGTATATTGCTGATAATTAGATTATATGCGTACAGAATTACCGAAACGATAATTAGTTATAGGTTCGGCCACCATCGACTCCTTATTGTCATTGGATTGAGCCGGTGCTTCCACTCGCTGAGACTGTTCATTCCGCTTGACTTCCTCACCGTCCTGCTCCTCTTTCTTAGGGGCAAGGGCGGCGGTTATCTTGCGGTCGAGGGCGGCGAGGTCGGATTTGAGTCGCTTCAGTTCGTCTTCTTTGCCCCACGGCTTCGAGATGATGGATTCGAGCTGTGGGACATCGGCCTTGAGTTTGGCTGTCCGTTCCTCGTACTGGGCGATGATGCCGGGGATTTTTTCCAGTGCGTTGACGAAGTTCATACAGGCTGCATGGGTGTCGCTCATGGCGATGAAGCCGTTGTTGAACTTGTATTTATAGTTGCCCTCAACCACAAAGCGGTTCTGAACAGCCTCCTTGCCGTCAACGAGTGTGCGCTCCGAGATAATGGAAATCGGGAAACCATAGACTTCGCCGATGCGCTTGTACTGACCGTGGGTGTCGGTACGCTGCGCCAGCCCTTGCAGATGGATACCCATGTTCTTCTCGTCAGAGAGGTTGCAGGTATCAATGGTGAGATTGTTGAGCGGATTACCGTCCTTGTCTCGCCTGACAACCGCCTCGTATCGGGCGACATCAGCCTTCATCCTCCCGATTGCCGCCTCGTTGTTGGCAATATCATGGGTGATTGTCTGGTGTCGGAACTTGGAATCGGAGATGCCCTTGTTGTGCGCTTTGCGTTCACTCTCCAGCGAGGCAATGCGCTTTTCGAGTTTCGCCTTTTCCAACAGATCGGTGTTGCCAGATAGGATAGCCATGTACTCCGAAAAGTTCATGCCGTTCTTCTCATCCATCGCACCTTCGTCGATGGTTCTCGCTCCGAGTGCGCCGGATTTGAGCTGGTCGATAAACGTAGCCTTACAGTGAAGAAGATTGAACTTGTAGGAGTCCAGAGACTTCTCAACGGCGTAGATGATTACATCTACCTTATTGTCAGCATACAGCTTGGCAATCTCGTTGCCGGCACGTATTGCTCTGCCGTCTCTTTGCGTCAAATCGCTTGGGCGCCAGGGTGTGTCGAGGTGATGGACCGCAACACAACGCCTTTGAGCGTTGACTCCGGTGCCCAACATTGAGGTCGAGCCGAAAAGTACCCGCACATCGCCGTCATTCATAGCCTGAATGACAGCCTTTCGGCTACGCTCCGTCTTACACTCCTGAATGAAGCGAATCTCATGCGCAGGAATACCGTAATCCTCTATCAGCTTGCGTTTGATTTCGGAATAGACATTCCACTCGCCGGGCTTATATGTGCCGAGGTCGCTGAAAACGAACTGTGTGCCTTTCTGAGCATCGTATTTATTATAATACTGAGCAATCATCTTGGCACAATGACTCGCCTTGTTGTTCGGGTCATCCTCGTATGAGGGGTCAATCATGCGCATATCCAGTGCCATCTTTCGGGCATAGTCCGTGGCGATAAGCATCTTAGCTTTCTCCTCAGTCTCCGACAATGGACCACGACCGAGAATAGTGGCGTCGCCACTCTCGGCAAACCTCATCAGTTTCTCGATAAATACCTCCTGAGCCGGCGTCGGCGGAATGTTGTGAAGAATCTCGTTCTTCTGCGGTCGGTCAACGCCGACATCCTCCGCCGTTCTATAATCGGTTATCTCATTATAGAATGCCGCCAGTTCCGGTACCTTGATGAAGTATCGGAAACGCTCTTTCGGAACAATGTGGTTGGTCACATTGAACTCGAAGTCGGTTGTCTTCTTTGCGAAGATTGCCGCCCATGCGTCAAAACAGCGGATGTCCTGACGCTCCAGCTCGTTGGGTCGTAGATACTTGAACAACAGATACAGCTCGGTAAGCGAGTTACTGATTGTAGTACCACTGAGAAAAGTAGCTCCGAGGTCTTTGCCGGTACGTTCCTGAATGGTACGGATGGCATACAACAGATTGAGTGCCCTTTGGCTTCCCTCGCTGTTGCCCAATCCTGCAACACGGTCATGTCGGGTGTTGAACATCAGATTCTTGAACTGGTGCGACTCGTCCACAAAGATATGGTCGATACCCATCATCTTAAAGTCAACGACAGCGTCCTTGTTCTGCTCCATCTGATACTGGATGGTGGCTATCTTGGCAGTCAAGTTCT
>ERZ773136.645-NODE-645-length-38283-cov-10.196976_pt1 | contig 38283 bp, 47 predicted proteins | sample MGYA00580855_ERZ773136 | MGnify/ENA primary metagenome ERZ773136 (study PRJEB29015, sample SAMEA2737860) | human gut metagenome | biome: human gut; feature: human-associated habitat; material: faeces | place: China | collected 2012 ... | reverse complement strand
GCCTAATTACTATTTACCCTCGCCCAGACGAGCTTCATTCTTCACTTCTGCTGCCGGCCACACGCCTACCGCAGCCTTTCTATCCAAGAACATCTTACCATACGTAACTGGCAGTGTCAACATATTACCGAAATTAACCGTATAACGGTTTACCCGTTCACGTATAGCGCAAACGGGTAAACCGTTATAAATGTGATCTTTTTTCATCAATGTAAAAGCTACCAAGACCCAAAGGAAGCTCAAAATATCAAGGTAACTATAGAGATTAAAATTTATCAGTCTGACTGGAATTATGAGTTCCCGTCAGACTGATAAATAGGCAATTTTAATTTGAATATACAAAGAATTGATTTAAAACGATAATATTAAAATCTCGGAAGTACATATCATCGCTCGTTTTTGAGAATGAACAGGTATCTATTGTCACTATAAACGGAATCTCGTTAAGCAATAAAGAAATCGTCTTCCCTCTCGACTTGATCAATTCTCTGCATAATGATTGATCTTTTTCAAGTGAGCTCACTTGAAAAGAAAACATTATTTTTTTATTAATCTTGAAACAACTTGCAGCAAAAATATGATTGTCGTATTGCAATTTCAATTTTGTTATGAGAGATATTTGCATCTGTGGGTTATCTATAATAGTTGGAGGACACATCAGGTGCAGTGATTGAAATGCCACGTGAATCAATCATAAAGCCAGATAATGTAGCAGTATTTTTACCTTTCAGAGTTGTCACATTGTCGATAGTACCACCACAGTCTCCATCGAATTCAATATCTCCGAGAACGAAAATCTGCCCCCGGTTAGTAGATACAGTCCCAGTAAAGACCATAGCTCCACCAGCATTGGAAGTAATCCCCCATGTAACCATGTGTGCATCTACCCAATAAATAGTGGCGGTACCAGCATTACCCGTTGCGGTTTTTCGCTCAGCAGGATTATATGTTACAGTATTACCGTTTTCATCAACATACCAATAAACTGTAACAATTTCACCATGAGGATCAGGCGCAGGAGCATCTTCGGGGAACCAATCAGGTAGTGTGTTACTTTTGAAAACAACCGGCTCTGTTTGCTCTGTGGTAGCAGTATCTACCGCAAATGCAGGTACGCAAAAAACGATAGCCATAACACACATTAACAAAGCGGACATTAGTCTCTTCATTATAAATTTTTCTCCTTTTCTGTAGTCCAAATAATGAATGTTGTATGGATAGCTAATTTCCCCCGCCAATAAGTGAAGTCTTCATCCATTTGCCAATTCATCAGCCGAAGACGCTAAACGAATTCTTACTGTTCCATCTAATGCCGAACCATCTTGGGCTGTTACGGTTAAATAACGCATACCAGATGCAGCATTCGAGTTAGTGATATTGGTATGCCTACCAGCCCCCAAAGTAATCGGAGACGACGTAAGTTGATTCTTACCAGATGCATCAGTCAATGTAATGTTATATGAAGTCTTACTGGTATTTGAAACAAAAACTCGATAGTACGGATAGTCACTATTCGTTCTAAAGGGAATCATCTGTGATCCGCTCTTATCATTTAAAGAGCTATCGACCGCAATATAGCTATCTCGTCTCATTCCTCCCACAAAGGAATCCTCGACACCATCCTTGATCTCAAAGATGACTCCATCATTTGTTTCAATCGTTGTTGTCTGCAAATTATCATTGTACGCTGCCATTGCCATAACGCCACTGCAGCAACTCACAGCCATCACGCAGGCCATTACCACACTCAGGATTTTCTTCTTCATAACAACTCATTTCTCCTCTCAAATTATCTCTGCACTATATAGTTCTTTCCTTGATGGAATCTAATAGTTTACAAAGCCGAAAACATTTACTGTATAACTGGAGTTATTTCTTATTGCAAACGTATAGTTCCCTCTGAGATCTATTCTAATTGTCTGATTGATGCTTCCGTTATTTGCTCGTACTGGATAAAATGTTCCATCAGAATCAATCAGTCCGAAATCCATACTTGCTGACGCAGGAGTATATGATGCTGTAATCGTAACAGTCTCTCCATACTCCATCGGAAAACTACTGCTTGCCTTCATAAGAGTTTTCGCCGGAATATCAAAATCGAATTTTCCAGATGCTCTTCTCTCTTCAATTTCTACTTTTTGTTCTCCAAGTTCAGCAGCAGCCACTGGCGTAAAAAGGCAGCCAAAAACTGCAACACAAGCAAGCAAAAAGCACGTACATTTCTTCAGCCACATCGGTATCACCTCCTTCCTTCTAACTCCAGTCCAAATTAAATTCTGGTGATTCATGGGGCGTATTCTTTTCCCCTTGTATCTCATGCAAATCTAAAAAAGGTCCTTTTTTCGTACTCATATACCAAAAAATGCAACAAACCGCCAGAGCCAGAATCATCGCTGCAATTACTCCACGCTTAGCCCAAACGTGCCTTTTTCCCTTATCTTTACGCTCTATATCACATTCTACTTTTTGACATTCAGGCTTTTCTATTGGGACTTCCTCATTACTCTCATCAAGCAAATCATCTAACTTTACGTTATAGAGCTTGCAGAGAGCCTGAAGATTTTCGGTAGACGGTCTCGAGTCTCCAGCCTCCCATCTTGATACGGCCTGTCTGGACACATTTAATTTTTCTGACACATCCGCTTGGGACATGCCTTCTTTTTTCCGTAAGCGAACCAATTTCTTCTCTAAGGTCATTGTTTGTATCTCCGAATTTATCTTAGAAGTTAATAAATGTAAACCGCACGCGGTTTACATTTAGGCAATCGCCGATTGCCTTTCCAATTTTCTCGTTCTTTTTACAGATATTTTGTTAATCCAGCACGTAATACATCGTTGATCGACTCAGTCAAATTCTTTCCCTCTTCCAGCGCCTTTCTACGCAATGCCTTATCAATGTCCCGATCTAAAAAGTAAGCTCGCTGCACACGATCCTTGTTCTTTTTCGGTTTTTCAGTTTCCTCCTGCAGCTTCTCTGCCGGTCGACGATCTGCACCAATGATGGACTTGAATGCAGCCTCCTGATCAAACTTTGCTTTTCCTGCCATTATTCCTTAACCCCTTTCAAAAACTCCTCAATAAATGCTTTATAGTCCTCTGATACCGTAGATCTATTTGCGTAGTCAAAAATATCTTGCCGGTTTGCCTGCGCTTCTTCTACTACTACGGCAGATCTGATATACGTCTCGTAAATCGGTGCAGCAATATACTCGCTAAGCTGTTCTGCGAGCTCCTTCATCTGCCGGCTGATATTGGCCCGCGGATTAAATTTCGTAAACAAGATACCCCTAATTTTCACGTTTGGGTTGCAATACTTCTGAACACTGGTAACCGTCTCGTTGAGTTGCGATATTCCTGCGGTCGCAAAAATCCCCGCTGTCGTTGGAATCAAAATATCCGTAGCGCAGGTAAAGGCATTCACCGTCAGCACGCCCAAGGAAGGCGGCGTGTCGATCACGATAAAATCATAGTCGGCTGCGATCGGCGCCACGGCCTCCTTCAGCCGGTGTTCTTTTCCCGTCTGCGACAGCTCCTGCTCCGCTCCGGCCAACATAATATTTGCCGGCACAACATCGTATCCGCCTTTAGTATGCTGAATCGCCTCCCAGATACTGGCAGCTCTTTTCATGACCTCGTAAATCGTCTGGACATTGTAGTTTTCTGCTCCGCAGGCCGTCGAGAAATTTCCCTGCGGATCTAAGTCAATACCGAGGACTCGGTATCCCTTGGCTGCAAGGCCTGCAGCCAACGCCTGGGACGTTGTTGTTTTGCCAACGCCGCCCTTTTGATTTGCTACTGCAATAATCATGTTCTCACGCTCCTATTTTTGTAGTTTTATATTTTTATAGAAAACTATATTTATAGTTTACTACATTTTTAGATATATAGCAATATAGAAATGCAAAAGAACATCATCACAGAAATTTGTGTTCTTTTTTGTGTTGCATTTTGTATTACGTTTGTATATACTATAAGGGGATGGGAGATGATACAAATGCTCTTTGAATGGGATGACAATAAAGAGAAAATCAATATTGTCAAACACGGCATTGATTTCAGCACCGCAGCACACGTTTTCCAAGATGAAAACCGAATAGAATTTTTTGATGAAGTGCACTCTGAATACGAAGACAGATACATCACCATCGGCCAAATCAACGGTATAGCAATCATCGTAATGGTCGTCTATACAGAGCGTGAAAACGCTATTAGGATCATATCAGCACGAAAAGCTACCAATCAGGAAAGGAGAATGTACTATGATTGTCCGTAAAGAAATTGACCTGGATCAGCCTTTAACTCCTACTCAAGAAGAGATGCTGAATGCTTTGGAATCAAGACCTATCTCTCCGGATGAGGATTGTCCCGAGCTCACTACAGAGCAGTTGAACCAGTTCCGAAGGATCTCCGCCACCAACAGAGAAGAACGCTGCAAGCAAACGGTCACGTTGCGACTTTCTCCGCAAGCTCTTAGACGGGCAAAATCCCTCGGTAAAGGATACACCTCCGTTCTCAGCCGTATCCTTGAAAGCGCCCTTGAAAACCCTGATATTGTAAGACACCATCTATGATAAAGAAAATCACCTCTAAATAGAGGTGATTTTCTTTCAGACTGTAAAAAGAGGCGGGACATACGTCCTGCCTCTTTTTATGTTGTCATTGTTCAACCGATTTTACAATCTTTCTTTCCTTATAGCATCTTCTCATAATCTCTCTTGGCATAAATTACGCGGGCAATTGTTACCAAATTATTTTCCTCGTTCACCCAATAGAACATTAAATAGTTCCGTATCAGCAACTTCCGATACTCATGCTTTAGTGGGCGAATCGGTATATAAGCAGGATTGGCATACGGAAAACTCGCTATACGATTTCCAGCGTCAATCAGTTCTACAGCCATTCTCTCTGCAGCCTTTGGATTGTTCAACTCTCTGCCAATATACCGAACAATATCGATCATATCCTGGCGGGCCACTGGCAGATATTCCAGATTATACAACCTACTCTCCTCCTATGGCCTCTTTCATCATCTTCAATACATCTTTAGATGAGTATCGCTTATCGGTCATCTCGGCCTCTCGTTCCGCTTCCTGCAGTTTAAAATATACCTCACTCTCAAACTGCAAATTTTCAAACGCTTCCATGCTCAAAACAACCATATCGCCATATCCATTTTTTGTCAGAAAAACAGGCTTCGCCGTCTCATGAACCGTTTTTGAAATATCCGCAAAATTATTTCTCAAATCTGATACTGGTCGAATCATATTCATAATATCACCTCGTTGATATTTTAGCGTAATTACGCTAAAATATCAACCGAAATTTCTTTTACAATTTCATCATAATACTTTGCTACTGTTCCTCTGTCAATCTGCAGCATCCTTGCAATTTCAGTTTTCTTTTTAACCTCTGGATGAGCTCGCATATACGCTGCAATCTCGTCTTTTTTACTTCGTCTTCCGTTTCCAGCTCTCCAGTTCGTCCCATCTACCATATCATTTGCTTGCTGGATAATCCTACACCGTTTCAAATGATCCGCCTGCTTCCTCCCATTTCTCTTATTAACGGGCATCGACAGTCCTGAGATCTTCGCTATATCATCTCGCGGAAAAGTCACATAGTCCTCATTGAACATTTCTAAAGCACACACAATATCGTCCCTCGTAAAACGATTGATGTCCTCTACGCTCATATCATCATATCGCTCGAGCAATCCAAATGCGTCCTCTCTCAGCTCATCTTCATCTTGTATAGAATCACATTGTTCATGCTGTAAATTATTCCTGGATTTTACAAAAATTTGGGATTTTTCAAACATTGTGCTCTGATGAGTTTTCGTTGATATTCAGTTAAAATCTGCCAGCTTTTTTGAAGGTGCTTTAACAAGGAAAAGAAAATGTTCACGGGGAACTTGAGCGGTCTGCTGCAATCAGGCGAACGCGAATGTATGCTTTACAGTTGTGGGTATGGTAAACATTCCAGCAGAAGATGAAATATGAGGCGCAAAGAAAGTCCAAACCGTTCGAGACAATGGAGGTGTTCTCACCAATGAAACAGATGGTACCACTCAAGAAGCAGAGCAAGAAAGCGCAAAAAGAGCAACATGCGAAGCAGCGCGGTAGCTGGCATGGTATTTCTCCTGTCACAAGAACTGTGCCAAATGGTAAAGCCTATGACTGAAATCGAGTTAAACGAGAAGATCGAGAATCTGCTGACTGAGTCAGCTCCTAGGCAGCCATCCAGACGAACGGGCTCTGCGTATCGAAGAGAAATGCGCATCCGCAAGAATGACGCGCTCATGCGCATTGTCACAAGAAAGTATGTGCCTCATGCCGGCTATATCGATTACGGCTTTGATGGTGACACTTTGCTCCATTCGGGAAAGTACATCAAATATCCCAAGAACAGTAATTGCCAGCGGTGGATGAAACGGGAGACCAGCCGAAAGTTTCGGAACTGTAGGGACCTGCCCAGAAAGGGGAATTACTACCGGCGCCTTTTTGACTACTGGTGGACATTGTATTAACTAGAGAGGATTCCTGCAGCGTAATATGCGGGAACCCTCTCGTTTCTTAGTCTATATCTCTTCAGGCGCCTGTAGGCGCCGGATCTGTTCATGCTGGCAGATGTTTGGCTGCCTCTTCAGCAGTTTAATTCTGAGCGGCGTCCGCCCGCTCAACGATTAGGTTGTCAGTGCCGCATCGCATATTTGTCCGGAGCAGCCATTCAAAGCGATCATAGTAATCCAGACCGACTTCTTCAAGAAGTTCCCAAAGATCTTCACGCTTTTCGCTGGGAGTACGCTCAGAGATAAAATAAGGCATCATATTGACACGATAGTATCGCTCAAGACGCATAGACATATCAAGCCCATGGATACCCTGGAAAATGGAAGTCGGCAGAGAATCGATCGTATCCCAATCAGGGGTGAAAACGTACTGAAAGTTCTGATCGTCAAAGCGCTCAAGATCAACTCGCGCCACAGAGTATTTATTGCCGCTACGATCAACTGCATAGATAATGCCGCTATTGCGATAATGTGGCTTGCCCTGAAGAGGTCGCGTATATATATTTTTGCCTTCATAGTGCTGAGTAATAGACCTCATATTCAACCCCTTTCGTACTAATACAGCTGACTAGTATCTGTCAGTAAGACGAATGGCTTCCCCTGTCCAAATTGGCAGAGGAAGCCATTGATAAATGCAACGTCCTTCACGATTGAGTCCTGTGGTTATTCAAGGGAGCTCTCTGCGCGTTTGAAATACCAGTTAGAGCTACAATATTGTCTTTGCGCCATAGATACCGTTCCGGGCAATACCAGTACTCTTCTTTTCGCTTTTTGAAGATCCGGAACGGCTCATTCAAAGAATTATCATAGATGTGGCACACATCGCAAAGTGGAATCAATTCATGGACAAGGGATAGTGCTTTATGATAACGGGATATTATTTTATCGGTTGGGACATCATGCCCCCCTGCAGAAACCCGAGACGCCACACGAGCAACATTGATTTGCGGGTCAGCTGTCAGAACATAATAACACCGAATGAAAAAGCCAGCATCTTTTGCTCGCTTGAGGAGTTTGAGGTTTCGGTCAGTAGACAAGACGGTCTCAAAGCAAAACCCCTTGCACTTCTCCAAACACTCTTCACGCCGATTCTCTGCGATTTTAGCAGCCTCCATATTATCACAATCCAGGACTCGTTGAATCTCATCCGCATTGATATATGGAAGCATAGGAGGGCGCAGTAAGTTCGTTATTGTACTCTTTCCGGAACCGTTCGGCCCCGCAAAAACAACAATCTCTGGCTTCTTAATCGACTTGTTTTCCATAGCCACCTTTTCTTACTGCCTCGCCCACAAGGGTCTTAGTGCCATCAGCGTGTTCCATATAGACTTTGCCGCTTTTGGGGTCAAATCTAGCGATGGGTTGATTCAAAAGGCGCTTTTTTTTCAACTCATTTTTTACAGCTAACCGTGCATTTCTAACAACGATACCATCAGATGGGACAGGTACAGTCATACCATATACTCCTTTCACATCCGCATAATATAACAACAAATCAAGAATGATTCGTATGCTTTGCCACTATCAGTATACCACAGAGATGCCGTATTTACAACAAGCAAAGTGTAAGTGACATGGCTTGGTGGATAGTACGAACCGTGTCGAAATCGATGCGGTTAGTTTTTTTCACCCTTACGGGTCTTATAGTCCGCTTCAATTGGCGCTTTCCAATCGGCACTCATAGGAGCACCGCTTCTCATGCTTGTAATCGCGCAACTGACCACTTCATAGTTCAGCCGTGTCCCTACGCTGTCGGAGTGGTAATTGACCGCGCGGTCTTCACTAATACCGAAGTGCTTCGCCGTCTCGACGGCGTCAATATTAGCGCCGAGGAACAGGAATTCCCAACCATACTTGCTCTTCTCATGCTCGATCATCTGTTTAACACGGGCGCTATCATAGAGACGGCTTGCATTTTCCATTCCATCCGTCGTGATAACAAACAGGGTGTGCGCTGGAACATCTTCCTCCCGCGCATACTTGTGGACGTTGCCGATGTGGTGGATCGCGCCTCCAATCGCATCCAACAAGGCGGTGCAGCCGCGCACGCAATACTCGCTATCCGTCATGGGCTTGATGTCTCGGATATTGACGCGGTCATGGATCACTTCGCTGACATTGTCAAAGAGGATAGTGGAGACCAGCGCTTCGCCGGGAGCTTTCTTCTGCTTTTCAATCATGGCGTTGAAGCCGCCGATTGTGTCGGACTCAAGTCCACTCATGGAACCGCTGCGGTCAAGGATAAAGACGATCTCAGTCAGATTCTTATTCACTGCAAATACCTCCAATAAATTATGGCTGTTTGGTGTTTCACCTTACAGCCATATCTTACTTTGATATTCGCTTCATCTGGTCGCTTGTTAAGCGACAATTCAATGAAAGGCGCAAGCAAAGATGCTTGCGCCTCTGGATTTCTCAGGATGTGTGATGTGCGTAAAACTCGCTCTCTGCAACACGAATCACGAAATTGTATTCCAGTCGATTTGCCTTGGACATGTCGATGTTATACCGCTTACTGACCTGACGCAAATAGGCAAAATACTCTTTGTCCTCACGAGTCAACGGAGACACCCAGCCTGTCCGTGAAGCATGATCTTCTACCTGACGCAGATACTCAAGCTCTTTTTGTTCCATCGCAGCACGCCTCCGGAAAAGATAGCATATCAATCAGGGTTCCGCCGATGAAAAGTCGCAGCACCTGATAACCATTATGCGCCGCCAATCAGGCTTTGGTCAAATGCAAACAACGCCTCATTGATCTCAAATACATTGTAGTTTCCTCGCTCGACAAAATACTCCACGATGATGTCAAATTTGCTGGAGTGCGACAGGGCAAATCCTGCTTTCGAGAGCATATCCTTCAATTCGTCAAGCGGCAATTCGAGTGCAAGTGCAAAGGCGATCACAGTCGGCTTTGATGGCCTATAGAGCTTATCCGACCGAATCTTTGAGAACAGCTTTCGATCGATGTTGGCCTTCTTATAGCACTCTGCATCCGTCATACCACATTCATCAATCTTACGAAGCAGCATCTCGGAAAAGCTCTCGTCGATCTGCTTCAGAGCATCGTCTAGGGAAGCTGCCTTTGCTACTATAGGTGCAGCAGGGATAGGGCAGCTCTCTTCCGCTGCAAGGCTACGCAGTCGGCTGATCCGCTCAGCATAGCTGTCTCGATGCTCTTCGACATATCGGTCGTCTATGTAGGCGTTGATGTCCGCAAACAACTTGCTGCTGATCTGATACGCCTTGCGATCGAAGATGACGATGTAAACCATCATATCGTTTTCAAGCAGAAAACTGCTGATCGTGTCGATAGCAACTTTGAGCGCTGCATCCTTTGGATAGCCAAAGATCCCCGAGGAGATCAGAGGGAATGCGACCGACTCGCAACCATGCTCCTTTGCGAGCGCGAGTGACGTCTGGTAGCACGAGACAAGCTTGTCATGCTCCCCATACTGCCCACCGCACCAGCGAGGGCCAACCGCATGGATCACATATTTGCATGGCAGCTTATATCCCTTTGTTATCTTAGCACTACCAGTTTTGCATCCATTGAGCATTTCACATTCGGCCAGGAGTTCCGGGCCGGCGGCACGATGAATGCAGCCATCTACGCCGCCACCACCCAAGAGGGAACTGTTTGCGGCATTGACGATCGCGTCAACCTTCATTTTTGTGATGTCATTTCTTACGATCTGGAGCGGCATAAATGGACCTCCTGTGATAGCTGCCTTTTGAGTGATCAAACGGCGAGCTTCTTTGGCAATAGATATATCTTTTTATCATCGAAGCAGATTTGCTCGGTACGGTTATAGATCTGGATCATCTCATCCATCTTTTCCATGAACATCCGTGTGCCAGGATTGCCTATGGAAGCGAACCGGTGTACGGCATCCTTTTCCATATCGAGAGCACTCTTCTTCAAGTGTATCCCGCCATCCTGAAGGAATTCATCAACTGGCCCCTCTTTTACAAGAGGGATACTTCCAATGAATTTCCCGACTGCATTTCCTGCCGTGCCGATACCTTTCATGACATTAGCATCTACTGCTGAGTTACTCAGCTTCTCTAAATAGTGTGAGCTCTCCTCAAACAAATCGCGGTAAGCGTCCGACATCTGCTGCAGTTCATCCCGAATCCCGGAAATATAGGATTCTTTGAAATTGCCGCTGAGCATGACCTCCATGAGAGATGACAGTGAGAATGTATAAAGGGACAAGCGATAGTATTTGAATTCCCTCTTCAAAGAGGCGAACGCCTGCTTTACGCCAGCCTGTGTGACGATATGCGGCTTCTTCCCAATCGACTCAACGATCTTCTTCTGATAACCAAGCATGTTTTTGCGTGCGCGATTCTGGTAGGTAAGGACTTGGTTATGATTGCCGCTGACAAAACGTTCATTGTCCCAGTTGTCCTTATACTTTTTGATGATGCTCATGAGACTTTCAACATCCGCTTCTATCTCAGATTCCTTTTCAATTTCAAGGAACGAGATGATCTGCCTCTGCATATCCTCAATTTCCCCAAGTTCCTGTTCGATTGAGAATAGTGCGACCGCCATCATCATAGTGGCGGGATTGAATGCTGCCGCTGTCTGTGTGGTAGCGGTAATTGCTCCTGCTTCCTGCAGCTGAACCATTTTAGACGCTCCATCCGCAGTTTTGAGTGAGGCCCAGAAGTTTCCGTTCTTTGCCGCTTTCAGTACATCACCGACACCAGCGTTGGCTATCGTATAGAGTCCATCCGCTGCGATGCTCGTCGTCTGCGTAACAGTATTCAACGCAGGGATGAGCGAAGAGACTCCAGCACCAAGCGTAGAGAGTTCCGCAATAGGAACGCTTAACACACCGCTGCTGTTCAGAGCAATCCTTGCATCCGCCAAGAGGCTTTGGGTAATATCCAATAATGCCCCCGTATCACCGCCAGGCTGAGTCTCTATAGCGGTATTCGTATTGATGATCTCTCCCATGTCTTATCCTCCTCAATCGATTGAGAGTGTTCTCATTAGAGTCGTTGCTTTTTTCGCGGATTGGAAAAAGGCCATGTGGGAGCGGTCGCATACAATATTGCTTTACACGACCGATGCCCCGAAGGGCATTAAAGACAGCTTGGCCATTTTGAAGCATTGTTTTCCGATTGGAATGCCAAGGATCGTGATGCACCAGAGACAGCCCAGAATGCAGTATCCGATTGCCATCTCAAGGCCAAAGAAAATGATCCAAATTAGGTTGACGAGGAAGGAAAAGCCTCCACCGCCATACACAACTTCTTTCCCAAACGGGAAAAAGGCAAGACTTGCGAATTTGAAGCATTGCAGGCCAACGGGTATGCCGATGATGGTGATGCACCAAAGACAGCCGGCCAGTACCCAGGCAAGCCCGCCGATCAATCCTCCAAATAGGAACCAAAGAATATTTCCAATCGTAGACATAGTCGTCACCTCAATTTCTCGCTATTTCGCACCCATTGCAAGCTGTCGCTCGATCCACGCCATCAGCAGCCGCACGATGCGTTTCTGCTCATCCTCCGTCAGCTCACGCCCTATCGGGACATGATACCACTTGTTTAAGCAGCTGCGACAGCAGCAGGCGCAGGCATGCTGGGCAATAAACACTGGATGCCCGCGCATCGGAGTCTGTTTGCCGTCATTTGGGATGATCGCCGGCGCAAGCCGCATTCGGATGAAGTCGACCGCATGATGCTGAATGGTTTCCATGCCCTTGCCCATTATGTACTGCCTGTCCTTTTCACTCAAATGGAACTTTGCGCGGAAAGCAGACTTTTGTAGGCGTAAAAGTGTTTGCTCAATGGTTGACATGTTGCTCACTCCAAGACCTTCAGTCCCAACTCTTTCATCTTGCGAATGATATCTTTCTCATCCATCATTCCCTCTGGAGATGATGCCTCCTGACCAGGGAATGCTCCGATACCGCTAAACTTAGCTGCCAGCTCATCCGGTTTCCAACCGCAGGTACACCACAAGCGGCTTCCATTGTGATACTGCACGATGAGCTGCATAAGAGTATCTTGCTGCTTTTCCGTCAGGCGGACACCTACCTCGCACAATTCAATCAGCACATTCTGGATCATATCCGTTGTGCGCAGATGACCAACATTCTCGGCTCGCCGATGAAACCGCATAATCTTTTCCGCCTCTGTACCGCTGTACTCTGCCAACAGGGCGGAATAAGTGGCGGGAACTTTCTTGTAATAATCCAAATTGAACCGCTCGTTCAAATCGAGAAAAGGAAACTCGTTTAATTTCTTCCCGCGATTCTCATTCGGATAGGTTTTACGTTGTTTTGGGGCGCACTCCATCGCCGTGGACTTCAGGTTCCCAATAAAATCTGCGAGTGATTTCTCCTCTACAGATGCTATTGGTTCCGCATATGAGAGAAAATCATCGGGGACACAATAGGGGCGATCATCGCGCTCGTCCATCAGTGCATAGAAGGGAAACATTTTACCATAGCCAGCACCAATCAATTCTTTTGATACGATGTGCCGATCCAGATCATTGTGCGGTTCTTCCGTGTACAGTTCTTCAATCTCATAAACCCAATAGGGTTGCACCTCTCGACGGACAATAGAGGAAAAGGCGATAAGATCGCGTCGATGAATCCGCGGCACATCGCTTTTTAGCTCCTGATAAACCGACCATACATCGCTAAGGGCGATGGTGCCATATAGATTTGCACAGGCGGCGAATAGAGAATGGAGGAAAGCACATGTTTCCGTTGATAAACCCGCCTGCATATATAGCCGGTTTAGAGATTTCTCCGATAGTGGTTTTGGATAGGACATATACCGTTCCTCCGCGTCCAAGGTTCAAGCTTTATTCGTACTGTGCTGCGATCGACTTGACGTGCTCCGCCATCTGCTTGACTACATCATCAGGCCCAATGACCTTCGCCGCCGTCTGAAACCCGCAGAGCCACGCAAAGAACTGTGGGCTGACGATCACATCTGTCCATACTGTAAAGTGATCTTCTCCATCCGGGACTAAGAGCACATCCCGTCCGAGACGGTCGAGTACGGCGCCCACGAGATGATTTTCGAAACGGAGATGGACCTTGACCTCCTCACCGGTGAACATGCCGAATGTCTTACGCGCATAGACGGCCATATCGAGCGCCTCGTAAGCGTCCTGACCATCTCGTTCTTCATCCAGAACGGTGATCTTTTCCATCTTATCGACGCGGTAGTGCTTGATGATCCCTGCAGCAGAATCAAAGGCAACCATGTAGTAGTTCTCATCGTCCCATGTCATTGCAAATGGGCTGACAACATAATAAGCTCCACCATGTCGGTACACGCGCTCCTTGGCGACATTATACTCGAAATACAGGAACCGGATCTTCCGATTACTTGAGATGCCGTTATGAATCTCATCGACATTATAGTAGATGGACTCATTCATCGTCTTGATCCTGTTCTTCACGAATACCTGCCGGTTGAGCAGTTGTGCGCTATGAATGCTGGCCAGCTTTTCAATCTTTTTGATCAGGGACAGCGTTTTCTTATGGGTAATAAATTTCGAGGATTGGACGCTATCCACGAGGAGCTTGAGCTCCGGTAGTTCAAAGTCACGGCGTGCCACGTAGTATCCGTGATTGTTCCCCTCAGATACCTGGATGATGTCCAATCCAAAATCTCGTAGAGCATCGATATCACTATAGATCGTCTTTCTCTCCGCAGTAATATCATGAGACTTCAGGTAGGCAATGATCTGGCTGGTAGTTACGGCATGGTCTTCATCTGAGTTCTTCAGCAGGTACTCCATGATGTAGATAATCTTCAGCTTCTGAAATGAGGAGCGAGGCATATGTTCATCATCCTTTCAACCTGGTCGAACCAATTTCTGTCAAGCAATGATATCATAGCATAAAACCTGTCCAATAGAAAGGACAACCTTCGATAATGGCTATTTGTATCGCAAAAAGAAAGCCACAGGTTGAATACTCTCAGGTATTCAACCCGTGGCTTTCTCTGAGTGTCCTTTTATTGCATCGTTATCCGGATGTTCCTCGAGGCTGCTCTCTTTGGTCAAGTAGTCTAAAAGAGCCAGCTGTGTTTTCGCTTCTGCTCAAGCAGTACACGCTCCGCTCTTTGGAGTATATCTGGAGAATAGGCTTCAGATAGCAAATTCAGTTCTGACCTCAGTTCTCCATGCGATATGCGAAAGGTGAGTTGTCTGCCATAGAGTTGCTCAGCCGCCGTCACCTGCTCCACATGATCCGAATCAAAAGGCTTCGCTTGTACTCGCTCAATACAGGTATATAGATCATCGGTAAGCGGGTAGTCATTCAGATCTGAAAGAAGAGAGAGCCCATTATCAAAGATCGGGCAAAGGCGAAATTCCTTTGTTTCTTCATTCCGCAATACAGCGAGATTGTTTGTGTGGCGATCTTCATTGAGCGTCAGGCAGTCCAATTCAAGGATAGCAGTAAGATATGCTCCAACACCGGTTAGATTTGTGACGCGCTCAACAAAACCAACCGTGTAAGCAATTCGATCCGCAGGAGAGTCGAATTTTGTCAGCGCTTGAGCAAGCCCGCGACCTTCATAGGCGCGATGGAGCCGTTCAAATGGAATCAGCATTTCATCTTTGCGCATGAAGTCATGGCTGGAGCATCCCGGTATTACTTTATCGTTATAGTGAATGAACACTGGTTGATAAACCACGAAATCATCCGCATTTGACCATGTGAGCAAACGTGAAACGATTATTTCCGAGAGCGCTTCGTATCCCATGTGGTCCGCTTTATACCAATTGCCTGACTGCTTCCATTTGGGTTGGTCACCCTTTGAGGTATGGCCTTCGCTCATAATTCTATCCGCGCTCGTAAAATCAATGACTTGCATAAATGATCTCCTTCCTCGGAAGATAACGAAGTCTTAACCACATTTCGTCATCAGCTAAACGACCCCTCGTCTTTTCTACGATCTTCAACGGATCGTAATCCGTTAGTTCCATTTCTTGAAGCAATTCCTTGCAATTGCCGCGCGTCTGAGGAAAGCAGCGATCCCGCAAGAAATTTTCAAAGTCATTCCAGGTTGGGTGCTCCAGCACACCGAATGCACGATGCAGAATGTCATCCGTTTTGTTCTGGATGACCACCTTTTGGTCAAGGAAGTCTACATCAATGACGGTGCAGGGCTGCCTTCTGAACATATAGGTGATACGCATTGTGCAGCCATCGCCTGCGGCTGTATTCAGGTATCGCTCAACCGTTTGACGAGAGAGCCCAAATGTCCTTGCCAGTTCCTGCATGGATGTGCCGGCGTTGCGCATAGCCCTCATTTTGCGGATATCATCGTCGGATATTTTTCGTTTCCGACCAGCGTTGCGAGTGTTCTTCTTCCTATATTCTGCAGCGATCTTGCGAAGTGTGGCCTCATCATCAGTACCGAACAGTTCTACACATAGCTTTCTATAGTCCATTGTTCTCCCTCCTTCACATTGAATATATGCAACTAATTTAATTTTGATACATTATAACATGCTGTGGGCAACGTGTCAAATTCTACATGTCCATGCTACAAAACTCTATATTTCTCTTCAAGAGCTAACCTGCTGGCTAACGGTGTTTTGATGGAAGGCTATTCTGTGGAAGACAAGGGTGCCGGGGTTTCCTACTGCGTCTTTGCCTACAATGTCCAGCCGGGCATTGAGATTGACTATGCCACAGGCGAGAGCAAGCTGGCAGATGGTGCTCAGCAGGAGGAGCAGAAGACGGCTACGGTAACTCCCACACCTTCCCCAGAGCCTGAAAAGCAGGAGCCAGTGACCGGAAGTGAGGCGTCGCAGGCAGATTATATCCTTAATACCAACACGAAGAAGTTCCACTATCCCACCTGTTCCAGCGTGAACGATATGAAGGAAAAGAACAAGCAGGAGTTCTTCGGCACCCGCGATGAGACCATTGCACTGGGGTATTCTCCCTGTGGCCGTTGCAAGCCTTGACTGGTCGGCCAAGTAGGAAATCTTATTTCTTGTTAAGTGTGGTGAAACGATTGTGGATCACTTGAGGGACTATTCGATTGATTACATCAGAACACGCTGTTTGGATGTAATCAATAATCAATACAAAACCGTGAGTTAGCATGCCAGGGAGAGAGAATGGCCGGTCAGTGTCCTTGTTCTGAGCAGAAACACTGCTTCGTTTTCTCCGATACTGCGATAATGATTGCTCAAGAAACTGGCTGTGAGGATGATTGGCAGGAATAATTCAACGAGTTCTCGGAATGTGACAGAATCGGCAGACTGTGATATGATGAGGTTGCTGCTTCAAGCAGCTAGACCAATTTGATAAGCGAGGTAACCTAAATTGAATTTGAAAGAAGTAAGCGAACTGCGCCGCCGTTTTCGCATGGATCGGAATGCTATCAGCCGTATCTATGGCTGTTTTGTCAATAGCAGCCGTGAAATCGTTTCATACATTGATGAATCCATGGGGATTCTCCCGCAGGACGAAGCAGAGAAGTACCTGAACCTGCTGAAGAAGGCTCTTTCCGGCAAACTTGGGAAGAACCTGATCGATATTATCTTCTCCACGGAGCAGGTAGCTGACAGTGATGAGCATCGCCTTCTCATGGCACTGCGCGACTCGGAACTGAAAGATGGTGAGATCCGTGAGGAGTTCTATCAGAAAATCATCAACTCTCTTGACCTTGGGGACAGCAACTACCTGATCCTCCTGGCATATGACACATACGATGTCCCCCGTAAGAACAAAAACGACGAGATGGATGCAGATGCATCCGATGCCGTATTCTCCTATGTCGTTTGCTGTGTCTGTCCTGTGAAGGAGCGCAAAGCGGAGTTGGGATTCTTCCCTGGAGATAATGAGTTCCACAGTTGTGCCGGCCAGATCGTTGCCGCACCGGAACTGGGATTCTTGTTCCCAGCCTTTGACGATCGTGCGGCCAATATCTACAATGCTTTGTTCTATTCCAGAAAGACAGATGAGATCCACCAGGAAGTCATCGACAGCGTATTTCATACCACAGCCCCTATGTCTGCCGCTGAGCAAAAAGAAGCATTCCAGAATGCACTCAGCGAAGCTTTGGGTGATGCCTGCAATATGGAACTGGTCCAGTCTATCCATGACAGACTCCGCGACCAGATTGAACAGCATAAGGAGAGCCATGACCCCGAACCGCTGGAACTCTCCGTCAGTGATGCGGCAGCAATCCTGCGCGATAACGGTGTGGAAGAGGAGAAGATCCTTGCGTTCCGTGATAGTTGCGCCACCCAGTTCGGTGATGGAGCAACGCTGAACCCGGCCAATCTGATTGATAGCAGCCGCTTTGAAGTTAAGACCGCCGATGCGACAATTTCGGTCGGTCCGGAGCACAGCTACTTGGTTGAGACAAGGATCATTGATGGCCGGAAGTACTTGCTCATTCCCACAGACGAGGATATTGAAGTCAATGGGTTTGGGGTTCGTGTCAAAGGCGAGTAAACGAAGACCGACTACGGAGGAATAATGATGGAATATAACAAATTGATCGCAGAGATGTCCCTTTCGGATGAGGTGGAGGGCTTCTATGTTTTGAAAGCTGCATATCCCAAGACAACCGCAACTGGCAAGCCGTTTTTGAGCGCCTCTCTGTCGGATCGATCCGGCTCCATCGAAATAAAAGTATGGGACTATTCTGGCCCCATCTCCTCTGCAGATGAAGGCAATGTTGTGAAGATCCGTGGCACTGTCTCTGAGTTCAGAGGCACCCCGCAGATTACTGTCGATCGGATCCGTTTGGCTGACGACAATGATACTTACGACCTGTCCGCCTTGGTCCCGGTGGCTCCCATTGATGTGGACACTACGATGGCAGAAGTGGAGAGACTGATCAGTTCGATTACGGATGCTGATTACAGGAAGATCTGCAGCACGATGATGGCCCGCCATAAGGAGTCCCTGAAGACGATCCCGGCCGCTAAAAGCGTCCACCACGGCTTTATCTCCGGACTTCTGATGCACACTGCGACCATGATGAAAACGGCTGATTTCCTGTCGGGCGTTCACGGGGATATCATCGATCGCAGCCTGCTGCTTGCAGGCACGTTCTTGCATGACTTCGCCAAAGAGAGCGAGTTTACCTTCTCTCAGCTCGGTCTGGTCACGGAATACTCGGTGAAAGGACAGCTCCTTGGCCATCTCGTAATGGGTGCACAGGAAGTTGCCGCCGTAGCTTCGGAACTGGGGATCCCTGAAGACAAGTCCGTTTTGCTGCAGCACATGATTCTTTCCCATCACGGAGAGCCAGAATTCGGCGCTGCAGTGAAGCCCATCTGCGCGGAGAGCGAGCTGCTCTCCCAGATCGATATGCTTGACAGCCGGATGGAAATCTACCGCGAGACCTTGGCCGGACTCCAGGTGGGAGAGGTGAGCAGTCGCATCTTCGCGCTGGACAAAAGAGTGTTCAAGCCTCATGAACTGAATGGGTGACGGATATGGCTATTGGAGAGAAATATGCTCCACTTGGAAATTGGCTGAAGGGACACGCAGGAGACTCTGTTAAGCTGACCTTCGATGAGTTAAACCAGATCATCCCAATCCCCAATCACGCATATATGAACAGACCATCCTGGGCAAATCTCTCAAGCCCGGCATCCTTTTGTTCCAGTTGGATCAGCGCGGGATATGTCGTGGATTCCATTAGTTTGGAGGAACAATGGGTCGTATTCAGAAAAGGCGAAGTACAAAGCCACACGCATCATCATAAGCCGCCCTATCGTGTTGTGGATCAGAGAAAACTTGCCGAAGCCATTCAAGCCGGATACGAGTGTTATGACAGTATGGAGGATGATCCACATCACCGATATCTCGCTTGGGAGTACTGCCATGAAGCGTTTCGGCTGAATAGGCGCCCACAGATAGACGCCACGATCGACTACCTCTGCCTGCACTTGGCTTGGTATTTGGCCAGTTGGGGTATGCTTAGAAACTCTTTCCTCATGCAGAAGGATTACAAGATCCATGCGGATGTTGTCCGTCTGATTTATCAGCCGGAGTGGATGATCTCTGGGACCTTTCTCCCGAGAAACTCTCGCAGGAGTATTATGCTGACCGCATCATGAAACTTAGCGAGAGCATTACAGAAGCTTATGTGGCGTCCGGTGCTGGCATCCCAACGGATACCTTGCTTACCAAGATCTTGCTGGGTACTGTGGGCTGCGTACCCGCCTATGATCGGTATTTCAAAAAGGCTCTTGCTGATACCTGTGCTGCATCCCAAGTTTTCAGTGCGAAATCCATCCGAACCCTTGGCAACCTGTATCTTGACCATGAGGATGAGTTTGAAAAGCTCCGGAAACATTGCGGCAGCCGAATTGAGTATCCGGCAGCCAAAATCCTGGACATGTGCTTTTTTGAGTATGGCTTCCAGAGAAACGCGAGCAGCCAAGAAGACAGCGATTAGATTATTCTGTGAGGAGGGATCACTTTGGAATATGCTTTGACAGCGGATCATCACCGCGTTCACGCATTCGATGCGGAGAAGGGACAAGAGTATTACTGTCCTGTGTGCGGCAACCAGGTGATTCCTCGCCAGGGCGAAGTCAATTCGTGGCACTTCGCTCATGTGACCTCGTGTATGGATGACTGGAAATACGATATGTCTGAATGGCACCGAGGATGGCAATCGCGTTTTCCCGAAAATGTTCGTGAGATTGTCGTGGAACACAGGGGCGAATGCCATCGTGCAGACATCTTGATGGGCGGCTATGTCATTGAGTTTCAGCACAGTCCGATTTCTGCCGGTGAATTTGAACTGCGCAATAAGTTCTACACGAGGGCCGGCTATAAGGTGATTTGGGTGTTCGATGAGACCTACGCCTTTGGGAATGAGTATATCTCCAGCAGCCTGGATGATGAGAACAAGTTTGTGTGGAAGTGGCCGAATCGCGCGCTCGCTTCAGTTGTTCCTCATCGATCCACAGATATAGCAGTCGTTCTGCAGCTCACCGAAGACCATGATGACGACGGTTGCGAATGGCTCGTGAAGGTGGAGTGGGCGATCGTAGACGATGACGGGTATGCCGACTATCGCCGATTCTTCATTGATGATGGTTTTGCGCCAGATCTTTTTACTGAAGACGGCCTACAAAACATTCTGTTGAGCAAGCGGAAGCGGTTTGATGCCTTCCTCCGTGATAACCAACCCTATGCGCCGAAGTGCAGCCGAATCAAGGGTAATCCACGGGACTGGTACATATGCCCGAAAACGCACGATTGGCATAACAACCAATGCCGGGAATGTCAGAACAATTTAATCAACGAGTTCCGGACAGGAACGGATTATAGGCAAGGAGGTCTGTTCTTCTACTGTGCTTATCCTCGCATTATCCATGAAGCGGATAAGTATGGAGAGGTGCATCTCCCATCCATTCGATTTTAAGGAGGGCTCCGACATGAAAAAGGAATATGACACCAGCGTGAAAGAGGCCATTGAACGAGTCATGAGCGTATTCTCCGAGTACATCAAAACAACTCCATACTTCGATATTGTATGGTCTGGTAAGGTCGGGTATATCTACATCAGCATCGATAGTTGCCGTGGTACTGTCGGCGACATGGACTGCCTTGTAATTGATAGCCCCGAAGAGCTTCTGGATAAGCTGCTGTATGAAATGGCAGTGGATATCATGGAGGAAGGTGGGCACGACCTAAACCCGGTAGAAGCGTCAGCATTGGAGCGTGCTGAGGTAGCACGGCGCCTTAATGTCTATCTGGAACAGTTGCCTGAATACCAAGACCGTATCAGTTTTATATTCGAACGCAAGTGATCTTCAAAGATAATCTCGGTAGAATATAGCGAGGTGCATATGGCAAAGAACATCAAAAAGCGTTCAGCGAGTCATATCTATTTCGGCGTCAATAAGCTAACCGGCGAGTTGAAACATATCTCCGAGGTGCCCAGCGGTCAAAAGTGCAACTGCATCTGTGCAGCTTGTCTGCAACCATTTGAGGCACGAAAAGGAACGCGGCGGCGCCACCACTTTGCTCATGTTTCAAATTACGAGTGTATGTATGCAAGCGAGGTGGCCATCTATAAGGCGATTGCCGAAGCGTTGAAGCAGAGTGGCTTTTTGACGTTGCCCCCAGTGATGTTGCGGTTCCCAGCATGGCATGATCCAGAACTTTTGCAGGAAGCACGAAGATTGAAGATTGACTCTGTCGCTTTCGAGTGCGAACCCCTGTCTTATCCGCCGCTGCTACGCGTGACCATGCAAGGGACACCGTTAAGAATCCTGTTGGATTTTGACCGCTATTATGATGACGATGATAGGGTGGAACTGGCAGAAGAAGCAAAAGTGGAGGACTACTCGCTTTTGTTAATCTCCATGCCGAAGATTGAACAAGATACGGAGTTTACCCCGGATAGGCTTCAAAGCGCACTTCAAGATAACGACCGTACCGAATGGGTCTTCAGCCGTCTGGAAGAACAGTGGAAGCAAAAGTACTACGCTGTAGCGGTTTCGCCCCCGGAGCATGGAACCGGCAACCTGTGCCCGATTTCATTTGGAAAATATAAGGGCAAGTATTCTGCTCGGTGGATCGATTGTGCCCATTGTCATTTCAATGTAGCGCAGCCACCTTGCTGCCTCTGCGTTGCAGGTGCGGGAATTCAAAAGAAAGAAGACTTCAAGAGAGATTTGCAAGATCGGCTATTCGACATCGATAAGATTAGGAGAACGAATGAAGAAGAGATCCGGCTGCGTGAAGTACGAGAAAGATCTTTCGAGCGAAGATCTGTCTATCCTCGTCCAACACCGTATGCTGCTAGGCCTGTGGTCCCAGCCGGTCCTACGCAAGAGGATCTGGATGCGGAATATATCCGGATCTGCCAGAGCTATGACCCGACCTCTGATGAATGGACAGTGGATCGCTACAATCGGCGATGGATCATGTGTACGGTTTGCGGCCGAATTAAGCAGGATGCGCAGATGTCCTATTACGGTGGCAAGGGAGGTGCAAACCGGGGAGTCTGTGCCGATTGTTCACGAAATGGTCGTAGCTAATCCACATATCTGGCTTGATATTATTCGCATGATGGTGTATTATTAACTTGATACTTGATAGTTTTACAGCTGCGTACTTTGGCAGCCATTTAGAGGTTCTGCCACGACAGGACCTCTTTGTTTTGTGTGAGGTGTCGAGATGGATTATATGACCATAAGCGAAGCAGCAACTAAATGGAACCTATCTAACAGGCGTATTCAAACGCTTTGCTCTCAAGGGCGGATACCGGGCGCAGAGCGTGCTGGTTATTGTTGGCTCCTTCCGAAAGACGCAAAAAAGCCAGTGGATGCCAGAATAAAGAGTGGAAAGTATATCGGTTACTCCGAGAAATATAAGAAACTCGGAAAGAAGAACGCCACTGATGGGCTGGAGGGTAAATCATGAACGGCCAAGGAAAACTTCTTACTCATTATTTGAAAAACGCGGACAAGCTGATCATTCCTGTCTATCAGCGAAACTATGATTGGCGCGAGGAACACTGCAGGAAACTGTACCAGGATCTTGTTCGTACCATTCGTGATAGAAAACGTTGGCATTTCTTTGGAGGAATTGTCTCTGTTAGCGATCCTATGGGGAGCAGCTCTGACTACCTTGTGATTGACGGTCAACAGCGAATTACGACCGTTTCACTACTCCTTCTGGCTATGGCCAACCTGATTAAGGAAGGAAAAGTAATCCCCGAAGATGACGATCTATACGCACAGATCACAAAAAAGTACCTGGTGGATGAGATCAATCCTCGCAAGCGCAAAGTCAAGCTCAAGCCTATCAAGGGCGACCAGGACGCATACGATCGCCTCTGGGGGGATCCGGCCGATTTTGACCGTTCATCAAATATCACTCAAAACTATCTCTTTTTCTACAATGAGATTCAGAAACAAGCCATTACTATCGATCAGCTTTATAAGGCTGTAGAGAAGCTCCAAATAATTGACATCACACTCACACCACCAGATGATGATCCTCAACTGGTTTTTGAAAGTCTTAACTCAACCGGTCTCGAGTTAAATGAGGGCGATAAGATCCGCAACTTTGTTCTGATGGGACTTGACATCGAAGAACAAGAGCGGTTCTATGACAGCTACTGGAACCCCATTGAGAAAAACGCCGGCTATAATAAACAGAACAATTCGTATGATGTAAGTCCATTTATTCGCGACTACCTGAGCGTCAAACAGAAGAAGATCACCGGGATGAAGGATATCTATACCGAGTTTAAGGCATATGCCGAAAAAAAGCCTGGTGAAATGGAATCTATCATGGAAGATCTCCTAGACTATGCCAAGCGGTATAACAAGCTACTGCTTGGCCATCCGAGTTTTCCTGCGAAGCTGAAGGCGTCTCTTTTCCGCTTGAATCGTTTTGAAAGCAGCGTCACAAGACCGTTTCTGATGGAGGTAATGAGGCTACAGGAAGGCAGCCTTTTGACCTTGGATGACGTTGCCGAGATTTGCAGGATCGTAGAATCCTACCTACTGCGCCGTATCATTTGTGACCTGCCCTCCAATACACTCGCCAAGGTATTCCTTACAATGAGTTCCGATATCAAGCGATTTGACGGTACTTACAGTAATTTCATTGAAAAAATGAAATATGTACTAACATCTAAAAAGGAAAAAGCAGCATTCCCTGATAACGAGACTTTTGCAGATTGTCTGCGGACCAAGAATATCTACGCTATGCTCCCACGTTACAAAGCGTATCTGTTTGAACGCCTGGAAAACGGTGACAGCAATGAGTATAAGGACGTCTACGGGCGCCTCGATAGCGGTGAGTACACAATTGAACATATTATGCCTCAGAAATTGACCCCCGCTTGGACTAGTGAGCTTGGGCAAGATGCAGAGAATATACATGGAGAATGGCTGCACACGTTGGCGAATCTGACCCTTACAGCCTATAACTCCAAATATAGTAATGCTCCCTTTAACGAGAAAAAAACGATGGCGGATGGGTATCTACAAAGCGGTATCAGAATGACTCAATGGGTCGCACAGAAAGAACACTGGGGTCTTCCTGAACTTGAAGAACGCTGTAAATACCTTACACAGCAAGCTGTGTTGCTGTGGCCCTATGCTGATAGCTGCTATACTCCGCCACAGAAGCAGTATGAGGAGGTATCGTTGGATGATGATATCACACTTACCGGTCATAGCATCGTGAAGTACCGCTTCCGTGGTATTGAGCATGAAACAACTTCGTGGGTAGAAATGTACACTGAGGTTCTAAAAGAACTGCATAATGGAAATAAGGCATATCTCAATTACCTTGCCAATGCCGATGATAGTGTAGATCTGTCAATCCAGGTTACCAGATCACCAGATGAATTCTCCAGCAGTGTAAAAATTGATGACGATATTTATATCTGGACTGGTACCGCAACTCAGTATAAAGTCAATCTACTGCGGAAGTTCTTTGAACAGTATAAGCAGGATCCGTCCGATCTCGTATTCTTCCTCGATGATAGTAGAGGCATTGGTTCAGATGAGGAGATCGAACGCTACAAGATTCGTCGGAAGTATTGGGAGAGTGTCCTTCCATCACTTCAAGAGGCAACGGGTACTTTCTTAAATATCAGCCCATCTAAGAATAACTCTATCATGGGAGCCACGGCACGTAGTGGTGTTTACCTTTGCTGCGTAGCGAACTATGACTCTGCCCGTGTCGAAATATTTATTGATCAGGGTGATTATCAAAAGAATCGGGCAATCTATAATCACCTTGAGCAAAACCGGGATGCCATTGAGGCTGCATACGGAAAAAGCCTGCATTGGATCTGCCAAGACGATGTTAGAGCCTGCAAAGTCTACGATGAGATTAAAGAGGTCAGCATCAAAAATGAGGAAGACTGGCCAGTAATGAGCGCTTTCCATATTCAACGAGCAAAGGCCTTGTTTGCTGCGACAAAGCAGTTTCTGGCATAATTCTTATATGCATCAAGTTCTGATAATCAGCAACTATCGGAAGTTTGGAGGATAATCGCATGGCAGCAGTCTTATCGAAAAGGCAGATGACTGAAGAGGATATCAAGCTTCAGTTTATTACGCCTGCCATAACAAAAAAGTGGGCGCTTAGTCTCATTACAATGGAGACAAGAATTACAGATGGACAAATCAACTTGAGAGGAAATATGGTCTCCCGCAAGGAAGCCAAGAAAGCAGACTATATTCTTTATTTGAACGAAAGCACTCCAATTGCAATCGTTGAGGCGAAAGATAACAAGCATGCTGTCGGAGATGGGCTGCAGCAGGCAATGCAATACGCCATAATGATGGACATTCCATTTGCCTACAGTTCTAATGGTGATGGTTTTATGGAGCATGATTTCCTCACCGGAGAAGAGCGCAGCATTTCTATGGAGGATTTTCCAGCTCCTGATGCTCTCTATGCGAGATTCAAGGCTGGAGCCAACCATGGAGAAGGGCTCACGCAGCAAGAGGAATCCGTCATTCGGCAGCCGTTCTATTCAGGGCAGAATACATATCCCCCTCGCTATTATCAGCGTAACGCTGTCAATAGGACTCTTGATGCGATTGCCAGAGGTCAAGATCGCATCTTGCTGGTGATGGCCACAGGTACAGGCAAAACCTATACTGCATTCCAAATTGTATATCGCCTTCTAAAGAGCGGAATGAAGAAAAAAATATTGTATTTGGCTGATCGTAACATCTTGGTCGATCAATCAATCCAACAGGATTTTGCTCCGCTCGAAAAAACGATTCATAAAGTCAATTTTTTGAAGGACGATCCTCTTACGATTACCTCGCACGAGATATTCTTTTCACTCTACCAACAACTTGCGGGAAAAGACGATGACGATACAGAAGATGGGGATGAGACTGTCGAACGTCTTGCTCAGCTATTCAGCAAAGACTTTTTCGATCTCGTAATCGTTGATGAGTGTCATCGCGGCTCAGCCAAGAAGGAAAGCAATTGGCGGAAGATCTTGGAGTATTTCTCCTCGGCAACCCAGATTGGCATGACCGCAACCCCAAAAGAGACTAAGTATGTTTCCAACATAGATTATTTTGGCGAGCCGGTATATGTCTATAGCCTGAAAGATGGCATCGAGGATGGTTTTCTGGCGCCTTTCAAAGTCATCAATATAACGACCGACATTGGCGATGGTTGGCGCCCACGGAAAGGTCAACTTGATATTTACGGGCATGAGATCCCCGACCGAATTTATAATAACAGGGATTATGACTATAACATCATAATTGAAGACCGCATTGTCCAAGTCGCAAAAGAAATAACAGACTACCTCAAAGCGACTGATCGGATGTCCAAAACCATTGTGTTCTGCGCAACAGAAGATGCTGCACTTCGTATGAGAAATGAGCTCGCAAGGCAGAATCCTGATATGATGCAAAAGTATCCCGACTATGTTGTACGCATTACCGGCAACGATACTTTTGGCAAGGATAAACTCGACTACTTCATTTCGGTCGGGTCGAAAACGCCGGTCATTGCAACGACATCTAAGCTGTTGTCAACTGGAGCCGACTGCAAGATGACAAAGCTCATCGTTTTAGACGAGTGGATCAACTCAATGACTGAGTTTAAGCAGATTATCGGAAGAGGCACAAGAATACGCGAAAAAGATGGAAAGACCTATTTTATAGTTATGGACATTCGCGGTGTTACAGCCCTTTTTGCTGATCCTGATTGGGATGGCCCGATTGAAATTGATGAAGATTATGGGAGAGAAAAGCATGGTCCTGGCCCCTGTCCTCCTGGGCCTAAACCAGATCCCGACCCTGACCCAGTTGATCCACCATATCCACCAGAAGAAAAGCCCATTGTTGATGAAAATGGGTGTCGTGTCCGCATAATCAATAAAACGGTCTCTGTGTATGATACGAATGGGAAACTCCTGCGGCAGGAGAGCATCGTCGATTACACCAAAACGAATATTATTGGTACATACGCTTCCCTCGACAACTTTATCCGGCAGTGGACATCCGAGGAAAAGAAAAAGAAGATTCAAGAATTGTTGGCCAGCAAGGGAATTGACCTTGAAGCAATGAAAGCGGATCAGCATATGAGCGATGTAGATGACTTCGATTTCATCTGCCATGTTGCCTTTGACAAAAAGCCACTTACCAGAAAAGAGAGAGCCAACAATGTGAAGAAGCGGGATTTCCTCAGCAAGTATAGCGGGGTGGCAAGAGAAGTCTTGGAAGCGCTTCTGGATCAGTATATGAATGTCGGAATCTACGAGTTAGAGCATGAAGCTATTCTGACAACTCCACAATTCGCAAAATTTGGGAAGATCCAGAGGATATTCAAGTTCTTCGGCGGCGAGGATAAGTATAACGAAGCTGTTCATGAACTTGAGAATGAATTATATGAGGCGGGTTAATCATGAGTAGTTTAACAGGTTTTGTAAAGCGCATTCGGGACATCATGTGGAATGATGCGGGAGTGAATGGTGACGCTCAGCGCATTGAGCAGATGGCCTGGATCCTTTTCTTGAAAGTCTACAATACAAAGGAAGAGGAATGGCGATATACAGATCGGCCCTATACATCAATTATTCCAGAAGAATGCCGCTGGAATAACTGGGCCGCTGATGATAAGTCGGGTAAGGCGATGACGGGCGACACGCTTCTTGATTTTGTGAATAATAAACTCTTCCCAACTCTGAAGGGGCTTAATGTGACTGCAGCAACACCCATCAAAAAGGCTATTGTCAAGACAACCTTTGAGGATGCGAACAATTACATGAAGGACGGCGTTTTGCTGCGCCAAGTGATCAATATCATCGATGACCTGGATTTGGATGATTACGAGGAGAGCCATGCGTTTGGGGAAATATATGAGTCCATTTTACGGGAACTCCAGAGCGCCGGATCCTCTGGTGAATTCTATACGCCTCGTGCTGTGACTGATTTTATGGCGAAGACAATTAAACCGAAGCTCGGCGAAAAGGTCGCAGACTTTGCGTGCGGCACAGGGGGCTTTCTGACTAGTTGGTTGAATGAACTGAGTAAGCAGGTCGTAACGGCAGAAGACCAGCAGGAGTATGCAACCTCTATTTATGGGATTGAGAAGAAGCCTTTCCCGTATACTCTGTGCATCACGAACATGCTGCTACACGGTATTGATGTTCCGATGGTGTATCATGACAACTCACTTCTACGGGATGTGCTTGATTATACCGAGGAAGATCAGTTCGATGTAATTCTTATGAATCCCCCTTACGGCGGACATGAAAAAACAGAGGTCAAGAATCACTTTCCTGCAGATCTTGCAAGTAGTGAAACTGCCGACCTCTTCATGTCCGTGATTATGTATCGGCTCAAACAGAATGGCCGTGCCGCTGTCATTCTCCCCGATGGTTTCCTGTTCGGCACTGATAATGCAAAGATTGCAATTAAGGAAAAACTGCTATCTGAATTTAACCTTCACACTATTATACGCATGCCGCATAGCGTTTTTGCACCGTACACCTCTATCACGACAAATATTCTGTTCTTCGATCGGACACATCCCACGATGGAAACTTGGTTCTACCGCTTGGATATGCCGGAAGGATATAAGAACTTCTCCAAGACGAAGCCCATGAAGCTGGAGCATTTTGCTCCGGCCGTTGAGTGGTGGGATAATCGTGAGGAGATCACTATTGGCGGCTTTGACAAGGCGAAGAAATACTCTGTTGAAGAGCTGAAGGCGCGGAATTACAATATTGATCTCTGCGGCTATCCTCATGAAGAGGAGGAGATCCTTCCGCCGAAGGAACTGATTCTGCAGTATCAGGAAAAACGGGCCAGCCTGAATGCTGACATTGACCGCATCCTTGCCCAGATCACCGATATCCTTGGCATTGACATCACGGAGGAGGCCGCCGAATGACTGCGCAGCAACTGAAAAACTCCATTCTCCTGATGGCTGTTCAGGGCAAGCTTGTGCCGCAGGACCCAAATGACGAACCCGCTAGCGTTTTGCTGGAACGCATCCATGCAGAGAAAGAGCGGCTCATCAAAGAGAAGAAAATCAAGCGCGAAAAGAACCCCTCCGTCATCTTCAAAGGTGCCGATAATACTCCTTATGAGAAAATCGGCGATGAAGTGCGGTCGTTGGCGGATGAGGTGCCGTTTGACATCCCCGATTCGTGGGAGTGGGTGCGGTTAGGCAATATTTCGTCCTATGCAGAAACAAAGCAAAAAGTAAATGCAACAAGTGCCGATTCTTCGATTTGGGGACTGGATTTAGAGGACATTGAAAAGGGCGGCAGACTTTTAGAGTATAAAACAGTCGGTGAACGCAAAGCAGTTGGTGATAAGACCGTATTTACAAAGGGTGACATTCTCTACAGCAAGCTACGCCCATATCTATTGAAAATTCTTGTCGCCCCAGATGACGGCATTTGTACGCCGGAAATCGTACCATTCCGTGTATACGGTGGAATCGATCCGAGCTACATCGTCAATTATCTGAAATCCCCTTATGTCGATAATCTCATTAACAGCATCACCTATGGAGTGAAGATGCCCAGAGTCGGCACAGAAACAATGACCTCTCTATTAGTACCAATACCCCCACTTGAGGAGCAGCGGCGTATCGTTGAGAAGATTGATGAGGTTGCTTCTGCTGTTTCTGCATACGACGTGGCGTACCAAAAAAACGAGGCCCTAAATTCAACCTTCCCAGAAGCCCTCAAAAAGTCGATACTGCAAGAAGCCGTCCAGGGCAAGCTGGTACCTCAAGACCCGTCTGACGAGCCTGCAGAGGCTCTGCTGGAACATATCCGGGCGGAAAAACAGCGGCTCGTCAAGGAAGGTGAAATCAAGAAGGACAAGCACGAATCCGTCATTTTCAGACGGGATAATTCTCATTATGAGAAGTTAGACGGAATTGAGCGTTGTATCGACGACGAGATACCGTTTGAGATTCCACAGAATTGGGCATGGGCCCGTTTCGGAACAGCAATGATTAACCGTGACGCCGAGAGAATACCACTTTCTGTTAATGAACGAGAAAAGTTACAGAAAACCTACGATTATTATGGTGCTTCAGGTGTTATTGATAAAGTTGACCGATATTTATTTTCAAAGCCGTTGTTACTAATAGGCGAAGATGGAGCTAATCTGCTTACACGTAGCAAACCAATCGCATTTATTGCGAGGGGGCAGTATTGGGTTAACAATCATGCTCATGTTCTTGACTCATCAGTTGGATTGTTATTGGAGTATGTGGCTGCGTATATCAACGCAATTAACCTCGCACCATATGTAACAGGAACTGCTCAACCCAAGATGAATCAAGAGAAGATGAATTCTATTCTTATTCCTATTCCACCAACTGGTGAACAGCTACGCATCGTTCAGAAGATTGACGAGATCTTTCCTGTGATTGCAACTATGTGAAACAAGGCATACACTTCATCAATCCGAAGTGTATGCCTTTCTTTTTACCAATCTACAATTGTATCTACGATTTCACGCTGTTCTGTAGCTGTTTTTCTGAGGTAGATGCGGGTGGTTTCTATGCTTTCATGCCCCATGAGATCAGCCAAGAACGCTATATCATTACAGCGATCAAGGAAGCTCTTGGCGAATCTGTGACGGAATGAATGCGGATATACAACTGCCGGATTGATGTCATATTTTACTGCCAGCTTTTTCAGTTGCCCCGAAATACCACGAGTGGTAATTCGTTCCCCATATTTGTTCAAAAAAAGGAAGCCGCTCTCCTGGTGCTTTCCAGCCAACCAGGAAAGGGCTTCCTTTTGCAATTCTTTCGGGATGTAGATCCTGCGTAGCTTCCCACCTTTGGAATAAAGGTCGAGATGCCCAAGCTTAACGTGTTCAACCTTGATCTGGATCAACTCGCTGACTCTGGCTCCTGTTGCCGCAAGAAAACGGATTACAAAATACCAGAACATTTCATCATCATTCTTGAGGCAGGACTTGAAATATTCGTAATCCGCTTCGCTGATCACATTTTCCAGAAAAGCTTTCTGCTGCACTCGGACAAAGGGGAGTTTCCACTTCTCTTTACCGATACATTCTAAGTAGCAATTGATGGCTCGTAAACGGAGATTAACTGTCTTGGGCTTGTAATTCTCGATCAGCCATACTTTGTACTCACGCAGCTTCTTCTGGGTAACATCATCGTACTGTTCTCCGTACTGTTTGATGGCAAACATATACGATGAAATGGTGTTTTCTGAGAGGTTTGTCCCCCTCAAGTGTCTTTCAAATTTTTCTTTTTCTATCATGGCGAAAGACCTCCTTTCGCCAGATATTATACAATCCTGCGTTAAATCAGCGTAATCTTATCGAACAATTCCTCAATTCTACTAACGATGCGTTCTTGCTCCTGCATGGGTGGTATAGGAATCAGAATCTTACTTAATTCATCCTGGTTTATTTTGGGCATTTTAACTCGGCTTGACATCGCAGTTGCTACTTGCAGATTGAAAGCATCAGACAACATATATCTTAAAAGATACTTTCTATTTATTGCCGTATTCAGTGGGTACATATCTGCACTACACAATCCATCAAACGGAGCAATTACCGCTTTTCGTAAAAGCGGACGAATTTTTGAGTAAATAATTTGCCCTTTATAAAACAGATGGTTTGGGCTTACTACCTTATCTTGCTGTACCGTATGACACTCAAAAAGAGTCCCTGTTGCTTTTTCAATGTTATCTGGGGCGATATGCATATAGTCGGCATATTCCTCTGGACGAACGAGGTTTGTTGCTATGTCTGCCACTGAAAAGAAGCGAACCCATTCCCAAGATTCGGGTAAGTCAAAAGGTATCTCATCGTCGATACAACGCTCAATTCCGTCTACCTTCTCATAATGAGAATAATGGTGTGTTACATTTTGAAATTACATCTACCTAACAGGACTTCTAATTGCTCAACGATGCGTACTTGTTCATTATATGGTGGTAATGCTACTAAATACTTTTTGATTTCACCCATACCTAAATCAGGAACGCCAATGGATTGTCTGGCTTTTATTGAATGAAGCAGTATTTGAGGACTCTCCAAATAATAACGAATATACTGCGGATAAACCAAAAGTGGACGAACAACACAGCATGAGTATGACACCAAGAACTCTCTGTCAGTTTCTACCAGTCTTGCTTTTCCTAATGCTGCACCGATTCGAGAATAAATAATGTCATGTTTCTGCGGCAAAGCTTTTCTGGATAATCTTTCAAAATCTGCTCTTGAGATAAATTTGACATTTTGCGTGAAATTTATCGTTCCATCATCCAATAAATCTTTTGCAGAGAGAAAAAGTACGCCCTCATCAGCGGGTACGGATTTCGGCATATTGTGATCAATATCGCCAATCAAACTGCATATATTTTGCAGACGAGTCCAAATCCAGTTATCCGGAATGTCAAATGGAATATCATCATCAATGCACAGCTCCTCTGAACCACGCTTTTCATAATGAGAATTATCCCTTCTGAAAATGACAGATTCATTCTTTTCTTTCTTAATTATTCCCCTCTTGGCAAGGCTCTTCTTTTCCAGGCGGATATGATCCAAAAGCAAACTGGCAGGTTCGTCTGCCGGATCCTGAGGCACAAGTTTACCCTGTACCGCAATTTGAAGAATGGACTTCTTGAGTTGATCCGGGAATTCAGAATTATACTTTTCCAAAGCAACTTCTTTTTCCCCGTAAACCTTAACCAAGGGCAGCAGGTCCAAAAGCTTAGCTATGATCCGCTTTTGTTCGTCAGCAGGTGGGATAGGGATGAATAGCTCTGCAACAGTAGATGGCCGGAGTTCTGTCTGATTTGTTGATCCTTCCCCTTGCTTTTCGATATAAGGCTGATAGTACTTTAGCACATGAAAAAGATATTCTCTTTGTAAAAGACTTGTCGAACGGATGATGGTGACATGTGAATCCGGGACAATCACATAATCATTTATTCTGTCGGAGTCATGAAACATACCGATACGGCCCAGTGTGCCATTACCAGTTGAATTGATAATGATGTCCTCATCGATCATGTGCTCTTCCGCGGGATACTTGGGGAAGGTGCTCATGTCCAGATATTTGGCAAGGCTTATGTCAATTCCTCCAAGCTTAACATTACATTTTTGAGCGAACACCAACACACTGCCATGGTCTGCATATTTCGGCGACTTTCCTCGCTTAATTTCTTTTGTTACCAACTCTTTAAGTCTGGCCCATTCCCAGGTGTCAGGGATATCGAAAGGCACCTCGTCAGCAATGCTGACAGGCTCATCATCTCCGATTTTCTCATAAGGAGTATTATAAGAAACTGGGCATTGCTTGAAGAAAAGCACATTATTTGATATTATAAAGAAAATAGGGGTCTTGTAATAGAAAGGAGCACAGCATGGCAAAGCAGGAACTCTCTCTGAAACAACAATACCAGCGGCTCACGCAGGCCAAGGCGCAGGCAACCCGGAATGGACAACCTACCCCTAAACTCGATAAGAAGATCGAAAAGATGAAGGCAATGATGGGCAGCACCGTACAGAAAGTGCCGGCTGCAAAACCAACTGCCAGCAAGTTCGTGGACTACAAGGGTGTCAACAAGCTACCCATGCAGGGTGGTGCCTTCACTCCGAAATAAGATTTGCCCTAAATTGTTCATTGCACGGAAAGAACAGGATTATAGAATAAAAATGAGAATAAATGTTGGGGGCGCGATGCATGCCAAGAACATACAGTCACCTATCATATGAGCAAAGACTAAGGATAAAAGAATTGTTAGACAAAGGCACTAAGAAAGTGGATATCGCTCGTGCATTAGGCGTCCATAACGCAACGATTTATCGGGAAATAGATCGGGGCTCCATCAATGGAATCTATGATCCGGGCCATGCTGAGGAACAATACAGAGGTCATTTATCCGAAAAGGGACGACCGCCAATTTGCTCCATTTCTCCTGAGCTGGCTCAGCACATTGCAAGACTAATCCTAGAAGAAAAATTAAGCCCAGCAAAAATTATTGATAGATTGCAAGAAGAAAAGTGGAGCACTGCCCCAAAAGCCCGAGCAACGATTTACAGCGCTATTGATGGTGGCTTGATTCCAGGAGTAACTAGAGAGAGCCTTAATTCGTATGTTGCAACTATGTTTAATGATGGGCAGATCCATATTGCAAAATGGGTGCGGAATGCATTGGATCTTAACGACGGAGATGAGCTGCTTTTCGAAGTCGTTGATAACAAAATAATCTTTACAAAAGCCGAGGGCTAGTGGGAAGCTCCTCGTTGCCCCCGCTGACCCAAAATGTATTAAACGAAAATGACACGCCCCAAAAGTAAACACCGATGTTTTGGCGCACTCTTGGGGCGTGCTTTTCATATTCAGTTCAGTCGGTCAAAAGGTATGCCTTTTGGTGCATAGAGGGCCAGCTCTAATGGGGCTGGCCCTCTGTTGACTTACTGGAGTTACATCCAAATAAGGAAGAAGTAGAAATTGGTAGTAAAAAAGTTGGGATTGCCATTTCATCCTGCGCTCGGTATAATAGTAATATGTCAGAGATATCCATGCATGAGAAGATGTTCGTTTATGGAGGAACGAGGAAATGGGAATGACTGTTATCTGTTTTCACAACAATAACGAAGAGAATGGATACCTTAGCAACTGGTATCCTTCCACATTTACGCACAATGGTATCACCTTTTCCTCAATGGAGCAGTATATGATGTACCGCAAGGCACTTTCCTTTGGCGATGAAAAGGTTGCCACACAGATTCTTGCTACGGATAATGCTGCCGAGATAAAGGCTCTTGGACGGCTTGTATCCGGCTATGATGAGAGCCTATGGAACGGTATTCGACAAATCGTCGTCTATGAGGGGCTTTTCGCAAAGTTTACGCAGAACCCTGATCTAAGGGAGAGACTGAAAGATACTGGAAATGCATTTCTTGCTGAGTGTGCTGTAAATGATCGGATTTGGGGCATTGGTTTATCCATGCGTGATCCAAGCAGACTTGACCGGGCAAAATGGCAAGGCCAAAATCTACTTGGTTATGCCCTTATGATGGTGCGTGAAAAACTCTAAGAGGGTCTTGTCATTTCATTCCATAGGCACCTAAACAATTATACAGAAAACAGAATAACATCAAGGAGAAAAACTATGAATAAAACCGAACTGATTGCCGCAATGGCTGAAGCGAGTGGCCTTTCCAAGAAGGATTGCGAGGCTGCTCTCGCTGCATTTATCACGACTACTGAGAGCGCTTTGAAGGCTGGCAACAAAGTGCAGCTGGTGGGCTTCGGCTCTTTCGAGGTCAAAGAACGTGCTGCCCGTACTGGCAAGAATCCTGCAACAGGTGAGCATATTGATATCCCTGCATCTAAGGCACCTGCGTTCAAAGCAGGAAAGGCTTTCAAAGACGCCATCCAGTAATTTGAAAACCCACAGAGAGGCACTTACGGTATTGATCCGTAAGTGCTTCTTTTTTAGCTAATCTCATAACACCCCAATATAACCTGTCATTTAATTGCGGCGAATCCGCCACAAATAAAACGCAGTTTCTGCTTTCTATTGCTGATAATTTGTACAAACCTGTTGTTGGTTACCAAATCTCCTCGTAAGTATTGATATAGATTACTTCACAGGAGGAATGCAAAATGAAAAGTTGCCAGTATAAGAGTTCCGATGAGCTCCCCCTTATCCTCAATGTTCAAGAGGTGTCCAATTTTCTCGGCCTCGGGCTGTCTCAGGTCTATGAGCTTGTGAAGCGCATCGACTTTCCTGCCTTCAAAGTTGGAAGTCGTATTTTCGTGCCGAAAGACAAATTTCTTACATGGCTTGATGTACAAACGGCAGAGAAGGAAGCTCTCTTCTATACGGAGTGACAAAGATGGATGATAATAAGATGGTGCGAATCCGGCGCAAAGAAGATATCCCGGATGTGATGACGATGCCACTCGTTGCAAAGACTCTCGGGTGCAGTCTTACGGTCGCATATAAGCTTCTAAAGAGAGACGGCTTTCCCCATACAGTAAGTGGTCAAAGGGTATATATTGACAAAGGAAAATTTCTCTCGTGGCTTGATGCTCAGACGCAAATGGAAAAGAGAGATCATTATGGCTGGTAGGCAAAGAGCGAATGGCGAAGGCAGCATTCGAGAGAGATACCCCGGCTGTTGGGAAGGTCGATATACTGCCGGCTACGATATTCTAACGGGAAAACGTATTCAAAAGGGCGTTTTTGCTAAGACACGAAAAGAATGCGCAGCGAAGCTGGCACGAGCCATCCAACAGGATACAGGGCCTTATTATCGCAAGGGCAAAGGATATGATTCACAGCCCCTTTCTACATGGATTCGGCTTTGGTTTGATTCCTACACAAAGCCAAATCTTCGCCCTAGCTCAGCGGATGGTTATAGGAGCATGATCGAGAACCACATCATCCCGGTTTTGGGCCATATCCAGCTTTCAAAACTCAGCTCGATTCAGATCCAACGATTCTACAATGACCTGCACACACAGGGCCGCTTAGACAACCATGGAAATCGGAAATATGAGCCATTGTCTGCAAGCACCGTGAAGCACATTCATGCGGTATTGAGCGGCGCTCTGAAACAGGCAGTTAAGGAGCGGATTATTCCCTTCAACCCTTGCGATAACTGCAAAATTCCAAAGCGTGAAAAGAAAGAAATGCACGTCCTGCCGCAGGACAAGATAGGTGCATATCTGGATGAGGCAAAGCGACTTGGGGTCTATGCGCTTTTCTATTTGGAATTGACAAGTGGGCTTCGACGGGGAGAATTACTTGGCCTGGAGTGGGCCGACTTGAATCCGGAAACACGAATGCTGACGGTTAACAAGCAGCTCACTCGTTCTGGGGGAGAGTTGTGCATTTCTGTACCGAAGACTGAGAATTCGATTCGAACAATAGCTCTTCCGGAGAATACTGTTGCTTTGCTCATAGATGAGCACAACAAGCATCCGGATAGTCCCCTCATGTTTTGGTGTCCAAGAACTAATGGTTACTGGAGCCCGGACTCTCTTCGACATTTACACAAACAAATGCTCGCCGCTGCCGGAGTGGATGAAAGCGTTCGCTTTCATGATTTGAGACATACATTTTCGACCTTAGCAATTCAGAGCGGCGTAGATGCAAAAACGGTCGCTGGCATGCTCGGCCACTATAGTGCCGCATTCACGCTGGACACTTACACGCATGTGACAGAACAAATGAAGCGAGGCGCGGCTGAAAAGATCGGCGTTTTTATGAACGCAAGTGTCAATGTGCAGGTTAATGTCGTTCACTCACCGAGTGCGGGATAAGGTACAATAACTTGCGCAAATTGAAAAGAGGATAAAAAAAGACATAGCTTGCAGGCTCTGGTAGAATGAAGTCACGACACAACATTCTGAAAGGAGACAGCAAACTATGTCCGAGAAAATTGTACAGCTGAATGAGGAAATTATCAAGGGCCAAATCAAGGAATTGGTTCGCGGCAGCGTGGAGGAAACCCTGAACGAGCTGCTGGAGAAGGAGGCGGAGTCGCTGACGCAGGCCGCCCGCTATGAGCGCAACGAGGCCCGTCAGGGCTACCGCAGCGGTCACTACGACAGGAACCTTACCACAACCTCCGGTGACGTTACGCTCCACATGCCCCGACTCAAGGGCGTGTCCTTCGAGACGGCCATCATCGAGCGGTATCGCCGCCGGGAGAGCAGCGTGGAGGAGGCGCTCATCGAGATGTA
>ERZ773136.624-NODE-624-length-39284-cov-10.679115_pt1 | contig 39284 bp, 20 predicted proteins | sample MGYA00580855_ERZ773136 | MGnify/ENA primary metagenome ERZ773136 (study PRJEB29015, sample SAMEA2737860) | human gut metagenome | biome: human gut; feature: human-associated habitat; material: faeces | place: China | collected 2012 ... | reverse complement strand
CTGCCGATGACTTAACGGACCCGGCTCCGGCTACAACTTTCGCACATCTGGATGCGACAACCGTACTTTCACGTTCAATCGTAGAACTTGGTATTTATCCGGCTGTAGACCCGCTTGAGTCTACTTCCAGAATCCTTGACCCACGTATTGTAGGTGAAGAACATTATAAGGTAGCCAGAGCAGTTCAGGAAATTTTACAGAAGTACAAAGAATTGCAGGATATCATCGCAATCCTTGGTATGGACGAACTTTCAGAGGATGATAAGCTGGTCGTATCAAGAGCAAGAAAAGTACAGAGATTCCTGTCACAGCCATTCTTCGTAGCCGGACAGTTTACAGGTCTGGAAGGAAGATATGTGCCGATTAGTGAAACAATTCAGGGCTTTAAGGAAATCATCGAAGGTAAGTATGATGACATTCCTGAAAGTTACTTCTTAAACTGCGGTAATATTGATGACGTACTTGCAAAGTGTAAATAATCTGTAACAGGTTAAACGACACGGGTAAGAATGGAGGAATCAATGGCAGATATGAAGACATTCAGGCTGTTGGTAAACACGCCTGACAGAGTATTCTACAATGATGATGTGACAATGGTAGAGCTTTCCACAACGGAAGGTGAGATTGGTGTATATGCAGAACATATTCCTCTTACATCAGTACTGGTACCGTGTGTTATGAATATTCATGTAGATGGAGATGTAAAAAAAGCTGCTGTACACGGCGGAATTGTTGAGATTTTACAGGATAAGGTAACGGTGCTTGCAGAAATTGCAGAGTGGCCGGAAGAAATTGATGTAAATCGTGCCAATGAAGCCAAAACAAGAGCTGAACGCAGACTTTCAAGTAACGATCCGCATATTGATGTGGTACGTGCGGAAGCAGCGTTAAAGCGTTCTCTTGCACGACTGGGTGCAGCACGCTAAATAAATGTATAAACCTTCCAATTTATGGCGATACTTAAGAATACCATAAGTTGGGAGGTTTATTTATGTTCAGGGATTGTTGGGATTATATCTGTTATAAAATACAGGATACGATTTTAAAAAACGGACAGAAACAAAACAGGAAGAAACAAGAAAATATAAATAGGACAACACGCAGAAAGGCGGGATTTTTGCTGCAAAAGACCGCGGTTGTTATTGCGGGAATTTTGTGGCTGATAGCGGCGGCGAGGGTATTTTGGAATATGCCGCAGACGGGTGTGCAGGAAAATGTTTTAAGTGCGTTTGGCAGTGCATCCTACAAGGAAGTGTGCGCAGATATTTCTGCATATGGCAAATATGGCAGTATGGAGCTTACGGATACGGCAAAAGAGATTATCCTGGAAAAGGCGGCAGAAAAAATAGGGATTAACCGGTATACGATAGAACAGACAAGCCGGGACAATGTGGAAACAATGCAGCTTTCCCAAAACGGTGAAAACGGCAGTGTTCTTTGCAGATTTATAACGATTCATCAGGAAAATGTGGAGTACGAGCAGTACCTTTACATCGGTGTGACATTAAAAAATACGGTAGATGCTTCTTTTACATATGAGAAGCTCATTCGTCAGATAATGGAAGAAATGCAGATTGATACGGAAGTCAATGTCAATTTAAAGGGACAGATTCACGGGGCGCTTACCGATACGCAGAAAGAGCAGTTTGCACAGGATATGCTTGATATGATGAATGCAAAGCTAAGTGTCGGCCGTCATATGGAAGATGTGTATACTGTATACGCATATAACAAAGGGATTAAAAATTATATTATGATAGGAAAAGACAAGGTGAATGTCAATATCTGCATCGGATATGACGAAGAAAAAAATGAAACCACGGTGTATCTTGCGACACCGATGAATATGCAGGATTACTAAACGGCAGACTATGAAAATCTGTATTTAGGCTTGTAGTTTTTTGGTAAACAGATTAAAATAAAACTATTCATCAATATTTGAAAGTAAAAGAGGAACAAATCAGTGACGATAGAAGAATTACTTGAACAGTGCATCCAGAAGAATCTGATTGATCTGACAATCAGCGGATTAAAAAAGAAAAACGAAGAACTTCCGGTAAAGATAAAGGTACGTCCGGTTGCCATGAAAGATAAAATAGAATATCAGGTTTCAGAGTTTATCGGAAGGAAAGTATTTCATAAGAATTATAAAAAAGACGAATTGAAAAAGAAGATTATAGACTGGATGCAGGAGGACTACAAGCAGGCACAGTTTACCATGACCGATGCAACGGCACAGATTTTGTCCGGGAAGCACAGCCAGACCGTGAAATACAAAAAATGTAAGGAAGTCCGGGTGCAGAGGGATTTGTCGCACAACCGTACCAAGCGTTACATTCTGCCGGAAGGAACGCCGGTTGGATTTCTGATTGATCTGGGCGTTATGACCAAAGAGGGTAAAATTGTACGGCAGAAGTATGATAAATACCGTCAGATTAACCGCTTTCTGGAATTTGTTGAAGACATTCTGCCGCAGTTAAGCAAAGAACGGGAGCAGACGATTATTGATTTTGGCTGTGGGAAGTCCTATCTGACCTTTGCCATGTACTATTATTTAAAGGAACTGAAAGGCTATGATATCCGTATTATCGGGCTGGATTTAAAGGAAGATGTCATTGCACACTGTAATGAGTTAAAGGACAAATACGGCTACGGGAAGCTGTCATTTCTTGTCGGGGATATTGCATCCTATACCGATGTTGATGCGGTTGATATGGTGGTGACACTGCATGCGTGTGATACGGCAACGGACTATGCGCTGGCTAAAGCCGTGCAGTGGGGCGCAAAAGTCATTTTATCCGTACCGTGCTGCCAGCATGAAGCCAACAGAATGATGGAAAATGAACTGTTACAGCCGGTGTTGCAGTATGGTATCTTAAAAGAACGCATGGCGGCAATTATGACGGATGCCGTACGGGCAAATCTTCTGACAGCAAAAGGGTATGACACACAGATACTGGAATTTATTGATATGGAACATACACCGAAAAATCTGCTGATTCGTGCGGTTTATACCGGAAAAGACAGTGAAAATGCAGCAGAAGCATTGAAAAATATGGAGGAAGCACTCCATTTGAATCTGACCTTAAATAAACTGCTGGGCGAATAGGCCGCAGATGGATAATGGAAAGGATTAAGTTATGGACAACAGGGAAAATGCTACATATAAATATATTATATTGGCAGTCGCATTTATGGTAACTGTCGTGGTTACATTTATATCCATGAATTATGAGACATCAGCCATATCGACAATGACAATGACACAGGCAACGCTTCCGGTCGTTATGATGCAGACCGAAGAAGGCCAGTTGTATAACCGGTTATACGGTTATACACAGAAAGTCGATGCTTCAATGATGGGAGAAACACTGACACCGCTGCCGACAGATAAGAAATTGTCCGTTGTAGTGGATTTGTATGGACAGGAATTAGAGGGTGTTTCGTACAAAGTAAGAGATTTAAGCGATTTATCGCTGATTGAAAATACAAAAGTAGAAGATTATACGCAGGACGAAAGCCGTGCAGATGTTGTGCTTAATATTAAGAATCTGATTGATAACAATAAAGAATATCTGTTAGAGGTTACGATATCGACAAAAAAGCAGGAAGAAATTTATTATTACACGCGGATTATCAGCGGTACGGATTTTCAAGTGCAGGATAAATTGAATTATGTGCTGGAACTCAACAGCTATGCGTATGACCAGACACAGTTGAAAAATCTGACACAGTATCTGGAAACGACATCTTCCGGAGATAATTCCAATTTCGGAAAGGTCAATATTCACAGTAAGCAGTCACAGGTTGGCTGGGGTGAATTAGGACCGTTTATTGAAAGTGACAGAATTCCTTCAATTACACAGATTGGTCAGGAAACGGCAGAAATTACAATAGATTATATGGTGGGTGCAGAAAATGATAATAATTCCTATGATACATATCGTGTAAAAGATTACTATAAAATACGCCAGTCCGGCAGTAAATTGTATCTGCTCGATTATGAGCGTGAGGCAGGGCAGTATTTTGACGGTCAGAATGATTTTCTGTCATCCTCCAAAATTAATCTGGGTATACAGCCGGATACGGATGTGATGGCGCAGGCAAGTGATAATGGGCAGTATACGGCATTTGTCAGCCGGAATACACTCTGGGAACTGGATTCGGACAATTCAGAATTAACAAAGGTCTTTTCATTTGATGCAGAGGATTCGGACAATATCCGGGAACGCGGCAGCCAGCATGAAATCCGCATTATGAGCGTATCGGACGAAGGCAGCCTTTATTTTCTGATCTGCGGCTACATGAGCCGTGGTGCGCACGAAGGGGAAATGGGCATTTCGCTGTGTTCGTATAATTATGGGGAAAATGTGGTGCAGGAAGAACTGTATCTGCCGGTAGATGTTTCCTATGAGAGTATGGAAGAACGCATTGGCGGCATTGCTTATGTGAATGACAACAATTTGTTTTATATTTTAATTGACGATACATTGTATGCCATTAATTTAATCAGCCGTGAAGTCATGACAGAAGTTTCAGGGCTGGCACATGGAACGTATGCCGTTTCTAAAGGCAGAAATATGATTGCATACAGCGAAAATCATTCGCAATATGATACGGACAGTATCCGCATTTTCAATATGCAGGATGGCACGGATTATACCATTCGTGCAGATGCGGGTGAAAAGCTCAAGGTGCTGGGCTACATTAATTCAGATTTTATTTATGGCATTGCTGATGCAGAGGACATTGTATCCGAAGGCGACGGCAATACTTTTTTCCCGATGTATCAGGTGAATATTATGGCATCGGATTATACTATGCAGAAAGAATATAATGAGCCGGGCATTTATGTGTCTAATGCGATTGTCGATAAGCTGCGTGTGAATCTGTACCGTGTTGTGAAAAATGCAGACGGCAGTTTTTCAGAAACAACGATGGATCAGCTGATTAACCGGGAAGAAAACAGCACCAGTGACGGTCTGGTTATTGATACCATTTCAACGACCAACCGAAAGACCGAGGTGATTCTTGTGTTAAAAAAGGCGATTTCTAATGTGAATAATATCACGGTGCGTTACTCAGATAAGATGATTTTTAAGAAGGATGAAACATCGGATTTATTAATGAAACACTAATGAGAGGTTTGCATGAAAAAGTTTAAGAAAATCATACGGGCAGTTTTGGTGCTTGCGGTGCTTGCGGGACTCATTTATCTGATTCCAAAAGTGATTACGGTTGTGCGTTTAAAACGTGCGGCGGATTCTTATGTAGCGGCAAGCTCGGTCAGTACCTTTAAAGATTCAAAGACAACGATTATCTATGATACGAATGACCAGGAACTCTGTACAATGAAGAATACAAAGGATATGTATTATGTGTCGTATCAGGAGATTCCGGTGACACTGGTCAATTCCTTTGTCGTCATGGAAGACCGCCAGTTTTATAAACATTCCGGTTATGATATCAAGGCAATTCTGCGTGCCATTGTGATTAATCAGAAAAGCAATGATATTGCGCAGGGGGCAAGTACCATTACCCAGCAGCTTGCAAGAAATATTTTCCTGTCGCAGGAAGTGACATGGCAGCGTAAGGTTGAGGAGATTTTTATTGCGGTCGGTCTGGAAAAGAAGTACAGTAAGAATCAGATTCTGGAATTTTACCTGAACAATATTTATTTCGGAAACGGATATTATGGCGTGGAAGCTGCGGCAAGAGGATATTTTGACAAATCCGTGTCAGAGCTTACGCTTGCGGAACAGACTTTTATCGCGGCGATTCCCAACAATCCGACACGCTATAATCCGCTGACAAATTATGACAATACCGTTCAGCGTAAAAACCTCATTTTACAGCAGCTTTACGAGGCGGATGATATTGGTTCGCTCGACCGCTATATGGCTGAAACAGAAGAGGTTGTCTTAAATCCGCATCAGACAGAGGAGATTAACAATTCGGTTGTAACGTATGCAAGGCACTGTGCAACCGAATCGCTGATGAGTGTATCGGGCTTTACCTTCCGTTATAATTTCAGTTCGGAAGACGATTATAATGCATATGAAGCTACGTATGATACATTTTACAATATGTGTCAGCAGAAGCTTTTAAGCGGTGGCTACAGCATTTACACCTCCATTGATATGAATATACAAAATCAGTTACAGCAGGCAGTAGATAACAATCTGGCGGCATATACGGAAAAGTCTTCGGAAAGTGTATACAGTATGCAGGGAGCGGCAACGTGTGTGGATAACAGCACCGGAAATGTGGTGGCGATTGTCGGTTCGCGCAGTCAGGAAGACATCAAGGGCTATGTTTTAAATCGTGCGTATCAGAGTTACCGCCAGCCGGGCAGTTGTATTAAGCCGTTAAATGTCTACACACCGTATTTGCAGCTTGGCAATACGCCGGATACGAAGGTTACCGATTCGCAGATTGACGGCGGCCCAGCCAATGCCGATGCAAGCTATGCCGGAGAGATGACGTTGACAGATGCCGTAAAATGGTCTAAAAATACGGTTGCATGGAACATTTATCAGCAGATTACGCCAAAGACGGGAAGTTCCTTTTTAATAAAAATGGGATTTCATAAAATCTGGGTGGATAAAGATTACAATGCCGGTGCATTAGGCGGTTTTACGTATGGTGTGACAACGGAAGAAATGGCAGGCGGATATGCAGCACTTGCCAATGACGGTGTATACAGAAAAGCAACCTGTATCCGTCTTATTGTAGATGCTTCCAATAAAACGGTTGTCAATGAAACGAACCGTGACAGCAAGGTTTATGATAAAAGTGCATCGCGCATGATGACACAGATGTTAAGGGAAGTTGTATTAAGCGGTACGGGAACATCAGCAAATGTGGAAAATGCAGTTGTTGCCGGAAAAACGGGAACGACAAATGCCAGCAAAGATGTATGGTTCTGCGGATACAGCAAGTATTACACCACAACGGTATGGGCAGGATACGATTATCCAAAAGAAATGTCCGGTGTCAACAGCCGTGTCAATGCAATCTTTAAAGATTTTATGACGGCGGTGCATACCAATCTGCCTGTAACAGATTTCAGTACGGTTACACAGCAGACAACACAACCGGAGACGACAGCGGCAGTACAGGAGGAAACGGAATCCTTACCGCAGGAAACTACAGCAATTGTGCCGGAAACGACAGGTATTGAACAGGTAACACCGCAGCAGGTTCCGTCCACGACAGCACAGGTGCCAACAACAACACCGTATCAGCGATGGACGACAGCACCGGCACAGCCAAAGACAACGGCACCGATGCAGTATGGCGATATTGACGCCACGACAAGAACCGATCCCGATGCAACGGCACGCGGAGAGTGGTAAATGTGAACAAGCCATAAATCAAAGTTTGTTCACATAACACTTTGTGCCGACAGCGGCACAAAGTCGTCCGTTGATGCGGGTAGATGAGAAATCGAACAAGCCATAAATTAAAGGGATAGGAAAATGTGAATCAACATTTTCCTATCCCTTTTTGCCGGGCAGCGCCCAAAGCCTGCATACATTAATATTACTTGCCGTAATGTGTTTCGTTGTATTCCTTAACACGCTGCTGGATTCTTTCAACAGGGCTTAATAAGTTGCTGATAGAAGAATCGTGGTTTAACGTATCAACTAATAAAGCAATGTATTTGCTCATATCTACATTGATATACCAAGGCTTAGAAAGCAGTTCTTCCGGCTGGTATACAAGGTTCGTTGTAAGAACACGGTCGATAACGCCGTTTTCATAAGCTTCATCAAATTTCTTAAATCCATTTGTGAACAGACCAAAGGTTGTCGCACAGAAGACTCTCTTTGCTTTTCTTCTCTTTAATTCAGCAGCAACATCAATCATGCTTTCGCCGGAAGAAATCATATCGTCGATGATGACAACATCTTTTCCTTCTACGTTAGAGCCTAAGAACTCATGGGCAACAATCGGGTTACGTCCGTTGACAATCTTTGTATAGTCACGTCTTTTATAGAACATACCCATATCCAGACCGAGGACGTTTGCAAAGTAAACAGCACGTCCCATACCGCCTTCATCCGGGCTGATAACCATCATATGGTCGCTGTCGATGTGTAAATCGTCAACACCCAGTAAAAGATATTTAATAAACTGATACGTAGCAGAAACGGATTCAAATCCCTTTAACGGAATTGCGTTCTGTACACGCGGGTCATGTGCATCAAATGTAATGATGTTATCCACACCCATATCTGTGAGTTCCTTTAATGCAAGTGCGCAGTCTAAGGATTCACGTCCTGAACGTTTATGCTGTCTGCTTTCATACAGGAATGGCATAATAACGGTAATTCTGCGTGCTTTACCACCGGCAGCAGCGATAACACGCTTTAAATCTGCATAGTGGTCATCCGGTGACATATGGTTCTTATAACCGCATAAAGAATATTCAAGGCTGTAATTACATACGTCAACCATGATATATAAATCATATCCACGTACGGAATCGTTTAAAACACCCTTTCCTTCACCGGAACCAAAACGAGGGGTGCTTGCACTTACGATATAAGAATCTCTTTTATATCCGCTGAAAGCGAGTGTAGATTCATCTTCGTGGTCGCGCTGTTCTCTCCAGTCAACAAGATAATTATTTACCTTTTTGCCTAATTCTGAGCAGCTGGCTAAAGGAACGATACCTAAGGTACCATATGGAATAGTTTGTGTGTGACGTTCGTCTCGTGGCATAATTAAAATCCTCCATTAGTATAATACGATACAAATTTGTATTTAACACAATATAAAATATAATCATTCTTTGCCGATAAGTCAATGATTTCCTAAGGTTTTTGCCCTGTTTTTTTCAAAAGACGGATATCGGCACCCGCAAGCTTTAACAGCTTATAAGCACTGGTGAGGCGCGAAAAAATTCGCTCCGAATACATGTTGCGGATATCTGAGAGCGAAAGGTTGGTTGAGATAACCACGCTTTTTCTTCTGAGAATCCGTTCATTGATACAGTAAAACAGGCGGGAACTGGTGTAGCTGTTGGCAAATTCCGTGCCGAGGTCATCAATAATGAGCAGATCACAGTCTAAAATGTAGCTGCTGTCAATTGCCGTATCAGATGTATCCGGCTTGTTAAAATCCTGCTGTTCAAAGCACTGGAACAATTCCACGGCAGTCAGGTAAATGACACTGTGCGAAGAATCAAGCAGTTCCTTTGCAATGCAGTTGGTTAAAAAAGTCTTTCCAACACCGGTATCGCCAAAAAGCAGCAGATTATCATAGGTGGTGTCAAATTCATCCACAAAGCGGTGGCATATGGACACAATATTCTGCATATTATTATAGGGTGTCAGTCCAATGGACGGAATCGGCGTTTTTTTATCATACCATTCATAGGAAAAGGTATCAAAATTTTCCGTCGTGATGATATTTTTTAAATTAGAATCGTGATACACCAGCTCAATGGCTTTTTTGGTGAAGCAGGCACATTTATGCTGACCGATATAGCCGGTATCCTTGCATTTTGGACAGGTATAGACAGGCTCTAAATAGTCTGCAGGTCTGCCAAGAGCAGCAAGACAGGCGGCTTTACGGTCTGCAAGTTCTGAAAGCTTTTTCCGGTAGGCGGTCTTGTAATCCGGATTTTTTAACATTTCTGCCGCCGCCTGCATGGAAAGCCCGATAATATCGTCTTCGATTTGGGCAATTTCAGGACATGCGGCAGTCACCTGCGCATACCGTTCATTCTGGATATGCCGGTTTTCGGTGCGGATCGCATCGTAAATCCGCATAATTGCATCATGTTGGGAATTGGTAAGTGCCATAACCTTGTCCTTTCTAGCTGTTATTGCTGATTAAAGCGCTCTCTAAGCTGTCAATGTCGGTATCACGCTGGTGAAAATTGTGAAAACGGTTGTTATTCGTGCCGGGAGCAGAAGCTGCATTGGATGCTTTTTTCTGATTGCGCAGCAGTTCATATTCAGCATCTGATTTGCGGATATCTTCGGGTGTTTTTACATTTGCCTTATTCCATTTGGTAAGGATAGAGTCTGCGTATTCAAAACTCGGCTGATGCGTTGCCTTTAAAGTGCGGTTGCAGGCTTCAATAATCATATCGGCATCAAAGCAGTACGTGTCCGTCCATTTGGTGATAAACTCCCGTTCCCGCTGTCCGGGGTCGCGGCTTCCGATGCCAAAGGCATTCATCACGGAGTAAATGGTCATATTGTGGTTTGCTGTTTCAAGCTTTGCCTGTTTGACGGAAGTAATTCCGGCTTCTGCCCAGCTGGCAGCAATTTTTTCAATATAGCGCATACTCTTATGACCCTTTTGTACACAGTAGCCGACCAGATATTCAATCAGGTCTGCGGGCAGTTTTAAGGTGTCGTAAAAATAGGCAATCCGCTGAAGTGCAGAAGAACCAAGAGGTTCGCCCATGTATTCTTCTACGGCGAATAAAAGCATGGCAAAATTTTCATCGCCAAGTTTAAATTCGCTGATGCGGGTCATGGAATAGGATTCCGGACCGGCGGTTTCTTTTGCGGCTGCCGTTTCCATCAGAGGAGCCACAGCGGATGTCATAGTGTGAGGTGCAGAAGCTGACACGGCGGTATTGACAGCCGGACTGTTTACGATGGCAGTTGGCATGACAGAATTGTCTACATAGCGGGGGTCAGCCTCCCTGGAAGCGGACGAAGCGGATAAATCCGTAAAGGAGATGCCTGTCAGCATGCCGTCCGGGCTGAAATTTAAGCGCAGGGCATTCATTTTATCCCAGTAGCGCAGCCCGCGCAGAATGTCGGCTTCCGTCTGGTTGAATAAATCTGCCATTTCAGACACAGATAAAGAAATGTGACCGGCAGACACACAACGCAGAAGATACAAATATATTTTTACAAATTCACCATTTGCCTGTGGCATTAAGGTGTCAATAAAATAATTGGAAACGGCGGTGTTATCCGCACGGTTTTCCATATGTAATGTAATTGTATTCATACAAAAAACTTCCTTATCAATTCAGTTTCTTCATTATAACACACACCGAAACAAAATCAACAGGTGGAAAACACAGGGTTATCCACTGGGGATATTGTGGATAATGTGGATAACTTGTAAAAGAAAAATGAAATGCGTGTAAAAAGCGGAATTGTGGACAAGTCCTTATAAACAGGAAATCCACACACAGAATCAACAAAAATGTGATTAAGTATGTGGATAATGTGGATAACTATGTTGAAAACCAAACTATTTTACTGAAATTATTGAGAAATCAAGGCTTCCCCGATTTGATAGACATTTCCGGCACCCATAGTTATCAACAAATCGCCGTTGATACAATTTTTTGATAAAAATTTCTCAATTTCTTCAAAAGAGCCAAAATAAAAACACTCTTTGCCCAGTTTTTCGATTTCGTGTTTTAAATCAAGAGAGCTGATGCCCAGTGTATCCGTTTCTCTTGCAGCATAAATATCGGCAAGAACAACCTTATCTGCGTGGGAAAGCGCTTCTGCAAATTCCGTGAGCAGAATTTTGGTACGCGAATACGTATGCGGCTGGAATACACACCAGACGGTTTTGTGCGGATAATGGGCAGCCGAAGCAAGCGTTGCCTTAATCTCATCCGGGTGGTGGGCATAGTCGTCAATGACTGTGACACCGTTAAATTCGCCTTTCTTTTCAAAGCGGCGTTCTGTACCGTGAAAACCTGAAAGACCGGTGGCAATCACTTCAAGTGAAAGTCCCAGCTTTTTTGCGGCGGCAATGGCGGCAAGAGAATTGTATACATTATGCACGCCGGGAACAGAAAGATGAATCTGGCCGGAAGGTGTTCCTTCTATTAAAAGAGTGTACGTGCAGCAGCCCATTTCATCAAAAGCAATATCTGCAGCGCTGTACATGCTCTTAGCCGGGTCAGAACCGACAGTAATGACTTCACAGGAAGTGTCCTGATAGAAGTATTCGTAATTGTCAATATCGGTATTGATAATTAAAGTACCGTCTGCCGGAAGCTTTTCCGTAAACAGCTTAAAGGAATGACGGATATCGTCAATATCCTTAAAGAAATCGAGGTGGTCTTCCTTGACATTTAAAATAATGTTCATGGTCGGGTGGAAGGATAAGAAGCTGTTGGTATATTCACAGGCTTCTGTTACAAAAATACCGGACTGTCCGACACGGATATTACCGCCGATACTGTCTAAAATGCCGCCAACAGAAATGGTCGGGTCACAGTTACCTGCCATTAAAATCTCCGTCAGCATGGAAGTTGTCGTTGTTTTTCCGTGTGTACCGGCGATATTGACAGCAGTTTTGTAGTTGGTCATAATCTGTCCGAGCAGTTCGGCACGGGTAATCGTAGGAATACCCGCAGCTCTTGCTGCCGAAAGTTCAGGATTGGTGTCCCTGATGGCAGCTGTGTAGACTACTAAGTCAATGTCACTGGTAATATTGTCAGCCGTCTGGCTGTATACAATATGACAGCCTGCGGCAGTAAGTTCTTTCGTGAGTGCAGATTCAGCAGCATCTGAGCCGGATACGGTAAAATTCTTATCCCGCAGTATATGTGCAAGACCGCTCATGCTGATTCCTCCAATACCGATAAAATGTACATGAATAGGATTATTAAAATTAATATGATACATGGTTGAATCCTTTCTTATTAAATATAGCAGATGAAAAACATCATACAATCATATTATAAACGTATTGCGGAAAAATTCAAACTTTATTTTCACCGGTACTGACATAATATTTACGGTACAGATGTCATATGGATTGCTCCGTGCTGCGGTGATAAGGATTATGACCCTGACATCTTAAATTATATCGGAAAAATAGGTATTATTTGAAAATATCCGCATAAAATGTAAATTGTATTGCGTATGTGTTATATACAAGTGTAATTGTTTTATTAAAGGATAAAAATATTTAGAATTTTACAAAATTCTTTTTACTTAATGAGTCACATATGATATAATTGTTTTATCAAAACAGGTTTATTATTATAACATCAGAGGTGATAGCATGATTAAAAAAGAGATGATTGCCATGTTATTGGCAGGGGGACAAGGCAGCAGACTGGGAGTGCTGACTGCAAAGGTAGCGAAGCCTGCGGTATCTTTTGGTGGAAAGTATAGGATTATCGATTTTCCATTGAGTAACTGCATTAATTCAGGCATTGATACGGTAGGTGTGCTGACACAGTATCAGCCGTTAAGACTGAACTCGCATATCGGTATTGGTATTCCGTGGGATTTGGACAGAAATGTTGGTGGTGTAACTGTACTTCCGCCGTATGAAAAGAGTTCAAACAGTGAGTGGTATACAGGAACAGCCAATGCCATTTATCAGAATCTGGAGTATATGGAACAGTATAATCCCGATTATGTTTTGATTTTGTCAGGAGATCATATTTATAAGATGGACTACAAAATCATGCTGGATTATCATAAGGCGAACAATGCGGATATTACGATTGCCGCAATGCCGGTTCCGATGGAAGAAGCGAGCCGTTTTGGTATCGTGGTAACAGATGAAGATAACCGCATTACAGAATTTGAGGAAAAACCGGCGCAGCCAAAGAGCAATCTGGCGTCAATGGGTATTTACATATTCAGCTGGAAGGTATTAAAGGAAGCTTTAATCAAGCTGAAAGACCAGAATGAATGTGACTTTGGCAAGCATGTTATTCCGTACTGCTTCGAGAACAATAAACGCATTTTTGCGTATGAGTACAACGGATACTGGAAAGATGTCGGAACACTCAGTTCTTATTGGGAAGCAAATATGGAATTGATTGATATTATCCCGGTGTTTAACCTGTATGAAGAATTTTGGAAGATTTATACCCGCACGGATACGATTCCGCCGCAGTATATCGGGGAAAATGCTTACATAGAAAAGAGTATTATCGGTGATGGAACGGAAATTTACGGAAAGGTTTATAATTCCGTTATCGGTGCCGGCGTCGTCATAGAAGAAGGCACGGTGGTACGTGATTCAATTATTATGAACAATTCTGTTATCGGAAAAGACAGTATTGTTACAAAGTCGATTATTGCAGAAGATGTTCAGATTGGCAGCCATGTTGAACTTGGGGCAGGCGAAGAAGCAGAGAATGTATTTAAACCCCAAATTTATAATTCAGGCCTTGTTACAGTCGGTGAATGTTCCGTTATCCCGGACAATGTAACAGTAGGTAAGAATACAGCTATTTCCGGCGAGACGACCATTGATGATTATCAGGAAGGGCAGCTTGCAAGCGGAGGCATCATAATTAAGGCAGGTGATAATGTATGAAAGCAATAGGAATTATTCTGGCCGGTGGCAATAACAAACTGATGAAAGATTTATCAAAAAAGAGGGCAATCGCGGCAATGCCGGTTGCGGGAAGCTACAGGGCAATTGATTTTGCATTAAGTAATATGTCCAATTCCCGTATTAATAAAGTGGCTGTTATTACACAGTACAATGCCCGTTCTTTAAATGAGCATTTAAGTTCATCAAAGTGGTGGGATTTCGGCAGAAAGCAGGGCGGACTGTTCGTATTTACACCGACAATTACAGCAGACAGCAGCTACTGGTACCGCGGCACGGCAGATTCTTTATATCAGAATTTGAATTACTTAAAGACAAGCCATGAGCCGTATGTTGTTATCGCATCCGGTGATGGTATTTATAAGATGGATTATAATAAAGTGCTGGAGTACCATATTAAAAAGAAAGCGGATATTACGATGGTTGTCAAGAAAATGACAGACCGTTCGGAGATTAACCGTTTCGGACTGGTAACGATGACAGAGGAAGGACGGATTACCGATATCGATGAGAAACCGCTGGAAACCAATCTTTCCACTGTTTCAACAGGAATCTATGTAATCCGCAGAAGACTGCTGATTGAACTGATTGAAAAGGCAGCTTCAGAAGACCGTCATGATTTTGTAAGGGATATTCTGATACGTTATAAGAATATTAAAAAGATTTACGGATATAAGCTGGAAAGCTATTGGAGCAATATCTCATCCGTAAGGTCTTACTATAAAACTAATATGGACTTTTTAAAGAAAGATGTCCGTGATTATTTCTTTAAGCAGTATCCGGATATTTATTCAAAGGTAGAAGATTTACCGCCGGCAAAGTACAACTGTGGTGCACAGGTCAGCAACAGCCTTGTATCAAGCGGCTGCATTGTCAACGGTACAATTGAAAATTCGATTTTGTTTAAAAAGATTTATATCGGAAATAACAGTGTAGTAAAGAATTGCATTATTTTAAATAATGCATATATTGGGGATAACTCTTATCTGGAAAACTGCATTGTGGAAAGCGGAAGTACCATTAAAGCCAATACTAATTACAAGGGTGAGGGCGAACCGCTGATTCTTGATGAAAACAGTCCGATTTATTACTAAAAAACTGCAACGACACAAAAAGATTATGGCTGCAACAGGGGGCAGCAGAAGGGGCGCTTATGAATATTACAGATGTACGTGTTAGAAAAATCAGCAAAGAAGGAAAGATGAAGGCAGTTGTATCGGTTACAATAGATGATGAATTTGTTGTACACGATATTAAGGTTATCGAAGGCGATAAGGGGTTATTTATTGCGATGCCAAGCAGAAGGTCGTCAGACGGTGAGTACAGGGATGTCGCACATCCAATCAACACCTCGACAAGAGAACGGTTACAGGCGGTGATTCTGGAAGCCTATGAAAAGGCAGAAGAATCGCCAGAGGAATAACAGGCAATAAAATTGTAAAGTAAAATAAAAAGGCTGCACAGAAAGAGTAGTGTCTGCAATGCGGCAATGGACATATCCATTGGATTGCAGGTTATGGCTTGTATCTGTGCAGTTTTTATTTCTTGTATTCTGTATCACCGGTCAACAATATTCCCTTTCAGTTTCCGGAATGTCGATGGGGACACGCCATTTACTTTCTTAAAGGCATCGCCGTAGTAGTTGCTGTTATCATAGCCGCATTCAAAGGCGATTTCCGTAATGCTCATGCCGGTTTCCAGAAGCAGTTTTTCAGAATGATTAATCCGCACATTATTTAAGTATTCTTTAAACCCCAGACCGTTTGCAGACTTGAATTTTTTGGAAAAGTACGAAGGATTTAAGTGCAGCAGTTCTGCCATGTCATCCAGTGTAATATTATTTTTAAAGTGTTCGTTAATATAGTCAACGGCAATCTGGAGTGCTTCATCGGTGGCGCGCGTGTTGTTGTTGACAATCAGAATTGAAGCATCATTAATATATCGTAAAATACGCACGACCAAGGTCTGAAAATACATTTTTAACATGCAGTTTGAAAAAATATCAGACGACTGGTGTTCGGCAAGAATCAGACTCAGCATGGCATTGATATCACTGCGGCAGTCCTCCGGCAGATAAAAGATTTTGGAAAACAGGTGGCTTTGCAGCCATACTGTGCCGAATTCTGTAACCAGCTCGTTTAAATAACTTTGTGTAAATTCAATCGATACACATTCATGCAGGGCAGCCTCCGAGTAAGAAGTGCGGTGCAGCGTATCTGCGGGAATGAATGTAATATTGCCAGGGGTCAGGTGGTAAACATTGTTTTTGATAAATAAATCGCACCCGCCGCTGATCAGGTAAAACATTTCATAATAAGAATGTGCATGTGCAGAGTGCATATGGTAAGACGCCTGATGGGTCTTTTTGGAAATTTCAAATCGTGATGTTACAGCCATAGGAATCCTCGTTTCTGAACAATTTTATAAAATTTTGTTCGGATGTTTTTTGAATATAAAATGGTAAAAATGCACAAAAAATCATAATGTATTTGCGTAATATTAACATATACTATATTTTACACCTAAAATAATCAGTAAACAAGAGCAAAAATCACTATTTTTTTGTAGAAAAGGTGGGATGTTTGTGATAGATTAGTGTCATTGGAGAGATTTAACAAAAATGTAACACGAATTTTACATTTTTGATTAAAAATTGACAATAGGGCTAATTTCACGAGAGGAGAGTAATTATGAAGACTAAAAAGTCAAAAAGAGTAATGGCGGTCGTAATGGCAGTTTTACTCACAGTAGGTATTATGCCTATGGACTGGGCTGTAACGAAGGCAGCAGCAAGTACAGTCCACTCTTTTGATGCAACAGCGCAGGCTTCAGTTGGGGATGACAAAGCCGTGATTGCAGAGGGAACAACATTTAATGACGGGTACTTTAAAATCGTAGGAAAAGTGACCCAGAGAACTAACAGTGACGGAAGCATAAAGGCTTACGAACTGGCATCTAAGGCAACAGGTGCCGTGCAGTTTACAACGGAAAGCGCTTCTTCCGTAGTAGTAGGTTTAAGCAGTACGGGCGGTTCTAATGAATCCGCAGTGGCACTGATTAATACAGCGGACAACAGTGTGGTTGCAGAAGACGCAGGAACAACCGTTGTAGCAGGAACAAAAAAGACTGAGTTAAAGTATACAGCATTACCGGCAGGTACCTATCAGGTTGTATCACCGGAAGATGCAGAACGTAACAGAGGCGCAAGATTCTTAGACATTACGGTTGAGGAAGAAGAAGCTGCCGCAGTTACAACAACATATGCGTTTGCGGTTGCAGACCTTTCACCGGCAGCTTACAGTGTAACAGCAGATAAAGCAGCAATTGCCGAAGGAACAGCTTTTGCTTCTGATTATGTAAAGACTGTCGGAACCGCAACATTCAGAACGAAGAGTTCTTCCGATTTCAGTGCATTAAAGGCAATTGAACTTGGCTCAAAGGCATCCGGTGCATTACAGTTTACTGTAACAGGTACTGCTTCAGTATCTTTTGAAGCAAGCAGTACAGGCGGTTCGAATGAATCGGCAATTGCACTTGTAAACACAGCAGACAACAGTACGGTTGCAGAAGATGCAGGAACAACTATTGTTAAGGGAACAAACGCAACAAAGCTTACATACAGCAGCTTACCGGCAGGTACTTATCAGATTGTTTCACCGGAAGATGCAGACCGTAACAGAGGTGTCAGAGTGTTAAGCTTCACAGCGGAACAGACCTCCAGCGGCGAAAGACCGGCAAGAAAAGCATGGGAAGACGTAGCAGCACCGGCAATCGGTGAGATTACGGCAGCAGACGGTAAAATTACAGTTCCGTTTACAATGGTAATCGGCTATGACGGCGCAGACAGTGTATCCGTTGATATGAAGAATACAGCAGGAACAGTTGTAGCCACAGAAAATTATGCAAAAGATGCAACAGAAGGTGTAGTTACGTTTACACCGGCTGCAAGCGGTGATTATACATTTACAATTACAGCAGCAAGAAAAGATGAAGCAGACAAGACAGGAACAGATAAGGAATTTAAGGGCTTTGAACTTCCTCTTGCTAAGCCGTCTTTCCAGAGTGCAACAAGCCAGGGCGGCGGTAAGGTTTCACTCGTATGGGACGAAGTGACAGAAGCTTCTTCTTATGAAGTATCATACAGCGAAAACGGAACAGACTTTACACAGCCTGTATCTGTAACAGGAACAGAATATGTCGTTTCAGGACTGACAGTCGGCAAGGAATATACTTTCAAGCTGACAGCAGTCAGAGTATTACCGGCAGCCGTTTCAGAAGCTGCAACGATTACAGCAAAAGCGACTGCAGAAGCACAGCAGGTATGGGCTTTTTCAGCATTCGGCCAGGGCGTCAGCTCAGATGAAAAGAATGCAGGCTATGAAGGCAGTGCAAATGACGGAAAGGTAACACTTTGGAATTTAAACAGCAAGGGTAAGATTGTACCGGCTTCTACAGACGGTTTATCCTTCTACTATACAGCCATTCCTTCTAATATGAACTTTACATTGTCAGCAACCGTAACAGTTGATGAATGGACACTGACAAACGGTCAGGAAGGCTTTGGTTTAATGGCGGCCGACAGAGTTGGTAAGAACGGTGATTCTTCTGTATTCTGGAACAACTCCTATATGGCATCTGTCACAAAGGTTGAATACTATGTAAACGCAGATGGCAGCATGGCATTAGACACTATTAAGCAGGGCGGCACAACAGCACCGGATGGTTCTGTAAAGGCAACAATGAAGTTAGGTATCGGCTCACAGGAAAAGACAGGCGTTACAAAGGCAAACCTTTCTAAGCTGGAAGCAAACGATACAGCAACCGTAAACAATGAATTCAGTTCAAAGATGACAACACTGGAAAGCTCTGGTGTAACGGGAAATCTGATTGGCAATGCAACAAAGGATGTTACAGGAACTGTTGAGAATCCGCTGACAACCTTTAAGATGTCTATTCAGAAAAATAACACAGGTTATTTCGTAAGCTATACCAACGAAGCAGGCGAAACTGTGACAAAGAAATACTATGACACAAAGGCATTGGAACAGTTAGATGAAGACAATGTATATGTTGGTTTCTTTGCTTCAAGAACAGCAAAGATTAGCGTAACAGACATTAACTTAACAACGGTTTCACCTGAAAATGATGTGGCAAAAGAAGAACAGCCGGTTACAACCGTAGCGCCTTCTTACAAAGTAACATCTGCTTCTGTATCCAATTCAGAAAGCTACAAGTTATCTTATGTAGCCAATGCAGACGGTCACGTTGTTGTTACTGCAGCAGACGGAATGGTCATTGCAGATGAAGATGTAACAGCCGGTCAGAAATATGTATGGGAAACGACATTAACATTAGGTGAGAATACATTTACAGTAACAATGACACCGGTGGAAGGTTACAGACCAAGTGAATTTGAAGTATTGGATTCTTATGAAGCTTCAACATTTACTTATAAGGTAACATACAACAAGTTTGACGGTGACGTGATTTATGTCGGACCGGATGCAACATCAGACGGTGTCGGTACAAAGGAAAATCCGATTGACATTTACACAGCAGTAAAATTTGTTTCACCGGGACAGAAGATTGTACTTCTTTCAGGTACATACAATTTAGAATCAACAGTTACGGTACAGCCGGGTATCGACGGTACGGAAAGCCAGCCAATCATTATGGCGGCAGAGTCTTCTACAGACAGACCGGTATTTGATTTCGGCAAGAACTGTGAAGGTATGGTATTAGCCGGTGATCACTGGTATTATCAGGGATTTGATGTAACAAATTCAGCAAATGCAAAGGATGGTATCAGACTTTGCGGAAGCAGCTGTACAGTAGATAACGTACGGACTTATCACAACGGTAACACCGGTTTACAGATCAGCCGTTTTACATCAACAGATACTAAAGAAGAATGGCCAAGCAACAACTTAGTATTAAATTGTACATCATACGGCAATGCCGATGAGGGTTACGAAGATGCAGACGGATTTGCAGCAAAGCTGACAATCGGTGAAGGAAATACATTTGACGGCTGTATCGCATACAACAATGCAGATGACGGATGGGATTTATTTGCAAAGGTAGAAACAGGCTCAATCGGTGCTGTAACAATCCAGAACTGTGTAGCTTATGGCAACGGTTATCTGGAAGACGGTACTGATGCCGGTAACGGTAACGGATTTAAGATGGGTGGTTCAAGCATGTCAGGATACCACAAGTTAATCAATTCCGTAGCATTTGATAACAAGGCAAAGGGTATTGATTCTAACAGCTGTCCGGATATTCAGGTAACCAATTCTACATCATACAATAATGGCGGTTCAAACGTAGCCATGTATACAAATGATGCAGCAAATACCGATTTTATGGCAACAGGTGTTCTTTCATGGAGAACACAGAAGACAAGTGTGAATGAAACATTTAAGTTCAAGGGTACACAGGATGCTTCTAAGGTATATCAGTCAAGCAACTATTTCTGGAACTGCACGGAAGCAGGAACCAATAATAGTACAACAGCCGTAACGGCAGACTGGTTTGTATCTACAGACACAAAGATGAATTATGACACACACGTATATGCAGCGATTCCGGTTACAAGAAACAGTGACAATACAATCAATATGAACGGCTTACTGGTACTTACAGCCAATGCAAAGGCTGGCGCTGTTGTAGGCGGTCAGGCTTCTGCAAAGATTGATTTGAGCGGTAAGATGACAGGTGGTCTGTTATTCCAGAAGACAACAGGCAGTGAATCCGTAGAAACAGGTGATATGGCAAATATGATGCTTTATATCCTCTTACTGCTTGGCGCAGCAGGTGTATATGCAGCTTCTAAGAAAAGAAAGCACGCATAGGCATGATGCCGGATTCAGGCGAATATAAACGAATATAAAAGTCAAGGAACCCCTTTATTGAGGTGACTTAATAAGGGGGTTCTTTTCTTAAAGAAAATATATATCCATACAATTTAAAAGATTGATAAAGGATATGTGTTTTCCTTTGGAAAAGAACAAAAAGGGAGGTTTTTTTATAATGATTAAAAACAGAAGGACAAGCGGGCTGCTGAGCATGGCATTGGCAACATGTCTGGTTGTAAGTGCAGTACCGGTACAGACAGTGGATTCTATTTTGGGGAGTGCAGCAGGAAGAGTAACAGCTTATGCTGAGGAAACGGCGCAGAGTACAAAGCCGCTTACAACACTTTGGAAAACGCAGGAAGTAGGTACACACGAGGGAACAGGAACTTATGCGTATGATGCAGCAGCAAAGACTGTAACGGTAAACGGTGCCGGTACAAAATTTGATAAATCAGCAGGAAGTGATGATTTATTCTACGCTTATTTTGAGGGCAAAGGTGATTTAACCATTACAGCGAAGATGACCGTCAATAATAACGGCAATGCAGGATACGCAGGACTGTTAATCCGTAATACCGCAGATGAAGCGGGAAGTGCCAGTGCAGCACTGTATGCAGATTTTGCAAATGGAAGCAAGAATCAGATCCGTTACGGATACCATAAAGAAGCAGCAGGCGGCGGTGCATCACAGGTCAATACGGCAGTCACAACCGCTTCTTCTGACATTTATATTAAATTAGAAGTTTCAGGGGAAAAAGCAATCTATCACGTTGCTTCGACAGCTGATTTTTCTGATGAAAAGGTAAAGACACAGACAATTTCCGGATTATCCGCAAAGACAATCGGTTTCTTTGCAACAGAAGGAGTAACTGCAGAATTTTCGGATGTAACGGTAACTTCTGCATATACAACGGATGACGGGGCAGATGTTAAAAAGCAGATTTTTGATTCAGAGGCAGGAGAAGTGAACTTCTCACAGTCAAGCAGTAAAGATTACTCAGGAAATTATGATGCCGGAAATTCTTTTGAAACCTCTGCAAACGGCAATATTTTATCCGTAAACCATACAAGAAGTGCGGCAGTTAAGGGAAATATCAGGGATGATAAGGGAATGGATTACATATTATTCCCGGAAACATCAGAAGACATGACTATTTCAGCAGATATTACAGTGACAAAGCTGGATTCCGGTACAGATAAGCAGGGTCTTGCCATTGGACAGTTTAACGCAAAGACCGGCAGCGCCATGAAGTGTGACGTATTACATATCCAGAAAAATATTGTAATCCAGCATACATTTTCAACGGTCAGCGGAACGGGTAACTGCGGTTCTCCAAAGGTTGGCAAAAAAACCGATACAGCAAACGGATATGAGCTGGGCGGCACATATACACTGACTTACACAAAGAGCGGCAATACCGCTAAAATGCAGGTTGTAAGTGCAGACGGAACGGTTCTGATGGGTTCAGAAGGCAATCCGGGTGAATTTGACCTGACACAGTCTTATGCAGACTTGCAGACAGGACAGACAGTACGCTATGGTCTGGCATTTTCAGGTGTTACGGCAGAAATCAGTAACCTGACCTTAAAGAATGCAGAAGGTACGGTTGTATATGACCAGAACGATTATTATGTTGCAGTCGGTGTAGCACCAGTGATTACAAATGCCGCAACAGAAGTGGCTTCTGACAGAAAGAGCATGAATATTACATGGGATGTCGCAGAAGAAGGCTCAGGCAATATTAAATATGCCGTATATGTATCAAAGGATGGCGGTGAATATACAAAGATTTCTGATTCTAAGGTGAACAGCTTCAGTTATGCCGGAATGGACGGCGACGGAAACTATCAGTTTAAGATTGTGCCTTATGGCGGAACAACAATGGGAACAGCCGTAGAAACTGAAATAACGGACTATCAGGCACCGCTTGCACAGGCGGAATTAACAGCCGCAGGCAGCAAATCTAAGGTAGAACTGTCATGGGATGCCGTAGAAGGTGCATCTTCTTATGATGTATACAGAAAACTGGGTTCTGACGGTGAAGCAGTGCTGGTTAAGACAACAGCAGAAATTGCATTTACAGACACAGATGTTGTCGAAGAAGAACCGTATTATTACTATGTTATAGCAAAAAATGACAAGAATACAAGTAATCCGTCAGCAACGATGCAGGTACTGACATCAGACGGCCATACAGGTGCTTATGTATATGAAAATGAAGCAACAAAACTGACAGTAGCATATAAGTCCAATGATACTGTTTTTGATGATAATGCACTGCTGGTTCTTACAGCAGACGAAGCAGGAACAGCACAGCTTTATGTAAATGACGTGCTGGCAGATACCAAAACTGTCGGTGCGGGCGATGAAATGAAGTTTGAACCTGAATTAAAGAAAGGCAGAAATGACGTTACCGTTATATTTACTGATGCAGAAGGCAATGCGACAAGAAAGACATTTAATTTTGTTGCAAACCCGGATGTTGATATTGTTGTAGATGCGGCATATACAGGCGAAGACGGTGCAGAGTCAGATGGACTGCCGGTATACAAGACTGTTCAGGCAGCAGTCAATGCAGTGCCGGAAGATAATGCAGAAGCCAAAGTAATTTACATTAAAAATGGTGAATATAATGAACGTGTTGAAGTAAAATCACCATATGTAAGTCTTCTCGGACAGGACAGTGAAAAGACCCATTTATTCTATTCTGTATGTGTTGCCAACGGAAATGCAGACAGTATGTGGAACCGTAACGCAATGTATGTAGATACGGCAGCAACAGGCTTCACAGCAGAAAATCTGACGGTTGAAAATTCATATGACTATACAAACGGTTCGGACCAGCAGGCAGATGCCCTGTGTATTGTGGCTGACCAGACAGCATGTATTAATGTAAGATTAATCGGCTATCAGGATACCCTGCTGACTGATACAAGAACGAAAGATGAAAACGGCAATTATGCTGTGACAAGACAGTATTTCAATAAATGTTATATTACAGGTAATGTTGACTTTATCTATGGTGCAGGTACTTCCGTATTTGAAGACTGTGATATTGTTGCAAGATATACAGAATACAAATCAGACGGATGCTATACAGCCGGAAGAACATATGCTTCCACACCTTACGGATACGTATTTAACAACTGCCGCTTCCTTGCAGAAGAAGGCGTAGCAGACGGCGCATACAGAATGGCACGTCCATGGGGCGCAGATGATTCAACAACATTTATGAACTGTTACTTAGGCAGGGCGATTTCACTGGAAACATCTTACGGCGACATGAGCGGTAACTTAGCTGAAAATGCAAGATTTGCAGAATACGGTTCTTACGGTCCGGGATATACAGTAAATAATAAGCGCCCATACCTGACAAGTGCACAGGCAGCAAAATTTAAGACGGACACAGTCATGGGGGACTATGATTACAGTGCAAGAACTGCCACATTGTATGGAACACAGCAGGAAAAACCGAAAACAGATATAACGGTTGTTGATAAGGCCGAGGTTGTTAAGAATGTAGCGGTTGATGAAAATGCCGTAATTAAAAATGCAGCCGGTGAAACCGTAAATCCGGGAGAAGTCAGTGTTGTCATTGAAAAAGCCGGAAACAGCGTAATTGACTCAATTATGAAAGGCTTTACAGCTGGTGGAATATTAATTGCTGACGGAAGTACAGTGGATTATTATGACATTGAATTACAGGATGAGAACGGTCAGGCAGTTATGCTTGAAAGCGGTAAAATCCAGATTACATTTGCTTATAAAGAAGGAATTGATTACAGCAAAGTTAATGTAATTGTATATCATCTGAATGAAAAGACCGGTGTCATTGAAAAGCTGGAAACACAGCTTACAAGTGAAGGTATCCGTTTTGAGGCAGACAGCTTCAGTCCGTTTGCAGTATACTATGAAAATAAAACGGTACAAAAAGATGATATTACCAAGCCGGATGACACAAAGAAAGATGATACAAAAACAGACGATGTAAAGAAGGATGATGCGGGTTCAGGAACACAGCAGGGTGAGAATACCGGTGATGTGTCAGAGAAATCAGAAAATGCACAGCAGTCTGCGGATACAGGCGTACAGACAGGGGATACAGCCAATGGATTTGGATTCCTTGCAGCAGCAGTTGCAGCGGCAGGAGCAGGTGCTTATGAATTTCTTAGAAAAAGAAAGCTGATTCGCAGATAAAAAAGATAATTACTCAAATTTGATAGCCCGCGGGGCTGCCATGGAAATTCAAAAATTTCGTGGCAGCCTTTTTGCATTTCCAGTGGACGGTTTTGAAAAAGATATATGTGAAAATTTGTATATAAATTGATATAAGAGTGAAAAATATGTAAAATGCACAAAAAATGTGACAAATATCAGTAGTTGAGTAGCAAAAATAACTGCAATCATGGTTGACTATCTGATTTAAAAATAATATAATAAAAACAATTGGTGAAAACTTATAAAAGTTTTTTAAAAAGTTCGTGATTTTTTAAAAATGTGCTAAAAATACGAGGCTTCAGGAATGCTTTTATAAAAACACTAAAAACAAATCAGGAGGACGATTATGAGAAGAAAGGTGACAAAGGCAGCAGCGCTTTTATCAGCAGTACTGATGGCTAGCAGTTCTGTACCGTATGGTGTGTTAATACCTTACAATGTATTGGCAGAAGAAGTAAGTGCAGATGCCGGAGCAGCAGTACAGGAGGAAACAGCAGCAACTGTAGGCAGCGTAACCAACATTAAGACATGGGATGCAGCAGGCTTACTGGCAGCAGCAGCAACAGAGGATAATGGCTTATCCTTAAAGGGTGACGGCTGGACAACTGGAACAGATACAGCCGGAGCAGAAGCATTTGGAACAGGAGATTATGTAAAGGCAGGAGGTGTAAAGCCGACACCAAATAATGGCGCAGTTCCGACAGCAGGATGCTACTTACAGTATACAGCGACCGACAGCGGTAAGCTGACAATTATGGAAAAGACACAGAAGTCTAATAAGAGCTTCTATGTAGTAGATTCAGACGGAGTTGTAAAGGCTACAAAGACATCAGGCTCAGCAAGTACATATGATACGATTACAGTTGATGTGGAAGAAGGCAAGACCTATTATGCATATATGTCAGGTTCAACAGCCAATATCTTTTCGGTATCTTTAGCAGTTGGTGAAAAGAAGCAGACTGCATGGGCAGATGTTGCAGCACCGGTAATTAACAGTGTAACAACAGATGAAGCCGGAGATTTCGTTGTAGACTTCTCAGCAGTCATTGATGCATACAAGGGTGCTGATGATGTAAAGGTTACAATGTTACAGGATGGTCTGGAAGTATCTACACAGACATTTACAAAGCAGGCAGATACAGCTACATTTGCACCATACCGTTCAGGTACTTACACATTCGTAGTGGTTGCACAAAGATATGGCGAAGCTGATAAGGCAAGTGAAGTTTATACATACAAGGATTATGTACTGGCAGTAAAGAAGCCGGTTATCACATGGGCACAGAACAAGGGTAACGGCGATGTTTACTTAGACTGGATTAATATTGAAGATGCAGATTCTTATTCTGTAGCTTATAAGGAATCCGGAAGCACAGCAGATTACACGGTTGTAGAATCAGCATTATCTGCAGAAACAGGAAATTACACACTGACAGGACTGACAGCAGGCAAGTCTTATGATATCCAGATTAAGGCACTCAGAAAGTCAGACGGTTTTGAATCTATTTATACAGAAAAAGATTTTGAAGTAACAACAGCAGAAGAACAGCCATGGTATACGGCAATCGTAGGTTCTGCACAGGCAGGCGATGTTACATTTACAACGGCTGACGGACAGACAGATAATGTAAAGCTTTCCGTATCTGACAATAGCGCAGCAAAGAGTAATAATCAGGAATCACCGGCAATTGCAGGAACAGCCGGAACACTGGAAGTTAAGGGACAGGCAAGCGGTAAGATTTCTGATGATGAAGACGGATTTACATATTACTATACAAAGATTGATCCGAACAAAGAAAACTTTAAGCTGAGTGCAACATTTGAGATTACGGATACTTCTCTCACACCGGATAATCAGACCGGTTTTGGTATTGTTGCAGCCGATGCACTTGGATTAAATGTATGGGGCAATCCGGATTATGTACATAAGTATTTCAACTATGCATCTTCTATGATGTTTAGCTCAAAGCAGAGTAATCCGTTTATGAGAACGGTTACAGGTTATACATCAGCTGATACATCAAGCAATGACGGTGTGGAAAGAAGTGTAACAAATGCTAGGTTTACAGACCAGACAGCTAAATTTGAAGTAGGCAACAAATATACATTTTCGTTAGAAAAGACAGACGAAGGTTATACAGCAGCCTGCAACGGTTCAGAGCAGAAGCTTTCTGATAATTCCTTTACATCTGTACAGGAAGATGGAACAGTTGTAGTTGGTATTGCAGTATCCAGAAAGGTATCTGTAAAGGTATCTGATGTTGAATTTTCAAAGTCTGAAAGCAAGGGTATTACATCAAATGACAACGGTGATACAAAGATTACACCGGACGGAAGAGTATACTCAACAAGCACAAGCGGTTCTGCAAATTATGAATACATCTATGTACCAAATTGTGCAGGTACACTGACAGTATCAAACGGTGATACAGATGTAGTTGTAGATCAGGCAGTTGCCGCAAATGAAGTTGTAAGAGTAAATGTTCCGTTAAACAACGGAAAGAATACTGTAAAGTCAACATTAAAGCCAACAGCAGCAGATAACATTGCAAGCACAGTAGCAGTTATTAAGGAAACAGTTGTTGACCATCAGTCATACGGACAGGAAGGTCAGACAATCATTGTATCCGCAGATGCTGATGCAGAAGGTAAGGGAACAGAAGAAAGCCCGATGAGCCTGTCTAATGCATTAAAGTATGCACAGCCGGGTCAGACCATCTTCTTAAAGAATGGTACATACAGCGGTGCAAAGGTTGAAAGAAGTGTCAGTGGTACAGCAGATAAGAATATCAACCTTGTAGCAGAATCACTTTCTACAGACGGAACAGACGGTGTAGTATTTACAGGTGAAGTAAGGCTCACAGGTTCATACTGGCATGTATATGGTCTGTATGTAAAAGATTCAGCAGGTGTAGGTATCCAGATTTGCGGTAACTACAATACAATTGAAATGTGTACAGTAAACCACGCAGCAAATTCAGGTATCCAGATCAGCCGTGAAGGCGGTGCTGATAATGATGCCGGAAGAAAAGGCAAGTTATGGCCTACAGGCAACCTCATTAAGAACTGTGAATCATTTGATAACTGTGATGCAGGACGTAATGATGCCGATGGTTTTGCAGCAAAGCTGACTTGTGGTGAAGACAATAAGTTCTATGGCTGTATCAGCCATAACAACATTGATGATGGCTGGGATTTATATGCAAAATCCGTATCCGGTGAAATCGGTGCTGTAACAATTGAAAACTGTGTAACTTATAACAACGGCTGGCTGACAACAGATGATGTAACAGCTAAAGGCTATGAATACGGCGAAGGTAACGGCTTCAAGCTTGGCGGTGGTCAGATGAAGGGTGCACATGTTTTAAAGAACAGTATTTCATTTGACAACCATGCAAAGGGTATTACTTCAAACAGCTGCCCTGACTGTAAGATTATTAACTGTATTTCTTACAACAACTCACTGGATAACAGTGCATACAATGTAGGTTTAAATACAAAGGATTCTAACATCAAGGCTTGGGAAGTAACAGGATTAATTTCATTAAACAACAGCAAGAATACAAAGCTGGAGGATTTAATCCCATTTGCACTTCACAGTGAAAACAACTACATTTATGACGGTTCCGCTTCTTATAATAATAAGGGTGAACAGGCTACAGAAGACTGGTTTGAAAGTGTAGATACGTCTGTAAAACCAACAAGAAATGAAGACGGTACAATCAATATGCACAACCTGCTTCTCTTAAAGGATACTTCTAAGAACACAGGTGCGGTATTAGATGTAACAAGTGATGCAGCAAAATCCGTAAAACCGGCAAAGACAACGGTTGTTGAAGAAGAAAAGGTTGTATATGAAATGCGTCAGGATGCAGACGGCAACTGGCATTACTATGCAAATGATAAAATTGCAACGGATTACTGCGGCATGGCATTAAACGAATACGGCTGGTGGTATATCAAGAACGGTGATGTAGACTTTACATATACCGGTATGGCATGCAATGAATACGGCTGGTGGTACTTCAATAACGGACAGCTTGATTTATCATTCTACGGTCTTGCAAACAATGAATACGGAACATGGTTCTACACAGACGGACAGTTAAACTTCGGCTTTACAGGAATGATTATTCCGGATGACGAGTGGCTCTATGTTCAGAACGGACAGGTACTGACAGATTACACCGGAATGGCATTAAATGACTATGGCTGGTGGTACTTCAAGGATGGTAAGGTTGACTTTACCTATACCGGAATGGCAGTGAATGAATATGGCTGGTGGTATTTCAGCAATGGACAGATTGATTTTGGCTATAACGGATTTGCCACAAATGAATACGGTACATGGCTGTTTACAGACGGTATCTTAAATACAGGCTTTACAGGCATGACATTAAACGGCGATACATGGGTATATGTTACAGATGGTTATATCAGTAATACCTATACCGGAATGGCATTAAATGACTATGGCTGGTGGTACTTTAACAATGGTGTTCTGGATTTAAGCTATACCGGAATGGCATTAAATGAATACGGCTGGTGGTATTTTAACAATGGTCTGCTTGATTTAACATTTACGGGTGTCGGCAGTAATGAATACGGCGACTGGTACTTTAAAGACGGAACAATCGCTTTTGATTATTCAGGTACAATTAGCTTTGGCGGACAGGATTATACCGTAACCAATGGATATGCTGTAAAAGTATAAATCTGACAAACTAAGATTGAATTTATAAAAAGACCGGCAGAGGTGCAGCGCATTGCAGCATCTCTGCCGGTTTTTCTATTTAACAAAAAACCTTAACAAAAAACCATGTAATATTTTATTGAAACAGGTTGGATACAATGGTATAATGAAAATAATTAGATATGAAAAAAGTGACATAGACGACACGAGAAAACAGCAGTAAGGAGGAACAACATATGATTCAGGCAATGGTCAAAAAATTGAATGGGAAAAGACTGCGGCAGCGTATTTCATCTGCAATTTTAATAGTTGCAATATTGGTAAGTTTTTCTGGTATTCTTGGAGGAACTGCCATGTTAGTAATGGGTGTCCAGTACAATCACGCATTAACCAATTATGGTTTTTCACAGGGTGATATCGGTAAGATGATGATTACATTTGCAGACACTAGAAGTAACCTGCGGGCGGCAATCGGTTATCAGGATAAGACACTGGTACAGGAAACCTACGAAGCGTATGAAACAAAGAAGCAGGCATGTAAGGATTATGCAGTTATAGTAGAAGAAACAGTTGCTTCCGCTGAAGAACGTAAATTGTATGATCAGATTATGAGCGGTATGGAAGATTATTTTACATCAGCTGATAAGGTAATACAGATGGGTAAAGATGTAACGAATATCGATCAGAGAAATCAGGCACAGCGACTGGCAAAAGATGAAGTGGTACCGAAGTACGAAGCAATTTATGAGAATATGGTACAGCTGCTGGACGCGAATACCAGCGAAGGTAACAAATTGGAAATTAATTTAAAGGTATTAACATATGTCTTACTGGCGGTAGTTGTTCTTATTATTATTGTAGCAATTTTAATCGCAAGGAAGCTGGGCGATGCGCTTGCGTTAAATATTGTAAATCCGCTCGATGCACTGGCAGAACGTTTCAAGACCTTTGCACAGGGTGATTTGACAAGTGAATTTCCGGTAATGGAATCAGAAGATGAAGTATCTGATATGGTTACTGTTGCAAAGGATATGGCAGAGAATCTGTCAGCAGTTATTAAGGATGTTAATTACCGTATGGAACTGATGGCAAAGAATGATTATACAGGTTCGTCTGCAATTCCTGAAAAGTATCTGGGTGATTTTGCAGCCATGAATGATGCAATCCATCAGATGAACGAAGATATGAATGATACAATGCGCCACATTGAAGAAGCTGCCGCTCAGGTATCTATCGGTGCAGGTAACCTTGCAGAGGGGTCACAGAGCCTTGCAGAAGGTTCTACAGACCAGGCCGGTGCAGTTGAAGAATTACTTGCCTCTTTTGCAAGTATTACAGAAGGTGTAGAACATACACATGACAGTGCAAGCGTTTCGTATGATTTATCTGTGAAATATGCAAAAGAAGCAGACAGAAGCCAGCAGGAGATGCAGGCGGTTACGGAAGCTATGCAGCGTATGAGTGAAATGTCTCAGAAGATTGAAAGCATTATCGGTGAAATCGAAGAAATTGCTGAACAGACCAATCTGCTTGCATTAAATGCTTCTATTGAAGCCGCAAGGGCCGGAGAAGCCGGACGCGGATTCGCTGTTGTTGCAACACAGATTGGCAAGCTTGCTGACGAAAGCGCTCAGTCTGCAGTGAATACAAGAGAACTCATTATGAATTCTATTCAGGAAATTGAAAATGGTAACCGTGCCGTAGAGAAGACTTCTAAGACGATTATTGAACTGGTTCAGGGGATTAATGAAGTCGCAGAAAAGTCTAAAGAGCTAGAGGAGCTTTCAGAAACACAGACAGAACAGATGAAGCAGGCTGAAGCCGGTGTTAATCAGATTTCAGAGGTTGTACAGAGCAATGCCGCTATTGCGGAAGAATCTTCTGCAACAAGTGAAGAGCTTTCAGCAGAATCTATTTCACTGAACGAACTTGTACAGCAGTTTAAGCTGAAAAAGTAATTTTTGACACTGATATCAGAATATGCTAGCATTTAAAAATGCGTAGACACGCAGTGAAAGCATACAGAACAGATAAGCGTGAAGTCATGAAAAATGGACTTCGCGCTTTTTTGCACAGATGTTTGCTTTCGCTCAGAAAAGGAGAAATGCGAAAATCCATAAATCAAAGATTTTCGCATAACAGAATTGTGCCGCAGGCATCACAATTCTGAATTTATTGCAGGACTGAATAAATTCAGTCCGCGGTTCCTCCGACATAAATGTCTGCGGAAATGAGGAAAGTATGTATATTATAGCGGGGCTGGGAAATCCCGGCACACAGTATATGGGAACAAGACACAATGCAGGATTTTCTGTGATAGATGCGCTGGCAGATCAATATAATATCAGCGTAGACACACAAAAACACAAAGGGATGATTGGCAAGGGTATGATTGAGGGAGAGAAGGTCATTCTTGTAAAGCCGATGACGTATATGAATCTGTCCGGGGAATGTATCCGTGAAGTCATGGATTATTATAAGGCGGATATCGATGATTTAATCGTTATTTTTGACGACATCAGCTTAGAACCGGGCAAACTGCGTTTGCGGGCAAAGGGAAGCGCAGGCGGACACAACGGTATTAAAAGTATTATCGCGCAGCTTGGCAGTGACCGGTTCAAGCGTGTTAAGTTCGGTGTCGGTGACAAACCGAAGGGCTGGGACCTTGCAGACTGGGTACTCGGAAAATTCCCGGCAGATTTATACGATACACTGCGGGATGCCAATCAGAGAGCCTGCGAAGCGGTTGCCTGTATCCTGACAGAGGGTATTACCGGTGCGATGAATAAATTTAATGGATGAAATAAAAATTGTAGAATTGAGGAAGTATGAAAACATTTTTTGAGCCTGTGCAGGGGATGGCAGGGATAGAAGAAATTAAAAAGTCTTTTAGCCGGCTGGGGCATGCGGTAATGGTCAGCGGCTGCATTGACACGCAGAAAGCACATCTGCTGGAAGCACTCGGGGAGCAGTATCCAATCCGGGTCGTGATTACTAGCGATGAGGTCAAGGCAAGACAGCTTCGTGAGGATTGTCTCTTTTTTGATAAGAGCAGTATTTACTATCCTGCCAAGGATTTTATCTTTTACAGCGCCGATGTGCATGGCAACCAGCTTGCGGGAGAGCGGCTTGCATGCATTTACAAAATCATTCAGGCGCAGAAGCATATCAGTGAAGACAGTATTTCAAACGGTAAAACAGACGGCATACAGCCGGAAAACAAAAATGCGGCGGGACTTACGGTTGTGACAACGATTGACGGCTGTGCTGATTTGCTCGTTCCGCTTGAAAAATATAAAAATGCCACGATTTCATTTGAAAAAGGACAGGTTCTTGATTTAGAAGCGCTTTCAAAAGAACTGGTACAGATTGGCTATGAGCGATGTGCGATTGTGGACGGACAGGGCAAATTTGCGGTGCGCGGCGGTATTATCGACATTTTCCCATATACGGAAGAAACACCGGTGCGCATTGAGTTGTGGGACGATGAGGTGGATTCAATCCGTTTGTTTGACGTGGAGAGCCAGCGTTCCATTGAAAAGATTGAGCGGTTTGAAGCTTTTCCGGCGACAGAATGCCTGTTAAGCGAAGAAGAAATTGCGCGCGGCAGGGAAAAGTTACAGGAAGAACTGGCAGGACAGCTGACCGCCTTTGGTAATGATAAGAAGAAAAAGACGGCAGAGGATATTGAGAAATGCAACCGTATCCGCAGAAATGTGGCAGATATGGAACGTACCGGTGATTACAGCAAGGCGCTGCGGATGTTTGCAGAGGAACTGACCGGATTTTTAAGCTATTTTCCAAAGGACGACACGCTGTTTGTATTAGATGAGCCGAACCGCTTAAATGAGCGTATGGAACTTATTTTATATGAATATACGGAAAGTATGAAAAATCGTCTGGAGGGCGGCTATATTCTACCGGGACAGACCGATATGATTCACGGGATTGAAAGCATTTATGCGGGACTTGAAAAGGACCGTACCCTGCTGTTGTCGGCGCTGGATTACAAGCCGGAAAAATTTTCCGTGGCGGAATATGTGCGCATTGATACCCGCAGTATCAGTCCGTACCACAACAGCTTTGAGTATCTTGCGGACGATTTAAAAAAATATAAGCGTTCGGGGTATAAGAGTATCCTGGTGTGCAATTCGAGAACGCGTGCGGCAAGAATTGTGCAGGATCTGGCGGATCTGGGGCTGACGGCGTATTTCAGTGAAGATTTTGAAAATGAAATGCTTGAAGGCACGATTATGGTCACTTACGGCAGTCTGCACAAGGGCTTTGAGTATCCGCTTCTGCAGTTTGTCGTGATTGCGGAAAATGATATTTTTGCAAGCAGGCACAAAAAACGTGAAAAGAAGAAAAAGTATGACGGAAAGTCGATAGCCGGTTTTAACGAACTGAATATCGGCGATTTTGTCGTGCATGAAAGTCACGGACTGGGTGTGTATAAGGGTATTGAAAAAATTACGGTTGAGGGCGTGGAAAAGGATTATATCAAGATTGAATACGCCGGAAACAGTAACCTTTATGTGCTGGCGACACAGCTTGACCGTTTACAGAAATATGCGGCGGCGGATACCGAAAAGAAGCCCAAGCTCAATAAGCTGGGGACACAGGAGTGGAATAAAACAAAATCCAAGGTACACGGCGCGGTTGAAGAAGTGGCAAAGGATCTGGTTGCGCTGTATGCGGCGCGGCAGAAGGAAAAGGGCTATCAGTTTGGACCGGATACCGTATGGCAGAGGGAATTTGAAGAAATGTTTCCGTATGAGGAAACGCAGGATCAGCTGACGGCGATAGAAGACACCAAGCGTGATATGGAAAGTACCCGCATTATGGACCGTTTAATCTGCGGTGATGTCGGCTATGGCAAGACTGAAGTCGCAATCCGTGCGGCATTTAAAGCGGTACAGGAGGGCAAGCAGGTGGCATATCTTGTGCCGACAACCATTCTTGCCCAGCAGATTTACAACACCTTTGAACAGCGGATGAAAAATTTTCCGGTGACGGTGGCACAGCTGTCAAGTTTCCGTACAAGCAAGGAAATCAAGGAAAGTATTTCCGAGTTAAAAAAAGGTTTTGTAGATATTGCAATCGGTACACACAGACTGTTATCCAAGGACGTGGAGTTTAAGGACCTGGGACTGTTGATTATTGATGAGGAACAGCGTTTTGGTGTAACCCATAAGGAAAAAATTAAGAAATTAAAAAATGATGTGGATGTTATGACGCTCAGTGCGACCCCGATTCCTAGAACACTGCATATGAGCCTTGTCGGTATCCGTGATATGAGTGTACTGGAAGAACCGCCGACAGACCGCGTGCCGATACAGACCTTTGTAACGGAACATAACGATGAAATGATCCGGGAGGCGATTCACAGAGAGCTGGCAAGAAACGGACAGGTGTATTATGTATACAATCGTGTCCGCAGCATTGATGAGGTGGCGGCACACATTGAGGAACTGGTGCCGGAGGCCAATGTCGCCTATGCACACGGTCAGATGGAAAAACGTATGCTTGAAAAAATCATGTACGAATTTATCAACGGAGAAATTGACGTCTTAATTTCAACAACGATTATCGAAACCGGTGTGGACATTTCAAATGTCAATACCATGATTATCGAAGATGCGGATAAATTCGGGCTTTCACAGCTTTACCAGTTACGCGGGCGTGTCGGACGAAGCAGCAGAACGTCCTATGCATTTTTATTGTACCGCAGGGACAGAATGCTCACGGAAGTGGCAGAGAAACGTTTAAGTGCGATTCGTGAATTTTCGGATTTCGGCTCCGGTTTTAAGATTGCGATGAAAGACCTTGAAATCCGTGGCGCAGGAAATGTGCTTGGACGCTCCCAGCATGGGCATATGGCGGCGGTCGGATATGATTTGTACTGTAAAATGCTCAATCAGGCGGTGAATGATTTGAAGGGCATTAAAAATGAATACGGTTTTGAAACAAATGTGGATTTGAATGTAGATGCATTTATTCCGTCTTCTTATATTAAGAGCGAATATCAGAAGCTGGATGTCTACAAGCGGATTGCGGGTATTGAAAGCGAGGAGGAACTGTCGGATATGTGTGACGAACTCGGTGACCGTTACGGCAGTCTGCCGGCAAGTGCCGCCAATCTTTTAAATATTGCACTGGTTAAGTCTATGGCACACAAAATCGGCATTACCGAGATTCAGGGCGGAACGGACGAAACACCGGGGGCATCGCAGTGGCGGACGGTCATGAAGATTTATCCGAAAGCGGACATTCAGGGGGATAAAATCGAAAATTTCGTAGCTGGATACGGCGGTGCGGTGCGGTTTATCAGCAGTCCGGAACCGAAATTTGTCTGGAGGGTGACCAAGAAGAAATTCAGCAATGCGCAGGAATATCTGGCAGGATTAAAAGCCCTGGTAAAGGATATGCAGCAGCTGACGTAAATCGGTTATAAAGCATTTTGGAAAGGATTCTTCTGAAAGGGGTTTGCATTTTGAAAAAAGTGTGCTATAATACGTTAAAGTTTAACGCTTTAAAGTGAAAAATAAAACAAAAGCAGATATTGGAGGAAAAGGAAATGGAACAGAAGGGCGAATTAATTTCTTACAGACCGGATATTAAGGTCGTTGATTGTACAATCAGAGACGGAGGATTGGTCAACAATTTTTATTTTGACGATGAATTTGTAAGAAATTTATATACCGCCAACGTGGCAGCAGGTGTAGAATACATGGAGTTCGGTTATAAGGCTTCAAAGGAAATTTTTGACGTTAAGGAATTCGGCAAGTGGAAGTTCTGTGATGAGCAGGATATCCGTGATATTGTCGGTGATAACAACACCGATTTAAAGATTTCCGTTATGGCAGATGTCGGACGTACCGATTATAAAAAAGATATTATTCCAAAGACAGACAGCGTGATTGACATGATTCGTATTGCTACTTATATTAATACAATTCCGGCGGCAATCGAGATGATTCATTACTGTGCGGAGATGGGCTATGAAACCACGATTAATATTATGGCAGTTTCCACAGCGGCAGAATCTGAGCTGGATCTGGCACTGGATTTACTGGCACAGAGCGAGGTCGGAACGATTTATCTGGTTGACAGCTATGGTTCTTTATATCCGGAACAGATCCGCAGACTGGCGGATAAGTATTTGAAGGTTGCAGAAAAATACGGCAAGAAGGTCGGTATCCATGCACACAACAACCAGCAGCTTGCATTTGCAAATACGATTGAAGCCTGCACCGTAGGTGTCAGCTATCTGGATGCAACGATGAGCGGCATGGGACGCGGTGCAGGAAACTGCAACATGGAACTGCTGTTAGGCTTCCTTAGAAATCCGAAGTACAGTTTGAATCCGGTATTAAAATTTTTACAGAACCAGATGCTTCCGCTAAAGAAGACAGGGCTTGTATGGGGCTGTGATGTACAGTATATGCTGACAGGACAGCAGAACCAGCACCCAAGAACTGCCATTGCGTTTACGGCAGAACAACGTGAAGATTATGCGGCATTTTATCAGTCATTATTAGATCGGGAATAAAATGATGAAACTTCCTAAAAATGCAGAAACTGGGATATTGACTTTCACAAGGTATCGCAGTAAAATAACTGTTAAGAATTGAGTGGAATGAAGTAAAAGATATCATTTCGTAACAATCCGACTAGACGCGAAAGGAAGTAATGAAGATGGAAAAGAAAAATCTTGACTGGGCAAATCTTGGATTCGGTTATGTAAAGACAGATAAAAGATTTGTAGCAAATTATAAAGACGGAGCGTGGGATGACGGAGTCATTACAGATGATGATAAGGTCGTGTTAAATGAGTGTGCAGGTGTACTTCAGTATGCACAGACTTGTTTTGAAGGTTTAAAGGCTTATACAACAGAAGACGGTCATATTGTTATGTTCCGTCCGGACCTCAATGCACAGAGAATGCATGATTCCTGCGAAAGACTGGAAATGCCGCCATTCCCTGTAGACAAGTTTGTACAGGCTGTTACAGATACAGTAAAGGCAAATGCAGCATGGGTACCGCCATTTGGTTCAGGTGCTACATTATACATCCGTCCATATATGTTCGGCAGCAATCCGGTTATTGGTGTAAAGCCGGCTGATGAATATCAGTTCAGAATCCTTACAACACCGGTTGGTCCGTATTTCAAGGGCGGCGCAAAGCCTCTTACAATTAAGGTATCTGATTTCGATAGAGCAGCACCTCACGGAACAGGTCATATCAAGGCCGGTTTAAATTATGCCATGAGCTTACATGCAATTGTAACAGCACATAAAGAAGGCTACGCAGAAAATATGTACTTAGACCCGGCAACAAGAACAAAGGTAGAAGAAACAGGCGGTGCAAACTTCCTGTTCGTTACAAAAGACGGTACAGTTGTAACACCAAAGTCAAGCAGTATTCTTCCTTCTATTACACGTCGTTCACTCGTATATGTTGCGAAGGAAATCTTAGGACTGAAGGTTGAAGAACGTGAAGTTACACTGGAAGAAGTAAAGGATTTCGCAGAATGTGGTCTTTGCGGTACAGCAGCTGTTATCTCACCGGTTGGTAAGATTGTTGACCACGGCAAGGAAATCTGCATGCCAAGCGGTATGGAAAAGATGGGTCCTACAATCCAGAAGCTGTACGATACTTTAACAGGTATCCAGATGGGCAAGCTTGAAGCACCTAAGGGCTGGATTTATACAGTAGAATAATTCGTCTAATGATTTTATCATGAATTTTGTTGATACGGTTTTGTGATAAAGTGTTAAAAAGCAGATAGAGAGCAGATACAGAAGGAATTTTTGTGTCTGCTCTTTTTGTATCAAAGTGGCTTTGTCAGGACGGAGGAAAATGGTTTTAAATGCTATTTGTATAGTGTAAAAAATATATTGACAAGGTTTATTATATGAAGTATATTATATACATCAACAATATTTATAAATGTTGTTGAATGATGAATAAAATGCGAAAGAAAGGGGCGATGCGATTGCCAAAAAGCACAACAAAATTAAAACAGTATTTTCCGATGATTCGTGAGCGGGAGGATATTAAAAGAGAAATCCGCGAGAATCCAAAACTTTTAGAAAAATATCGGGAATGGGACGAAGAACAGCAGGAAGAATTTTTAGACTACTGCACCGGGGTCAAAGGCGAAAAGAAAAAAGCCTTCAGTTATAAGGATATAAAATCCGTCTA
>ERZ773136.607-NODE-607-length-39864-cov-11.667713_pt1 | contig 39864 bp, 62 predicted proteins | sample MGYA00580855_ERZ773136 | MGnify/ENA primary metagenome ERZ773136 (study PRJEB29015, sample SAMEA2737860) | human gut metagenome | biome: human gut; feature: human-associated habitat; material: faeces | place: China | collected 2012 ... | reverse complement strand
ACGGCAATGCGTGGGTCTCCGGCGATGCGCAGGTCTTCGGCAATGCGCAGGTCTCCGGCGATGCGTGGGTCTACGGCGATGCGTGGGTCTCCGGCAATGCGCAGGTCTCCGGCAATGCGTGGGTCTACGGCAATGCGCGGGTCTACGGCAATGCGCAGGTCTCCGGCAATGCGTGGGTCTACGGCAATGCGCAGGTCTCCGGCAATGCGTGGGTCTACGGCGATGCAGACTTTGCCGTCGTTACAGGCTTTGGCCGTTATTTCCGCGCGACCACATTTTTCCGCTGCAAGGATAAAATTATCCGCATACAGTGCGGTTGCTTTTATGGTGATTTAGCGCAGTTCCGCGAAATCGTCAAGAAAACCCACGGCGGCAGCAAATACGCTAAAGAGTACCTCGCGATTGCCGACTTGATGGAGCTGCATTTTTCTGATGAAAAAGAAAATCATGAGGTGTCCGAATGACCAGCTTTTTGGGGCATCAAGATAACCCATTTCCGCCGGAAGATGAGCTGCCCGTTGGCTGCACAGCTGACGGCACGCCCTATTACGAGGGCGACGAGATTGTGACCCTGAACGGCGAGACCTACCTTTACGACGATTTAGACGTTGACACAATACTGACCACGCTGGGCATTGCCGCCCATACGGCCATACGGGAGATTTGAGATGGATAACAACATTACAACCCAGCACCTGCACTGGAAACGTGCATTCAACCCGGACTGGTTCGGCAACTGGTGCCTGCCGGACGGCAAGGATGTGATTTTGACCATTGCCGCCGTGGACCAGGAGCTGGTGACCGGCGAAAAAGGCAGCCAGGAAATGTGCCTGGTGGTGCACTGGAAAGAAAACGCCAAGCCCATGATCTGCAACAAAACCAACGCCAAAATGCTGGAAAAACTGGCCGGTTCCTCCTTTATGGATGAATGGGTAGGCATGGCGGTGCAGCTCTACTTTGACCCCACCGTAAAGTTTGGCAAAGAGCGTGTGGGCGGCATCCGCATCCGGCAGAAAAAGGTTCAGCCCGCTGCGGCCCCTGCCCCGCTGGTTTGCGCCGACTGTGGACAGCCTGTGCAGGGGTGCAGCATCAACGGGCAGGAATGGACCGCCGCCAAGGTGGCCGAAGCCGCCCGCAAAAAGTACGGGCAGGTGCTTTGCTGGCCTTGTGTGACAAAGCGGAAGGAGGCGGCGGACCATGCCCCGGAAGTTCATACTGACTGAAGAGAACTACCATAGCCGGGCCGCGCACAGGCGGTGGCTTTCCAGCAGTGACGTCAAAGCTGCCAAGCGGTGCGAAGCCGCCTGGCTGGCAGACTACTGCGGCAAGATTCAACACGAGGAAAACAAGCCGGCCTTTGCCTTCGGCCACCTGTTTGAAGCGGCCCTGACCCTGCCCGGCCCCCAGTACCACCAATATCTGGCCGCCCACCCGGAACTGTGCAGCAGCCGCGGCCCCACCAAAGGCCAGCTGCGTGCAGAGTATGCCGCCGCCCCCACCATGGCCCATGCCGTGCGGCGCATACCCTATTTGTGGGGCATCGTGCGGCGCAGCAAAAAGCAGGTGATTTTGACCGGCGAGCTGAACGGGATGCCGGTGCGGTGCATGATGGACCTTGTTGACCGTGACGGTAGCATTTATGACCTGAAAGCCATGCGCAGCTTTTTGCCCATTTACGATACCGCCCGCGAGGAATATCTGGACTGGTGGGCGTACTGGAACTACCCCATCCAGCTGTACATCTACCGCGAGATTGCCCGCCAGAACGGTCTGACCGTGCCCCGCGTGGGGCTGATTGCCGCCAGCAAAGCCGACTGCGATGTGCAGGCCATTGCCTTTGGCGATGAGATCATGCAGGCCGCTGCCGCGGATACCGCCTATACCATGCAGCGGATGGCCCAGATTCTTGCCGGGCAGGAAGAGCCCACCGCCTGCGGCCATTGCGCTTGGTGCATAAGCCGCAAGCGCATTACCGAATTTGAAATGATTTGAGAGGAACAATCTATGCTGAATGTTGTTGCTATTATCGGAAGACTCGCTGCATCGCCGGAACTTAAAACCACAAACAGCGGCAAATCCGTCTGTTCTTTCCGCATCGCCAACGATTCCGGCTATAAGGATGCCAGCGGCCAGAACCAGACCAACTGGCTGGACGTTACTGCCTGGGGCAAAACCGCAGAGTTTGTCTGCAAATACTTCCCCAAAGGTGCGCTGATCGCCATTGATGGCCGCTTACAGACCCGCCAGTATCAGGACAAGAACGGCCAGAACCGCACAGCGACCGAAATCGTGGCCCAGAACGTGAATTTCTGTGGCAGTAAGGAAAGTGCCAGCCCTGCCCCGCAGAACGCCGCACAGCGCCCCGCAGCCCCCTCACAGCGCACGCAGGGCATGCCCGACGTTTCCTATTCTTCCGGCCAGTCTGACGACTATGCCCTCATTGAGGATGAGGGGGATTTTCCGTTCTAGGAGGTGCGCGTCATGAAAGAAAGAAAGAACGAAAGAAAGCAGCCGAGCCAGCTTGACCAGATTCTCGCCGCGCTTGAAAACGGCGATTCCCTTACCGCTCTGGATGCGCTCGAGGACTACGGCTGTTCCCGCCTTGCCTCCCGCATAACCGACCTCAAACGGAGAGGCTACCCGGTAGCCTCCCGCATGGTACAGCGCCGCAACCGCTACGGCAGACTTTGCCGCGTCGCTGAGTATTACATGGAGTGTTGAAAAATGGAAAACGAGGGTTACATAAAGCTGTACCGCCGCATGATGAAGTGGGGCTGGTATACCGATACCCCCACAAAATGCGTGTTTCTGCACTTGCTGTTTCTGGCTTGCTATGAGCCGTGCTACTACAAAGGCGTCCAATTAGAACCCGGTCAGGCAGTTTCCTCTATCCGTCAAATTGCAACCGACACCGGATTAACAGTCAAACAAGTTCGCACTGCAATAAACCACCTAAAAGAGACACAGGAAGTGGCACAGTTGCCGTGTGTAAAATTTAGCGTATTCACGGTAAATAACTACAACGACTATCAATGCACGGGCACGGACGATGGCAAACAGAGGGCACAGAGAGGGCACAGTGAGGGCACAGACCCTTATATAAAGAAGAATAAAGAAGTTAAGAATACCCCCTATAATCCCCCACAGGGGGACGGGGGTGTGTCCGTTTCAAAGCGGTTTGTTCCCCCTACGCCTGAAGAAGTCAACGCCTATTGCCGGGAACGAAACAACGGCATTGATGGCAATGAGTTTTGCGACTTCTACATAAGCAAGGGCTGGAAGATAGGCAAGAACCAAATGAAAGACTGGAAAGCCGTAGTGCGCACATGGGAGCGCAGCCGCCAGCAGACGGCCCCGCCGGAAAGGAAGTGGATTGATTGAGCCTCACACCGGAACAATGCGTTATCGGCGCAATGGTCTACGCGCCGGACAGCATCCTCTACTGCATCGACCACATAAGCGAAAGCGATTTTGCGGACGGTGCCTGCGCCGCCACATTTGCCGAGATCAAATCAATGTACACGACGCGCGGGTACTTTGCACAGGATGACTATGTGCTCATGAAGAACCGCGAGACCGCCGCAGTATGCGCTGCATCACTTCCCTCTATCAGCGGTTACCGCAAATTCGTTGCCGCTGTCAAGGATGCCTCTCAGCGCCGCAGAGCCGCCCGAATTGGCCTTCAAATTGCAGAAGCCGGAAAGAGCGTCGATGACATGCGCGGCCTGTCTGCGTCCCTCTCTGACGTTCTCACAGAGGACAGCGTCGATAGCCGCTGCATGACCGTTGCAGAGGTCGCAGGCAAGTGGCTCATGGAGCAGAACGACAAGACAGACCGCAGCATCAAAACGGGCCTCAGCGCGCTGGATAGGCGCTGCTCTATCCGCCCCGGGCAGATGGTCGTTGTAGGCGGCAGGCCCAGTGCAGGTAAGACCGCGCTCGGCTTGCAGATGGCATTGCAATTTGCCAAGGACGGCAAAAAGGTCTGCTTTTTCTCCTATGAGACAGACCAGGTCGGCTTGTTTGATAAGCTCATTTCCTGCTTTGCCCTTATCCCGATGGAGGAGATCGTCTTTAAGCGCCGCGCCCCGCAGGATGAAGAATACGCCAAGGCGTGCGCAACTATCAGCAGCCTGCCGCTATGGCTCATCAATGCAGGCGGTCAAAATGTCGCATGGGTATCGGCTACCGCAGCCGCCAAGCAGGCGGATGTCATCATCGTGGATTATCTACAATTGATTCCCGGCAGGGGCAACAGCCGGTATGAGGTGGTCACAAACATTTCAATGCAGCTGCACACCCTCGCCCAGACAACAGGCCGCCTTGTGGTGGCGCTTGCCCAGATAAACCGCGGCGGCGTGGACGCACCGAAGGTACAGGACCTCAAAGAATCCGGCCAGATAGAACAGGACGCAGATGCAATCATCCTTTTGGGCAAAGGCGAAACCGAATACTATTTCTCCCTTGCCAAGAACAAGCGCGGCATTACAGGCGATTTGCACATCGCCTTTGACGGAACCTATCAACGTTTTATGGAGATGACGGACTATGACTGATAAAGATTTTCTGTTCAAGCTCGCGTTTGCCGAGCTTGCCTATGCAACCAACCTGCGCAGCGTCGCTAAAGAGAAACTTGAAAAGGCCGCAGATATTATGGACAGTGCGCAAAAGCACCTGCAAGAGGCCCTGCACACCGATGAAGTATGAAATCATCACTTATTCCCGCTCTACCGGCGACATCACACACTCCAAGCGCCTGTATTCCACACGTTGGAACGCCGAAGCCGCCCTGCGCACAGCAGGTTACACGCAAAATCCCAGCCTGCCGGACATCTGGTACAGCGAGAAGTATTATGCGAAAGTAAAGGAGATTGTACCGTGAAAGTATTAGTTGCCTGTGAAGAATCGCAGACAGTATGCAAGGCGTTCCGAGGACGCGGACATGAAGCGTACAGCTGCGACATTCAGGAACCGTCAGGTGGACACCCGGAATGGCATATTTTAGGCGATGCCCTGAAAGCAATTGGTGGGGGGCAAATCGTAACGATGGACGGCAAGGCTCATGATATAGGCAAGTGGGATTTGCTTATTGCTCACCCGCCGTGCACGCATTTGTCCGTATCAGGAGCAAGATGGTTCAAAGATGGACGAAAGCCTTTGAGCCTGAAGTATGAGGCGGCGGCTTTTTTTATGAAATTTGCGGAAGCAGACATAGAGCACATTGCGATTGAAAACCCCGTCAGCGTAATGAGCACCTTGTACAGACGCGCAGACCAGGTTATAAATCCGTGGCAGTTCGGGCATCCTGAACAAAAGAGAACATGTCTGTGGCTTAAAAACCTGCCTCTTCTTACAGAAACAGACAATGTACATGATTTTATGATGACACTGCCGGAAAAGGAACGGGCGAGAATTTGGTGGCTCGGAAGAGGCCATGCGAAAGAGCGCAGCAAGACTTTCCCCGGAATTGCGGCAGCAATGGCGGAACAATGGGGTGACTTATGACCTACCACTACATCATCCCCCTGCCGCCAATCACCAAAAAAAACAGCCAGCAGATTTTAGTAAACCGCCGCACAGGCCGCCCGTTCATCGCCCCTAGCAAAGCCTACAAGAAGTACGAGGCCGCCGCCCTATGGTATCTCACCCCAAAGCCAAACGCCCCTATAAACCGCCCCTGCCGTGTTGTGACGGTGTTCTATATGCCCACCCGTAGAAAGTGCGACCTGTCCAACCTGATAGAGGCGCCGCACGATGTTCTGGTCAAGGCAAGGATTTTGGCGGATGATAACTATACCATCATCGACAACGTGGACGGCAGCCGCGTGCTGTACGACAAAGACAACCCACGCACCGAAATTACCATTGAAGAATTGGAGCCGTGAATAATATGGACTCTCCATGCAAAAGCTGCCCAAACCGTAAGCTGCACTGCCATAGCAGCTGCAAGGCATACGGGGACTACAGCGCCATGTTCTAGAAAATCCGCCAAAAGCGCCTGCAGGAACAGCATGCCGATTCCGCAGATGCCGAGCGCGGCAGGAAAATCCGGCGGGATGTGAGAAGATACGGACTATACAAAACAGGAAAGAGTTAAGGACTATGAAAGCACGAATCCATCCGACCAAAGAAATGCAGGCGGCAATTGACCGCTATGCAGACAATAAAATTGCAGAGATCACCGCCAAAGCCCATGAAGCCGTCATGAAAGAACGCGGCGACATCGCCACGCGGGCGACGTATCTCTGCCTGCTGGCCTGCTATCAGGCTGGCTTGTCCCGCCGGACGTTGGTTAAAATCCAGAATTACATGACAGGGCCGGTGGCCGACAAATACAATGAGTACCGCAACGACCAGCTTGCAGACCTTTGGGCACAGGTAACACTACAGGGCATTGGCATTGATGCCAAAAAGACGGAGGAGCCGCTATGACAGTCTCTAAATTCTGCGAGAAATGCGGCAAGATGATGTGGGACGTGCAGTACTGAAACCCCGCATCAAATCCATTGAACAATGCGTAAGAGAAGCCGTAGCGCTGGGCATCTCCTACGGCCAGTATGTGCAGCGCGGGTATGACAAAATCACTTGGGATGAAATTTTGAGATTGGAGGTATTGTAATGGACGCAGTTGAATTTTTCAAGACGGTAAACAGATACTGCAAAAGTAAAGGCTGTAAGAAATACCTTGCTTGTAGAGGGGACTTGTGCATGATTTGGCCAGATGACGATTCAGTTGAAAGCATCGAGGAAACGATTTCAAAAGTCGAGCAATGGGCAAAAGACCACCCAGTCAAGACCCGCCAGAGCGAGTTTTTGAAGATGTTCCCGAATGCACCGAAAAGTGGACGTGTGCTCGATATTTGTCCGCAGAATCTTAATATAGAATACATGCCACCGAAAAGATGCGAAAATATTTCTTGTGGTGCTTGCAAAACAGACTACTGGAACGAGGAGGTAACCGACAATGACTAACATCACAGCCCTGCGTCCTGGCGAACACTTTATGTTTAAGGGCTTTGAGTGGGTCTGCCTTGACCCGAACCACCCTGACGGCGGCGTACTGGCTATTATGGCAAAGTCGTGGGCAAAAGATGTAAAATTCTGCCCAAGTGATATATTTACCGATAAAAAGTTCTGCCAAAGTTGTATTTTTGCCGACGAAAAGGGCAATATGAATAACTACCGCACCAGTAATGTGCGGGGGATTCTATCTGATATGGCGAACAGTGTTTTCGAGAGAAAAAGTCTGCTGCTGCATGCCGTTGACCTTGTAGCCGACAACGGTGACAGAGCTTATGGCACTGTACAGGACTTTGTTTTTATCCTGACCTGTGACGAGTACCGCAAGTACCGTGACTACATCCCGCGTTACGACAGCCGGATTTGGACTGCCACGCCTTGGTATTGCGGAGATAAGAATTTTGACACGGGCTACGCATACGACGTTCGCTATGTGGGGACGGATGGTCAGTTTCGCAGCAGCAATGCGCGCGCCAGCTGCGCTGTCGTCCCTGCTTGTATTCTCAATCCGAAATCGCTCAATCTGCGCCAGAACATGGCGTATGTAGAAGAAAGAGAGGGGAAAGAAAATGAGACTGATTGATGCGGATAAAGTACCGCCCCTGTCTGACATAAGAGGATGCGCTTATGAGGGCGGCGAGTACCAAGCATATAAAAGTGGCGCAGAGTATGGGCGCGGATTGGTGGACGATACACCGACAATCGACCCGGAATCCGTGCGGCCTACGGCGCATTGGATAAGCGTTAAAGACAAACTGCCAGGTGCTAAAGATGTGGTTCTTGCATACGAATCGGCGTTTGATTCAATGTCAATGGCGTTTAGGCTTCCTGGCACAGAGGTTTTTATCAATGTTGGCGATTATTACGCTCTTGACGCCGTCACCCACTGGATGCCACTTCCAGAGCCCCCGGAGGTGACCCCATGACCATTATCCTTGTTATCGCCGCAGTCTGTGTTTACGACCTGTGCGGCCTGCTCGCCGTCCTGTATATCAACCACACAGACCGAATGGACACCGTAGACGGCGCAGACAACGTTATTGTCCTTGTTTTCTGGCCGCTGCTGGTCGTAACCCGCATCGGCATTGCATGTTATAGAATCATAAGGAGGCTTCTAAAATGACTTCTACCCCCGGAGGTGACCCATGACAAAACAGCAACTAGTTGATGAATACGCCCGCAAACATCTTTGCGCGACATGCGAGTGGAAGAATGGCGATATTTGCACGCTTCCGCGCTGCATGAAACTGGAAGAAAGGAGCAAAAATGAGAGAAAGACCGCTCAACCTAGATGAATATGGAATTTCAAAAGAAAGATACCTTGAATTAAAGCACTTTTGCAAAAGATACACTGAAATGCGGTTGGAAATTGCTAGTGCAAGAGGGCTTGATGCTGTTTCAAATGACGGTTTGCCGCACGGAAACGGAAAGTCAGACCCAACAGCTAGAAAGGCGGACAGAGCGCTAAAGTTAAGCACAGATGTCAGAATCATTGAGGACGCGGCAAGAGAAGCAGACCCTTTAAACTGGTGCGCTCTTTTGAAAAACGTGACAGAGGGAAAGGCTTACGAATACCAGCCTGTGTATTGCGGCAGACGGCAGTTTTACGAAATCAGAAGAAAATTTTTCTTGCTTTTGGACAAGAAAAAAGGGTAACTGTGGGGACGTTGTCAAGTGGTATTATGAATATGCTGGGAACTGTAAAGAGGGTACATTACAGTTCATAGCAAAACCTCCTATTCTCGATACTGACAGCCGGGAAAGACCGGCATTTTATTTGCTGCATAGCCAGCCGCAAACTTGGCCTGACAAGTCAATACAGCAAGGGCGCTGCGCTCCGCAAGCTACGGCGTGGCAAAGGTGCAAGACCTATGTGCAGTACCAACAGATCGCGGCAAGCCTCTGTTGCACAAGTTATTAAAAAAGTGAATTTCATTTTTAATTTATACCGACTTGGACACAGTTAATTAAAATGAGCTTTACTTTTGGCCTACAAAAAGTGCAACACGCGCAACTGACGCGCCTTTATGCGGGTGTAGTTCAATGCAGAACTGCGGTATCCAAAACCGCAAGATGAGGGGTCAAGACCTTCCACCCGCGCCAGACGGCAGGGTCGCAACCTGTCTGTGTGAGCGTGCGCGGTATACCTCACAAATGATGACAATGGTCGTGCAAACGGCAAGCCGCACATGCCCTTGTAGCTCAATGGCAAGAGCCTTGGTGTGCCGGTTCAAGTCCGGCTGAGGGCACGTGCTGGGTCGCTCCCACCGGTGAAAGCCCGGCGTAGGAAACGCGATAGATAACCGACACCTCGGAAGATCGACGGTGCATAGCCCTATACGACAGGGCGCATACCCGATTGCACACCGATTTTGAAAGCGGAGAAGTTCGGGGACGTTTAGACGGTGACATCGAGAAAACCGTTCGGCATCTGCTTGTGCGGACTACGTTACTGACGCAGTTACGCATCGCCGGAACCCATAACATCAAAGCAGAGACCGCGGGTAAGCGCGCGGAATACAAGTGCTGCTGAACTACGTTGCGGATTTGCTCACCGCAACGGGTGAGACCGGCATAGCAGAGACCGGTAGGGCGGGAACGCGCTTTTCCTCCGGCGCAAAGGGGTTTTGGGGGATATAAGCCTACACAAATTGTGTGGGCTTTTTGTGTTGTAAAGCGAGGTGATAAAGTGGCATCAAGAAAAAATCCGGGGGGCGCACCACCTAAATACAGAAGCGTAAAGGCAATGCAAGAAAAGATTGATGCCTACTTTGAAGCCTGTAAAGGAAAGCCGTTCTTAGACGATAACGGCGAACCGATGCGAAATAAAAACGGCTATATCATCTATGACGATAAAAAGCCGCCTACTGTGACAGGATTGGCGCTTGCGCTTGGTTTTGCATCAAGGCAGGCGCTTTTGAATTATCAAAACAAACCAGAGTTCAATGACACGATTACGCGCGCAAAGACCCTTTGTGAACAATACGCCGAAGAAAGATTGTACGACAAAGACGGCTCCGGCGGCGCACAGTTCAGCTTGCGAGCAAATTTTGGATGGCAAGATAAGCCGGAACAACAGCAGGATAGCGAGGTGCAAATTATAGATGACTTGTAAGATGTCCGGGATTGTTTCCCCTTGTTTCGCCAAAGTCCACCGTGAAATCAAGGAAGGCAATGTAAAAGAGCTTGTCGCCAAAGGCGGGCGCGGCAGTACAAAATCAAGCTATATCAGCATAGAGCTGATTTTGCAGCTGCTCAAGCATCCGCAATGTCATGCGGCAGTGTTCCGCCGAGTGGCAAATACATTACGCACAAGCGTTTATGCCCAGATTGTATGGGCGATAAACGAGCTGGGGTTACACGATTATTTCCGATGCACTGTCAGCCCGATGGAATGCACCTATTTGCCGACAGGGCAGAAGGTGCTTTTTTTCGGTATGGACGACCCCGGAAAGGTCAAGTCAATCAAGATGCCGTTCGGCTATATCGGGATTGCGTGGTTTGAAGAGCTTGACCAGTTTGACGGTGAAGAGCAAATCCGAAATGTGGAGCAGTCCTGCTTGCGCGGCGGTGACTGGTTCATCACGTTCAAGAGCTTCAACCCGCCAGCAATGGCGCGGAACTGGGCAAACGGGTACGCTCTGAAAGTCCGCAAGGGAAAGCTAGTACATCATTCCACCTACAAAACAACGCCCGCAGAATGGCTCGGCGAGCGGTTTCTGGCCGATGCTGAATACTTGGAGCGCACAAACGAAACAGCATACCGGCATGAGTATCTTGGCGAGGTTGTCGGCAACGGCACGGCAGTATTTGAGAATCTGCGGATTGAGAAAATCACCGATGAACAGATTGCCAGCTTTGACCGCATTAAGCGAGGGGTTGACTGGGGCTGGTACCCTGACCCTTGGGCATACAATGCGATGCACTATGACGCAGCGCGGCGCACGCTGTACATATTTGATGAGCAGACACGGCGCAGAACCAGCAATAGGGATACTGCGCAACTGCTTTTGGATAAAGGGCTGACGCGTGAGGATAAAGTCTGCGCGGATAGCGCCGAGCCAAAATCCATTGCGGACTATAACAAGTACGGCATAAAGACGTTCCCGGCCCGCAAGGGGCCGAAATCGGTTCGCTATGGCACAAAATGGCTGCAAATGCTGGAAGCTATTGTCATTGACCCAGAACGTTGCCCGGACACGGCGAAAGAGTTTAGTGAGTACGAGTATGAGCGGGACGGCAAGACAGGGGAAGTGCTGGAAGGCTACCCGGATTTGAACAATCATCACATTGATGCAGTGCGTTATGCGATGGAAAGCACGGCGGGCAAAGCCGGAGATGCGGCAGATACAAAGTACAAGAGCATTTTTGACAGAGGGCGGTGAGGGAAAATCAGAACGTATCAAGACTTTGTGGCGGTCGGTGAAGATGAACGTTCCCGCATGGGGTTTGTGTTTGACACCATAAACGATTTTAAAGGCCAGAAAAAGACGCGGGACATGCTGGACGCAAAGCTTTACTATTGGGGCGAAAATCCCACAATCAACCGCTATGAAAAAATGGTGTACGATCTTGAGGGAAAAGCGCATCCCGATATGTACACAGCAAACCACAAGATTGCTAGCAAGTTTTTTGGATTTGTTGTAGATCAGGAAGTTTCTTACCTGTTAGGCAACGGCGTTGCGTTTAACAAGGATGCCACAAAAAAGGCGCTTGGCGCCACGTTTGATGAAGATATTATGGATGCTGCCCGCCATGCGTTGATTGGTGGGCAGTCTTTCGTATTCTGGAATCTTGACCATATTCAGGTGTTCGCGCCGGAGCAGTTTGTGCCGTTATACGATGAAGAAGATGGCGCACTAAAAGCCGGAATCCGGTTCTGGCAGATTGACCCGGACAAACCGCTGCGGGCAACGCTGTACGAGATGGACGGTTACACTGATTACATTAAACCGCGCAACGGTGAAGTACGCAGTTTAAACGGGAAATTGCCGTACAAGTTGAAAGTTCGGTACTCGGAGATTGACGGCACAGAAATTTATGACGGCGAGAATTATCCCGGATTTCCCATTATCCCGCTGAAAAACGGCGAACAAGCAAGAAGCGAACTTTGCGGCAGGAAAAACACCGTTGACGCGCTCGACCTTGCCAGCAGCAACATGGTAAACAATGTGGATGAGGGCAATCTCATTTATTGGGTGCTTACAAACTGCGGCGGCATGGATGAGCAGGACGATACAAGGTTTATTGAGCGGCTTAAAACCACCCACGTCGCCCATGCTGACGGCGAAGAGGGCGCGAAGGCCACACCGCAAAGCATTGAAGCGCCGTTTCAGGGCACGCAAGCAACCATTGACATGCTGACCAAAAAGCTGTACACGGATTTCCAGGCGTTTGACGCATCTGCCGTGAGCGCGGGAAACCAGACGGCAACGGCTATCAAGGCAAGCTATGTTCCGCTTGATTTGAAAACGGATAAGTTTGAAAGCTGCGTTTCACGCTGCATCAAGGGCATTTTGGCGGTTGCTGGGCTTGATGACGAGCCGACATACACGCGCAACCAGATTATCAACAAGCAGGAAGAAGCGCAGACCGTGATGCTGGGCGCGGAGTATTACGATGATGAGTACATTACCAAAAAGCTGCTGACCATTAACGGCGATGCTGATCAGTACGAGGAATTGATGAAGCGAAAGGCGGCGGAAATGCTAAACCGCACTACTGGGAATTAAGAAGGAGATGTGAGAATGGGCGGTAGAGGTTCTGGAAGCGGTAGAAGTAAAGACAAAACAGGAATTTCGTATTTTGGCGAAACAGAGCGAGCGGTACAGTTGCGCATAAACGTAGAAGATTATGATTTGGAGCAAACAAAAAGTCGCATTGTATGGGTTCCGAAAACGCAGCTTGCCCCCGATGGAAAACCTTCCGAGTGGATTACAGACAAAAAGGCTCAGGAATTTTACAGCACACGGCGGGCGGCATCGCAGTATAGCGCCACTTGGGAGGATGCCACCGGAAAAAAATTCACTGCTCAAAAAAGCGCGTCAGAATTGGCGCGACAAAGCAGATTTGAATCTGGACAAAAATCCTATAATGCGCTGATTGCGCAGGCAAAGGCAGCCGGAGTTAAGGGCGTTCGCGTCGGTATGAAGAGAAAGACCATTGAAAAGAAAATGCGCGAAGCCGGAATCAAGTAATACTGGGTATATATTATGCTGAACTTTGAAAATCTCGACAAAGCCCGCTTTATTGGTGCGGGCGTATATGACACACCGATTATACAGCCGGAGTACATTGATGTGCGGCATCTGGAATGGATTCCGTTCAACTTTGCTAAAACCTGTACGGACTGCGCAACAAAAGGCGTTCACTTTTTCGTGGATGATTATCAATTCCAAAGGGTGTGGAATCAGCCGGACAAGTACATTCCGCTGCTGCGAAAATTTGGTGCTGTGTGTGCGCCTGATTTCTCAATGTATACAGATATGCCGCTTGCTATGCAGATATACAATCACTATCGCAAGCACTGGATGGCGGCATACTGGCAGCAATGCGGGATTCACGTTGTGCCAACCTTGTGTTGGAGCGACGAGAAAAGCTATGAATGGTGTTTTGATGGTGAACCGAAACATTCGATTGTGGCAATATCCAGCGTTGGAACGCAGCAAAACAAGCAGAATCAAGCGCTGTTTGAAAAAGGCGTTCGGGCGGCATTGGCAAGGCTTGAACCCAGTGAGATTTTGTGGTATGGCAAATGCCCTGAAGAATTTGATTGGAACGTCACGAGGATTCAACCATATTATAAGCAAGTAAGAAGGAGATGTGAGAATGGGCGGTAGAGGTTCTGGAAGCGGCAGCGGTAGTGCGAGTATAGGCGCCTTAAAAGAAAAAGAAAAAAGCCTAAATTCCCAAATTGACAAACTGAATAAAAGGTTGGCGGATTACGCATCAAAAAATCCTGCGTGGAATATGCCAAGCGGATATTACGATGTACAGAGAAAAAAACAGGCGCTTGAATCAAAAAAGCGTTCGATAACAAACAAAATAGTGACCGCAAGCAGAAATGTGACTGCTGAAAAAACAAAGGGAAAAACATTTGTGAATTCTTTTGGTGAAGCTACAAAAAGAGAAATCACCACTTCAACGTACAAAAGCAGCCAAGCGAAACTAAGCAAAGAAATTATGGGGTTCGTAGGCGGTACTAAAAGAAGAAAATGAGAAAACCTGATTATGCCCACAAACTTACGGATGAACAGCTCGCCGAGATGGAACAGCGCATTGCAAAGCTGTACAAAGAAGCTGCCGACGAATTGACCGACACGGTGAAAGCCTATTTTGAGCAGTTTGAGAAGCGCGATGCGGCCATGAAAGAAAAGCTCGATGCAGGCGAAATCACAGAGCAGCAATACAAGCAGTGGCGGCTTGCGCAGATAGGGCGCGGAAAGCGTTTTGAAGCCCTGCGCGATAAAGTGGCAGAAAGATACACTGATGCCAATGCAACGGCTGTGGCATACGTCAACGACGCCACTCCGGACATTTACAGCCTGAACCGCAATTATGCAGCTTACAAAATCGAGCAGGTTTCCGACAAAGCAGATTTTACGCTGTGGGATGAGCAGACAGTGAAACGTCTGATTGTGGAACAACCTGATTTGATGCCGTACTACCCGCCAAAGCGGGCATTGCAGCGCGGCATAGACCTGAAATACGGCAAGCAGCAAATTACCGCCAGCGTGACAAGCTCCATCCTGCAAGGCAAAAGCATACCGAAAATAGCCAACGACTTACAAAGCCGTATGCAGGATATGAACCGCACAAGCGCCATAAGAACGGCGAGAACGGCGGTCACAGGGGCGCAGAACGCGGGGCGGCTAGATACTTACCGCGCCGCACAGGATATGGGCATCAAGCTTAAAAAGCGCTGGCTGGCAACGCTGGACGGCAGAACACGCCACGCACACGCAATGCTTGATGGGCAGACGGTCGATGTAGACAAGCCGTTCAAGGTGGACGGGTACGAGATTATGTACCCGGGCGATACTTCCGCGCCGGGCTATCTTGTGTATAACTGCCGCTGTACGCAGATTGCGGAGGTTGACGGCGAGGATACAAGCAGCGGTAGCAGACGTGCCAAAGACCCAAAAACGGGGAAATCTGTGCTTGTGGAAGATATGACCTTTACAGAGTGGGCGGGGTGGAAACGCAATGCAGATACGACTTGAAGACCACAGCGATGAGGTATTAGAAGCGCTGGAATCCGCTTGCCAGCGGGCGTTGGAAAAGTGCGGGCTGGTGGGTGAGGGGTACGCTAAAAAGCTATGCCCCGTGGACACAGGCAACCTACGCAACAGCATTACACATACTGTCAGCGACGGCGAAAAAGCTGCATATATTGGCACAAATAGCGAATACGGCGTATATGTGGAGTGCGGCACAGGCGTTTATTATCCCGGCGGCAGACAAACGCCGTGGACGTATCAAGACGAAAAAGGCAATTGGCACCTTACGCACGGGCAACGTGCCAAACCGTACATCAAACCCGCAGTGGCAGACCATGCCGCGCAGTATAACAGAATTATCGAACAAGAGCTGAAAGGCAAATAAGCCTATCGGCTCTTTTTATTAGCATCTACCGCGTTTGCGGCAGGTGCTATTTTTATACGCAAAAACGGCGAAGCACTGCCGTTTTGAATAAAACGCGAATGTCGAAGGACCGGCACCGAAGAAAAGGAGCGAAAACATTGGCTATTACTCGCAAGCTGCTGAAAGGTATGGGGCTGACCGAAGAACAGCAGGACACCATTATTGAAGCCCACACTGACACCGTAAACGGTTTGAAAGCGGACGTTGACCGCTATAAAGCCGACGCGGAAAAACTTCCCGGCGTTCAAAAGGAACTGGACGACCTAAAAGGAAAGGGTGATGACGGTTACAAAGAAAAGTATGAATCCGAGCACAAGGCTTTTGAGGATTACAAAACAAGCGTGGCCGCCGAAAAGACTACTGCTGCCAAAGAAAAGGCACTGGAGACCGCCCTGAAAAAAATCGGCATCGCCGACAAACGGATTGCCACTGTTGCCAAGATGGCAAAGGCGGATGGTTTTCTGGATGCTTTGGAGCTAGACGAAAACGGCACGGCGAAAGACGCTGCAAAGTTTGAAACCAGCTTGAAAGACGGTTACGGCGAATTTGTTGTAACTACCAGCACCCAAGGCGCAACCACACCGAACCCGCCCGCCAACAATGGCGGCAGTGGTATTACGGCAGAAGCCTTTAAGAAAATGGGCTATGCCGAACGACTGAAACTCAAGAAAGAAAGCCCGGAGCAGTATTCCGAGCTTGCAAACAGCAAAGGAGATTAACACATGGCAGATACTATTTTGACCAAGCTTGCAGACCTGATTGACCCGGAAGTTATGGCCGATATGATTTCGGCTAAAATCCTTGACAAAATCCGCGTTGCGCCTTTTGCAAAGGTGGATGACACCCTTGCTGGCGTGCCCGGCGATACCATTACTGTGCCGTCTTACGGTTACATTGGTGACGCAGAGGACGTGGCAGAGGGCGTTGACGTTGACATCGACAAGATGAGCACCAAGGACAAGAAGTACAAAATCAAGAAGGCCATGAAGGGTGTCGGCCTGACCGATGAAGCTGTGATGTCCGGCTACGGCAACCCTGTTGGCGAAGCCAACGCGCAGCTGGCGCTGTCTATCGCTGCCAAAATCGACAATGACTGCATGGAAGCCTTGCAGGGCGCTACGCTGGTGTATGACGGCACTGCCGCCGCTATCAAATACAGCGGCGTTGTGGACGCTATCGACGTGTTCAACGAGGAGATCAACAGCGACAAGGTCATGTTCATCAACCCCAAGCAGATGGCGACCCTGCGCAAGGATGCTGATTTTATCAGCGCTGACAAGTATCAGGCTGGCGTTGCTGTCACCGGCGAAATCGGCAAGATTGCAAACACCCGCGTTGTGGCAAGCCGCAAGGTTCCTTCTATCGAGTACGAGAAGGACAACAGCACCGGCACCATTGAGATTGTCGCTGATACTACCGCCGAAACCTCCACCAAAAAGCATCTGGCGACCATCCAGCCGCATTGCGCTGCTGCTTTGATTGTCGGCGATAAGGTCAAGGCTGCTGCTACCGCCTATTACGCTTGCCCCATCGTCAAGCTGAACGAGGACGGCGAGACTGAGGACGATGTGCCCGCTCTGACCATCTACCGCAAGCGCAATATCAACGTGGAGACCGAGCGCAAGCCGCGTAAACGTTCCACCGAGATCACCGCTGACGAGTTCTACGTTGCGGCGCTGACCAACGAAGCAAAAGTCGTACTGGCAAAGTTCAAAAAGTAATAGGAGGCAGCACAATGCTTGAGGAATTGATGAGGGAGTGCCGGAACTGGTTTGTCACACAGAATGGCGTCCATCTGGGCGAGTTCAGCATCAAGGGCGGGAGCATTGTGCTGCCTTTTTTGCGTGCCGGACAGTATTTCCGCGTTGTGGGCAGCGTTCTGAACGATGGCGTGTATCAATACGGTAACTGCTCGTTAAGGGATGAAACCTTTGATGGCGCTATCTGGGCCATGGCCGTGCCTACCGAATTTCTGCACCTTGAAGAAGAAATTAAGGCGTGGCGCACGCAGTACGAGAACGCCGCAAATAGCCCATTTCAAAGCGAAAGCTTTGCGGGGTATAGTTACACCAAATCTACTGCGAGCGGCGGTTCTGGCGGCTCTCTGCTGGGCTGGCAGAGTGTATTTGCATCACGGCTGAACAAGTGGAGGAAATTATGAGCTTACTGGATGCGTTTTCGCGCCGCTGCTGCATTATGGACAAGACCACAAAGCCGGACGGCGAAGGTGGCTATGTTGTCGAGTGGGCAGAGGGCGCGGAGTTTGACAATTTCGTTTCGCTGGATAGCAGTTTGGAGGCTCGCCGTGCAGAAGCAGAGGGCGTGACCAGCGTATATACCGGCGTTGTCAACCTGGATGTGCCGATTGAGTATGGCAGCGTCTACAAAGACGTTGAAACAGGCGCGTATTATCGCGTAACAAGCCGCCCGGAAGAAAAGCAAGCCCCGAAAACAGCTTCCTCTATGCTGCGCAACTTAATGAGCTTTACGGCTGAACGCATGGGAGGGCTGCCGAAATGACAAAGGGCGCTGCACTACAGCAGTTTTTCGATAGCTTTCTTCCTGCGTATGCTACAAACGCCGTTCCGGACGACGTTGTACTCCCATACTTGACTTATGATGCGGTCTTTGACGCTGAAGGAGGCGCTCCGTCGCTTACGGTGAACCTGTGGTTCTATACGACGTCTGAGGCTGTCCCAAATGCCAAAGCGCAGGAAATCTCGGACGCTATCGGCATCGGCGGCAAGTTGCTGAAATTTGACGGTGGCTACATTTGGATTCGGCGCGGTTCTCCTTTCTGTCAAGCGCTGGCAGATGAAACAGACAAAAACATTAAACGGCGGTATTTGAACATTACCGCCGAATTTTTATGCCAAAATTGAGGTGAAAATATGGGTAAATTTACCGCTATTCCCAAAGATACGTTTGACGCATTGCAGCTTGACGCTGGTGTGCTGTTGAACACATTCAACCCAGCAAGCATTGCCGCTCCGAAGGACGGCGACATTATCTGCGCCACTACTGGCGGCATCAACGCCACTTGCGTTCCGACCTTCTCCGATTTGGGCGAGGACGTTGACAACTGCCCGGTCAATACCAAAGAGCTGAAACATCTGGACGGCTGGGAGTGCAAAATGTCCTTCACGGCTCTTGGCACGTCCCCTGACAACATCAAGATGGCTCTGGGCTGTGCAGACGTTACCACGAACAAGATTACGCCTCGCCGCGACTTGAAGCAAACCGACTTCAAAGACGAACTGTGGTGGGTAGGTGACCGCGCCGATGGTGGCTGCGTTGCTATCTGCCTGAAAAACGCTTTGTCCACTGGTGGCTTCTCGTTGCAGACTACCAAGAGCGGCAAGGGGCAGATTTCCTGTGAGCTGACTGGCCATGTCTCCATCACTGCGCAGGACGTTGTCCCTATGGAGTTCTACAGCATCGACAGCACGGAGGAATAAAAAATGCGACTGCTTTCTCAGATGACAACCGACGAGACCTGCGATGTCTTGTGCATCGCCGCCCCTCATATCCAGAACATGGCCGATGACAAAAACCTCATTGCAGAGGTTCAACGCAGGCTTCCCAAAGGGGAACATACGCAGATTGACGTCTATAGGTTCGGCCTTACGCGCGTTGTGAATCTTGTTCCCATCTTCTTGAAAGACCACAGAGAAGACGTATATGCGATTCTTTCTCTGTTTAACGGCCTTACCCCAGAAGAATGCGGAAAGCAGGGTTTCTTAAGCACGTTGGCGCAGATTAACGAACTTGTGAAAGACGAGGACTTCGTTAATTTTTTCAAACAGTCTTTCGGTACGGCGCAGAAAGCGTAATAGTCGCAATCTTAAGCATGCCGAAACTGAGCGCCCGTGCGTTTATGTCGGCACTGCCATACCGAATCAAAGAAAAAACGGATGAAGTGGCATATCGTGTTTATATGTCGGATGTACTTATCACGATTACAAAAAACATGATAAAAACAAAAAGCGAGCCGAAAAGGTACTGGGATATAATCAACCCGCCGCCAGAGGAAACCCGAACAGCGGATGAAATCAAAGAACACATGAAGAACAAGCTGAGAAAACTGGAAGAGCCGCCCCCAAAATAGGGCGGCTCATTTTAGAAGCAGTTTGTCATAATGGCTTTGTAGATTTTATCGTCTACCTCGATTAAAAAGCGTTTACCGCTTGCAACCCACTGGGGGTCTTCTTTCAGCTGAATTGCAATCTGATAAATGCCTTTTTGTTTTGCGGTGACTGCGCCAGCCACGAGACCAGCAGGCCCAAGAAAGGCGCCGCCAACAAGACCACGCATCACACCAGAAGACATAGACTTCTTCTGAGATTCATCCACAACAGAACAATCTGCAACGGTGCTTCTGTCTAATGTGATTGCGGGCATCAATCCCATGTCGAGTTGAACTCGACCAAAAGAAAGATTGACCTTCTTTCCGACGTAATCTCCTGCGATAACTGCATTTTTAGCTTTTGCCATAGCAAAACACCTCCTAAAGCTAGGATACAGCATGGCTAACAAAAAATCAACTAGAAAGGAGTGAGAAGTTGGACGTATTTAATCTAAACGCAAAATTAAGTCTTGATACAGATGATTATGAACGGCAGTTAAACGATGCAAGCGGCAAAACAACATCTTTTTGGGATGTGTTCAGCGGGACGTTTCTTGGAAATGCAGTTTTTGATGGCCTGAAAGCTGTTGGAAGCACGATTGTATCTGTTGGAAAATCGGCAGCAGGTGCAGCTCTCAATATTGGAAAAGCATCCCTGAGCAGTTACGCAGACTATGAGCAGCTTGTCGGCGGCGTAGAAACCTTGTACAAGGACAGCGCAGGTATTATTGAGGGCTATGCAAAAGACGCGTACAAGAACGTTGGCCTGTCTGCAAACGAGTACATGGAGACATCAACATCGTTTGCTGCGACTCTGGTTTCAAGTTTGGGCGGCGATACACAAAAAGCCGCTGAAATGGCGAATACTGCAATTTCGGATATGTCCGATAATGCAAACAAAATGGGCACCAATATGCAGTCCATCCAGGACGCATATAACGGGTTTGCGAAGCAAAACTATACCATGCTCGATAACCTTAACACCTTTGGGGGCGCTGTGGCATAATACATAATCCGCAAGCGCGAATCCTCTCTGATTGACTTGGACACCCCGCAGCAGGGGCAACAGGGCGCAAGGTAATGCCAGCGTGAACGACTGAGTGAGAGGACTCCTATAAATAGGAGAAGCGACAGTCTGACCTCCCGTATATGCTGATTGTACAAGCGGGAGATTAACAAAGTGCAAACTTGGGTATGGTGGTACAAAAACCGAAATGGAGCGCCTTGTGAAAGAGGCATCCACGCTTACGGATGTGCAAAAAGAACTCGGCGTAACGGTGGACGGCTCCAGCTTGTCATACTCTAACATTGTCTCTGCTATCCACGTGGTGCAGGCCAACATGGGCATCATGGGGACGACCAGCAAAGAAGCTGCAACTACCATCCAAGGTAGTACAGCTTCGATGAAGAGCGCCTGGGAAAATCTGCTTACAGGCATTGCAGACCCCGAACAGGATGTTCAGCAGCTAATCAATAATTTCGTAGACAGTCTTCTTACTGCTGCTCAAAACATTTTGCCGCGTATTCAAGAAATTGTCCCAACGCTGATTAACGCCATGACTGAAATAGGTGCACAGTTGGCCCCTGTAGTCAGCACTGTTATTGAAAGCATGATGCCAACCGTCGTAGAAGGGATAGAGGCACTATTTAACGGCCTTGGATTTTTGGCAGACGAGTTACAGCCAATCATTGATGAATTATTCTCTTTTTTTGGCGATGCGATAGTAAATGCGCTGACAAGCGCAATCGAAAATTCTGATTTTAGTGTAATTTTTGATATTTTTGATGAAGTCAAAGAGGCAGTCAACGAAGTAATCCCTGTTATAGAAGACTTGGCTCCTGCCATTGGCGCGGTTGGCACTGCTATTGCTGGATGGCAAATTGGAACGAAAATCCAGAAGATGGTAACTGCTTTCGACGAGGCCAAAGTTGCGGTATCACTGTTCAGCATGGGTCTTTCTGATTCAGAGGTTGCACAGGGCGCTTTGGATGGCACGCTCAAAGGGTCGGAAGTTGTCGTTGGGCTGCTTACTGGGAAAATTGATTTGCTTTCTTTGGCGCAAGGCAAACTCAAGGCTGCGCAGGCTGCGCTCAACGCCGTTATGTCAGCCAACCCGATTGCAATCGTAATCACGCTGATTGCGGCTTTGATTGGCGTATTTGTCACTCTGTACGCAACGAACGAAGATTTCAGAAACAAAGTCAACGAAATTTTTGAGTTTGTTAAAACCACTGTTGTTACATTCTTCACAGAGACCGTTCCAGAGGCGATTAACAGTGCAATAGAGTGGTTTCAACAGCTCCCCGATAAAATATCTGAGTTCATGACAAACGCCGTGCAGAGCATCGCAGATTGGGCTATACAGACAGCAGAGAATGCCCGCCAAGCTGGCAGTGATTTTATCAATGCTGTTGTAGAATTTTTCTCGCAACTCCCGTACAACTTAGGCGTATTTCTCGGCACATCGCTTGCAAACATCGCAATTTGGGCGATAGAAACGGTAGAGAATGCGCGGCAGGCTGGTTCCCAATTCTTGCAAAACGTAGTTGAGTTCTTTACGCAACTGCCCGGCAACGTTTTAACGTTCCTGTCTACCACGATCCAGAACGTCATTGCATGGGCTGGGCAAATGAAGTCCAACGCAATCGACGCTGCATCTACGTTCCTGAATAACGTAATTGAGTTTTTTACTCAGTTGCCAGGAAACATTGCAGAGTGGTTCACAAAAACGATTGAAAAAGTCGTAGAGTGGGCCGAAGAATTGAGGAAAAACGGTGAACAGGCCGCAAAAGATTTGCTAGATGCTGTTGTTACGGGCCTTCAGGAATTACCCGGCAAAATCTTTGATTTAGGCGTGAACGCGGCAAAAAGCTTGCTCGAGGGTATTAAGAGTATGGGCGGCTGGCTGAAAGAACAGGTCGGAAATTTTGTAGATGGCATGGTCTCCGGCTTTACCGGCACGGTGCAGACAAACGGCTCCCACGCTGGCGGTCTGGACTATGTTCCCTATAACGACTACGTTGCAAACCTGCATCGCGGGGAAATGGTTCTGACGGCTAAAGAGGCCGACAGCTATCGAAAAGGCGAGAAAAACGCTGCTGTTGGCGGCGTGACTATTATCCAAAACATCTACAGTCAGGCCAAAACTGCGGCAGAGCTTATGCGCGAGGCGCAGTATGAGCAGCGGCGGGCGCTTATGATGGGTGCAATTTGAAAGAGGGTGAAGCATGTACACAGCAAGATTTGTGCGGGATGACGGCGAAACGCTGTATTTCGGCTATAATTACGGTTCTATCGTGAATATAGACCCTCTTTCGGATGTAGATGTTGATGTAGCGCTGTCGCAGGGCTTTCAACAGGTCGGCAAGACCTTTGAGAGCGCGACTGTCGGAGAAATCACGCGGGAAGTCAGCGGCTACCTGCTGGGCGACAGCAGAGTGATGAAGCGTAAAATGCTGCGCACCCTGACGCCAAACTCATTCGGCAAGCTGTATTTCGGCGACGGCTATTACTGCAACTGCACCGTGAAGAAAACCCCGGCTTTCAAGCAGCGCCGCTTTGACGCTGCTTTTCAGTTCACGGTTCTCTGCCCCTTCCCTTACTGGCTGGCATCTGACCGCAAAGGGCAGCAGATTGGAAAGCTGACGCCGTCCTTCAAGTTCCCGGTGAACTACAAAAAGCACAAGTTCGGCGTTACAGACGGCAGTGTATTCATGAACTTTATCAATGACGGAGATACGGACGTTACGTTCTCTGTTATTTTCTACGCGCAGCTTCCGTTGAGCAATCCCGAAATCACGAATGTGAACACGCTGGAAAAGCTGAAAATCAACGAATCACTGCAAGCTGGCGAGTATATCACAGTAAGCCGGGAGGGCGCATCCAAGCGTCTGACCGTTATCAAAACGAGCGGTGACGTAGAAACTAACATCTACGGAAAGCTCGATGACGCAAGCAACCTGTACTACATTCGCGCGGGCGACAACATTCTCAAGCATTCCTACACTGACGGCGCTGAACACGCCTTGAATACGAGCGTTTTCTATAATGACGCCTATGTGGGGGTATTCGATGATATGTAGAGTATACGACCCTCAACTGAACAAGCTCGGGCAGATTGAAACGTTTGTCTCCCTTGTTTGGACGGAAAAATATAATCAGCTTGGCACGTTCCAGCTGGAATTGTCGCAGCAGCAGGAATACAGCGACCTCATGAAAGAGGACTATTACTGCGAAATAGACGACAGCGACACGCTTATGATTATAAAATCCGTGCAGACGGAGGGAAACAAAATCATTGTCAACGGCGCTCCTGCAACACGGCTTTTATCTGACCGCGTAAGCACCGCAGAGCTATCAAATATCAACGCAGAAACCGCTATGCGTACTCTTATTCATGATATGCAAGCGTGGCCCTGCGTGGCTCTGGGCGCGTCATGCGGGCTTGCTGACAAGTTTGAGGCCCAAACGTCCGACCAGACCATTGAGGAATACTGCGAAAAAATAGCGCAGGCCGTTGACGCTGGTTTCAGGCTACGCTTTGACAAGCCGAATAGAAAGCTGCTTTTTGAGGTATACAAACCGGGCGAAAGTCAGACCGTAAAGTTTTCGACATGGTTTCAAAATGTCGGCAATCTGGACTACTGCGTCTCAACAGCAAGCTACAAGAATGTCGCTATCGTTTCTGGCGCGGGCACAGGCGACGAGCGTATCACCGTCTATGCAGGCGACACGGCTTCAGCGGGCATTGACCGTCGCGAAATGTACGTAGACGCTCGGCAGGAGCAGCAGAAAAACGACGAAAGCCTAAAGGACTACAAAGCGCGGCTTGTGGAGTACGGGAAAGGCAAGTTGCTTGAGCAGCTGCGCCTTGAAACGATGGACTTTGATATTGATTCCGACTGCGTGAACTTGGGAGACGTTGTTTCCTGCATTTTCCCAGAGCTGGGCATCAATGCGAAAGTCCGTATCATGGGAAAGACTATTACTGCGCAGAACAATGTCACACAGTACAGCGTTGAACTTGGGACACCTGTAATTACAAAGAGGTACTAAATGGCAATTATCACATATCCTCTGAACGATGTGGAGTACACGGCAGAAGATGCAGAGACCTACCTCTGCACCCGCACAAGCGGTGTATATGCTGCCGAATCGTTCCCCGCAACCGTTACAGAGGCACGAAAAATCACCATCGGGACAGGCATGGCCTGGATTAACAACGGCACGTTTAAAGGGAAAAGCGTTGTTAGCACTGAAAATGTATCTGTCGCAATCCCCATTGCGGACGGTGCGCTCCCCCGCATTGACAGAATCGTGCTTCGCTTTACTAAGAGCACTAACGAAAGCACGTTTGAGGTAAAGACCGGCACACCCGCTTCAAGTCCTGTAGCGCCTACTCTAACGCGCTCAGAGCTGCTTTATGAGCTTGGTCTATACACTGTGTCTGTCCCTGCTGGCAGCCTTACAGTAAGCGCCGCAGACGTCACCAACACGATGCTTGATGAAAGTGTCTGCGGCCTTATGCGTGACGGCGTGACCAGGCTGCCGACTGGCACGCTGCAAAAGCAATATGAAGCTCTTATCAAGTCGATGGCGGACGAGATTGCAGCTATTAAGGCGGGCAGCGCTACCATGCTGAAAGACGTCTACGACCCTGCGGGGCTTGGCACATCTGCTACTGTACAGGTGTACAGCTGCGCCAAAACAGGCAACACGTTTGCACTGACTGGCTCTGGCGCCGTGGGCCGCTTCAAGGCCCCTGCAACGTTCTCCAGCGGAGACACGTTCAGCATCAATGGCAAGGCTGCTCCTGCGTATGTGGGCGCGCAGGCCGTTGACGCGGACACGATTGTCAAAGACAGATGGGTACTGTTTACATATGACGGCTCACAGCTAAATTTTAATGGCGGCGGTGGTCTTGGCAATGCAAAGCTAGCACTGGCTACCGCCGAGCCTGCTGATGTGCTGGACGGTAAGAAGTATTACGCCAAAGATAAGACAATCAAGACTGGTAATTTGCCTATACAGCCCAAGACCGTCTCACCTGTCTCCTACAGCGTCGGTAGCGGAAACCTCAATGCGCGTATTCCCAAGGGCGCTTATAAGGACGACGCTGGCGCAGGTTATCCAGAGGTTGCAATCCCTGTCGGCTCTGCTCCTGCGTCCGCAGTTCTGGCGGGCAACAGTTTCACGAGCGCTGAAGCGGGCGTGAACGTTGGCGGCTCAATGCCAAATCAGGGCGACTGGGGAAAGACAATCAACCCGGGCGGCGTTGTCACAGTCCCGGGCGGCTACCACGCAGGTGGCGGTAAAGTGAGCGCGACGGGAATAAAAACCTCTACAGTATGGAAAACTTGTGGAGGAGGCCGAAACGGATTCTCCTTTACGGGCGGCACGCTCGTGGGCATTCAGTACGCCGGAAGCCCTGGCTCCGGTGAAAACAGTTTACAAGCCGCTGGCATAAGCAGCGGAAGCGAATACTGGGCGCAATGCGCGGCGGGAACAAGTGCAAGCATACAATTTATCCTTGCTTATTATTAAGGGGGCGTAAAATGGCAGCAACTATTTATGAACCGTTGTCTACAGCACATCTCAAATCGTGTACCGTAGACTTCGACAGCAGGCCCGACAAAAAGGCCGTGAATCTGGTTCAGTATGACCAGACCATTCCTGTTCTTTGCGTTTCGCTCAAAAAAGGCGGCACAGAGTATAAAGTCCCGTCTGACGCAGATGTAAACATCCGCATGGACAAGCGCGACGGCTATTATGTGTACAATCCTGCGCTCGGCGTGAATGCAGAGCGCACAATCGCATATTTTGCTGTCACTCCGCAAATGTCTACTGGATGGGGTGACTATTACCCGATTGTTGAAATCACTGTCGGCGGTGGCATTGCAGGCAGTGCGCCCATCTGGCTGCACTTCGACAGAAACCCTCTACCTGAAAATGCTATTATCAGCAGCGACGAGTACAAGACTATTCAGCAGCTCTTGGAAGATGTGACAGCTGTTAAGGCTGCCACAGAGCAGATTAAGGCCCAGACTGAGGCCGTTAGAGACCAAGCCAAGGGATTCGCCGACAATGCCAAGAACAGTGCGGACAAGGCACAGACCCTCGTTGACGGGATGCCTTCTGACTACAGTCAGGCTATAAAAGACATTGGCACGCTGAAAAACCAGATGCAGCGTGCCTACCCAGATGACAGCACCATTGGTGAAAATCCGTGGAGCAGCAAGAACATCGTGGATATGCTTTGCCCGCCGCTGGAAGAAAGCGGAAACCCTGTTGTGTGCTACCCTGTGGCGGGATACCCGCTGGGGGTAAAAGCGAAGTGGGAACCCGTGCAGGAGGGAAGCGGAACACCCAGCCCCGAAAACATTCGTCCCATCAAGGGAAGAAACATCGTGACAGTTAATCTGGCGGATGGATTGCGGTCGTGGAAAATGCTGACGCTGAACGGAACAGAAAATTGGGGCACTGACACAACCGACAGTCCTAGCAAAGTTGGTTTCAAATTTCAAGTGCCTGAAATAGCCACTCCCACGATGTCCCATATTAAGGGTGATATTGTATGCAATCAATATCCGACACGTACAGCAGACGAAACATTCGCACGCCAAAACGGAATATCAGTTGAAGCACAAGAGCACCACTATTTCAGAATTTATAATGATACATATGCGGGAGGAACAATAGACGAGTGGAATGCCTACCTTGCCGCCCAGTACGCCGCTGGCACGCCTGTGCAAGTTGCTTATAAGTTGAAAAAGCTATTTGTTGTGCCAGATACGAATAGTGTCTTTTTTTCGGAGAAACCTGTTCAAGGGGGAACGGGCAACCCATCGCCCGAAAACATTCGGCCAATTCTGCTGAATAACACAGTGCAAGTAGGCCAGACCAACACCCTGACCCTGCCCGAAACCGTGTACGGTGGTGAGGTGGACGCGGTGAGCGGAGTAGGAGAATCACAATATAACAAGGTCAATATTCGGATGGAAAATCTGAATTATAACAAAAGCATATCAGCGATGCTTGGATATGCATCTAGCAATATTCTGAATGGTATACAGCTTCCACCATCTAATAGGGTTGCATTTGACGGCGTGTGTGATTGCCTCCCAACAAAGCCAGCATACGATATCAACGGCGGAACGATTGGTTTAGGAGTGTCAGCATCAGGAGATGTCTATTTGAGAGTAGAAGGTTTGGATTCGGGCGAAGCATACGCTGCAAAATTCCCAGACGGTGTGAATGTATGTTATAAGGTGGCAACTCCTACATCATTCTCGGCAACCGGGAACGCATCTGTTAAAGCCTTATCCGGCGTGAACACCGTGCTAACCGATGCCGACAGCGTGACTGTGACGGGACGCGCAGACCCCATTAAGCGGATTACCGATTTGGAAGATGCAGTAGCATCGCAAACCTGAAAGGAGTAATAAAATGGCTATCAAAAGTAAAGCACGGCACGATTTGACGTTGCGCAGTATCAAGCGAGAGATTGCAGCAGGACGTGACGTTGCGTTCTGGCTGGACAAGGCGTACACGCACTACGACAACGGCCTGCTGGATGAGGCGGACATTGCCGAGGTGGAGACGCTGGCGCAGGCGTATTATGATGCGGTGGATGCGAGAGAAAGCGCAGACGAGGTTACGGAGACGCCGGATGTGCCGGAGGTTTACGGCGCTGAAAATACCACAGACGAAGAAAACGACACCAACGAAAAGGAGAGTGAAACCAATGAAGGATGAAATGATCCTGTCGCCCGAAATGGACGAGGAACTGTCGAACGGGAAGGGAGAGGACGAGAATGAGTGATTCTGCACTGGCCGTTTACACGGCCATCAGCCCAAACTGCAACCGGCCCCGGAGCCAGCCCATCAGCAAGATTACAGTTCATCACATGGCTGGCAACATGACGCTTGAATCTTTCGGCGCTCTTGTCAGTAGGCCCTCACGCCAGATGAGCGCAAACTACGCCATCGAATCCGGCGGGCGTATCGGGCTGTTCTGCCACGAGGCGGACAGGTCGTGGTGCAGTTCCAGCCCGTGGAACGACCAGCGGGCCATTACTATCGAAGTCGCTAACGACAGCAGCGCACCGGACTGGCACGTCAGCGACAAGGCGTATGCCGCCCTGCTCGACCTTTGCACCGACATTTGCCGCCGCAACGGCATCAAGGAACTGACCTACACCGGCGACAAGAACGGCTCGCTCACGATGCACTGCTTCTACGCGGCTACCGCCTGCCCCGGCCCCTATCTCAAGAGCAAGTTCCCCGACATTGCGGCACAGGTCACGAAGCGCTTGAAGGGCGACGTGGCAGACGCGGCGCCCGCCAAGACGAAAGAGCAAACGTTCATTGACGTCATGGCCGAGAAGTGCCAGAGCCGCTGCCTGAATGCGCATCTTCTCCCGTCCCTCTGCATTGCTCAGGCTTGCTTGGAGAGCGCCTACGGCACGAGCGAGCTTGCAGTACAGGCAAACAACCTGTTCGGCATCAAGGCCAGCAATTGGAGCGGCAGAGTGTACAACAAGGCTACGAAGGAGTGGGACGGCAGCAAGTACATCACCATCACGGCGGGCTTCCGCGCCTACGATACGATGGTCGCCTGCGTCGAGGACTACATCAAAAAGCTGACGACCATGCCGCGCTATTCCAATCTGGTCGGCTGTACCGACATCAACAAGGCGTGCGAGTACATCCGGGCTGATGGCTGGGCAACCAGTCCGACGTATACCGCAAGTCTGCTGGCTGTCGTAAAGCAGTTCAACCTGACACGGTACGATGCCGCCATCAAAGAGGACAAGCCCGCCGCGCCGACGCATCAGGAAGTCTGGCTGGATCACGTCGTCCTGCCGAACGCTGCGGCGATGGAGTTCTACCTCATCGCCAAGAAGTACGGTCTGGACAACGACAAGGCGTATCACGCTAAATTTGTGGAGGTGTGATGCCTATGCAGCACGTATTTTCGTTTACGCTTGCGGAGGCCTGGGCGTTTTTAATTTACGCGGCGGGCGCTGCCGCCGGACTGTATGCTGGGGGCGTTGCCATCAGCAAAGTCATCACTGCCATAAAAAAGCCGAAAGCCGACCAGGACAAACGCATCACACAGCTCGAAACGCGGGTGAATGTCATGGAGGGATTCTTGAAAAACGACAAGCAGCGGCTTGACCGCATGGACGAGGGGCAGCATGTGACCATGCAGGCATTGCTGGCCCTGCTTGACCACAATCTGGATGGGAACAACATTGACCAGATGCAGAAAGCAAAGGAAGCCTTGCAAAATCATCTGATCGGCTGAAAGGGAGTGCATATCAATGGGCGATTTTTTAAAAAATCTGGCAGCGCTTATCAAGGTAAAAACCATTGTGACGCTGGTTGTTGTTGCAGTGTTTGCGGCATTGGCGCTGCGGGAGAAATTACAGCCTGACACGGTCATGACCATTGTGACAATGGTCGTGGCCTTTTATTTTGGCACACAGGCCGAAAGCAAGAACAAGAAGGATGAGTAATCATGCCAAAGTTTGATTTTGTCGGCGGTTTGCTGACCGATGAAGAAACGGATGTTTTGCAGCTTCGGCGGCGCGGCTGGCGCAATGCTGATATTGCGGCAGAACTGAATTTGAGTGAACGGACGGTAAACAGACGGGTAAAGGCGATTGTTGGGAAGTTGAAGGCTGAATAAAAAGCGCCCCTCATTGTGTCCATGGTGGACACTGGAGGGGCGCTTTTTTATTTTATTCGGCTTTTACAAAAAAGACGATACCGTCCGCATAGAAAACGTTGAAGATTCCTTTTACAGTCTCCGATACGGTGCACCCGCAGTCGTAGTCGTAGATGTTGAAGCTGCCGGAAACAAGGGTGAAGTAGTGAAGGTCGGCGGTGTTGATGCCGACGGCGTCCAGCTCTGCCCGCGTATAGATGCAGTAGGCAGATTCGCCGTCACCCGCGCCGGTTGGAATAAGAGCGGAGAATTCGTCGCTGCCGATTTTGACGGCGCCGGCGTCGCTGATGGTGCGGCTGTGCCTGCCGTTTGTCAAAAGCCACAGGTCTGGCGGCGTGGAAAGCATGGCAAAGCGCTCGTCAATGTAGGGTTCATCTTCATCAATGAGCCAGTCACGGCCAACGCGGCGAGCGGTCTTAAATCCGCCACGGATGGCCTTTTGGCGGACAGTCGCCGCGGCGCGGCTATGCCGGGCGGCGTATTCCTTTAGGGAAATTTCCACAGATGGCCTCCTTTTAGATTTCAAAGCTGTCGGCGTCGGCGGGAAGCTCAACGAAGATGTCCTCATTGACAGGGAATCCGGCGCGGACAAAGACGGAGTTACGGCTGCGCGGGTAAATGGTGATCTCGATGACCTTCACGGTGTCAGTGACCTGCAGAAGTTCGCCGTCGTCGTCGAGAATCTCGTCCCGGTGGAAGTCGACGAGGTACTCCCAGCGCTCCATGACATCATCCTGTCCGGTGATGCGCTGGCGCTCGTCGTTCTCCATTTCGCTGGTGCTGATGGCCTTGCGGATGTCGTCGATGAGGGCGTTGTTGTCAATGCGGACGTGGGTCTGTTTATAGATGGCGTCGCTAAAATCGAGCTTACTCATTTTTATTTCCTTTCGTGTAAGTGGTTATTTCTTACTGTGTCTATATTATACTACGCTAGCGTAGTAATGTCAAGTGGAATTGCGGGATTTTTATAAAAAAGTTGGCGTAAAGTTGGCGTAAAGTTGGCGCAGATGTGGCGCACGCGAAAATGTGTAAAATATTACAATAAATATAGAGGATAAAACCATGTACAGAGAATTAAACTTGAACCCAGAGCAAAAGCGCGTTGGCGATTGCACCGTCAGAGCCATTGCAGCCGCAACACATCAATCGTGGGAGGCTGTATATGCGGCGCTGGTGCTGGCAGGATTTGAACTGCATGATATGCCGTCTGCAAACTATGTTTGGGGCCACTATCTTCGGCGGTGCGGGTGGAACCGTTCGGCAATTCCGAACAGTTGCCCGGACTGTTACACAGTGGCGCAGTTTGCAAAAGACCAACCGGACGGCACTTATATTTTGGCAATGGCGACGCATGTTGTGTGCGTGCAAAATGGGGATTGGCTGGATACATGGGACAGCGGAGATGAAGTGCCGCTGTACTACTGGCAGAAAGGATGATTGACTATGGCGTTTGGCGTACCGTATCAACCTGGATTCGCACCGGGATATTATCCAATGGGGCAGCAGATGCCGTCGGCCATGCCCGATCAACTCGCACAGCTCCGACAGGCGGCATATCCGCAGCAGCAACCGGCACAGCAAAGCTCGCCTATTATCTGGGTGCAAGGCGAAGAGGGAGCCAAAGCGTATATGGTGGCGGCAGGGAACAGCGTACTGCTGATGGACAGCGAAAACAGTACATTTTACATTAAGGCCACCGACGCCAGCGGTATGCCTCAGCCATTGCGCGTTTTTGACTACTCGGAACGCACGGCAAGCCAGAAACAGCCAGCACAGACCGCGCAAAAACCGAAAGAGGAATATGTCACACGGCAAGAGTTCAACGCGTTGACAGCCCGCTTTGACGCGCTGGCGGCAGATAAACCTTTGACGCGCAAGAAAAAGGAGGCAGACAATGAGCAACCCTCTGTTTAACGCTCTTAGCGGCGGCAAAATGCCGGGCGCAATGGGACAATTTCAGCAAATGATGCAGCAGTTTCAGCAGTTCCGACAGGATTTTCAAGGCGACCCGAAACAAGAAGTTCAAAAGTTGCTGCAATCTGGCAAAATGAGCCAGCAGCAGCTAAATCAGCTTCAAGCGATGGCGCAGCAGTTTCAGAGCTTTTTAAAATAGGTTCAACCCGTGCGCACGGTGAACAATACATTCAACTTTTGAAAGGAGTTAAACATGAGTCTTTCTTCGGACGGCACTGTTATGACAATGCCTGTTCAGCCCGCGAATACGGGCAATGGCAACGGCTGGGGCTTTGGCGGCGATGGTGCGTGGTGGATTATCATTCTCTTCCTCTTCGTTTTCTGCGGCTGGGGCGGCAACTGGGGCAACAACGGCTTTGGCGGCGGTAATGGTGCTGGCGCTGTCGATGGTTACATCCTCACCAGCGACTTTGCCAACATCGAACGCAAAATCGACGTCGTGAACAACGGTCTGTGTGACGGCTTCTATGCTCAGGCACAGCTTGTCAACGGTGTGCAGAACGCTATGCAGCAGGGCTTTATGAGCGCCGAAATCAGCCGCGCCAATCAGCAGGCGGCATTTATGCAGCAGCTCAACGCCATGCAGATGCAGCAGGCGAATTGCTGCTGCGAGACCCGCGAGGCTATCCAGGGCGTAAACTACAACCTCGCTACGCAGGCTTGCGACACGCGCCAGACCATTCAGAACGGCACTCGGGACATCATCGAAAACCAGAACGCGAACGCCCGCGCTGTGCTTGACGCACTGACGGCGCAGCGCATTGAGGCTAAAGATGCCAAGATTGCCGAGCAGAACCAGCAGCTTTTCGCTGCACAGCTTGCCGCAAGTCAGGCCGCGCAGAATGAAACGCTGAAAGCCTATATGAGCGGGCAGCTTGCTTACTACAACCCCCGCCCTGTTCCGGCTTTCCCTGTTCCCGCACCGTATCAGTATGGGAATTGCGGCGCCTGCAACAGCTGCGGATGCTAAAAATGAATACGGCAACTTGTCGGAACATCTGACATGTTCGGCCCCGTGCCGATAGTGCAAAATGTGGCGGGGCAATCGTCCCGCCACTATCTTTTTTTGAAAGGAATGATTTTATGGCTGAATTTACAAACGCCAATACCGTGAGCGTGGCAGCAGGCCAGAACGTGCCGTTGACGGAAACGGCAGTAGCGGGCAAGGGCTGTGTCGTACACAGAGAAGGCGCCGGTATTGTTACGCTGCGCGGCATTACGAACCAGTGCAAAGCGCGTTTCAAAGTGGGCTTCGGTGCAAACGTTGCTATCCCTACAGGCGGCACAGTGGAAGCTATCACGGCGGCGCTTGCTATCAACGGTGAACCGCTGAACAGTGCGACTGCAACCGTGACACCGGCAGCAGTAGAAAACTTCTTTAATATCTATGTGACGTCTTTTGTTGAAGTTCCGCGCGGCTGCTGCCTGACCGTTGCCGCCGAAAATACAAGCACACAAACCGTTTTGTTTGCGAACGCAAACTTTGTGGTCGAGAGAGTGAGCTGAAAGGAGTAAATCATGAGTAAAAGAGTTTTGTATGACTTGAAAGACATGCTGTGCGCAGAACTGGACGAAATCGGAAAGAAGGGTGAAATGTCTGCCGGTGACTTGGAAACTGTTCACAAGCTGACTGACACTATCAAAAACATCGACAAAATTGTCATGCTGGAAGATGACGGTTACAGCCGCGATGAGGATTACAGCCGCGATGGTGATTGGAGCGCCAATATGCGCGGCAATTATGGACGCGGCAGCAGCTATGCGCGGCGCGGTTCGCATTATGTGCGCGGGCACTACAGCATGGACGATGGGCGCGATTCACTGATTTCCCGCATGGAAGATATTATGCGCGGGGCTGACAGCAAAGACAGGGAAGTCATCCAGCGCTGCATTGACACGATGCGAAACGGTTAAAGTGAGGTGTAAGGGCTATGGTTGACGTGCGAGAGATTGACGGCGCTATAGCCGAAATCGAAAACAGCGAACTCACCATGACCAGAGTTAAAAATTTGGCAGCGCTGTATGTTGTGAAAAATCAGCGTCTTGCAGATGCGTCCCATTCTCCGCAGAAAGCAAAACTGCAAGAGCCTGTGCGCTACTACGAAGCGGCAGAGCCGTCTGCAAGGGCTGCTGTTGGCAGCAGTGACTTTTTACGGGCTGTGTCAAACGTAGACATCGCAGCAGCGCTGAACGTGCTGGATGAGCTTATGTCGGCCTTGTATGTAGCAAACCCTAAAGTTTATAATGGCGTAATGCGGAAATTGGAGCGTTTACAGGATGAGTGAATTTTTGGAGATTGTAAAAAAGGCCGATACCGGGCGAGTGTGGCGTGTGCTGGATGAGTTTATGGATGCGCTGAAAGAAGCACGTCCGGATGTGTATAATGATTTGGTACACAGTTTGCAGAGAAAATAGGTAAGTGTGTACTAAAACGTGTACTTGAAAAAGAAAATGCCGTAGATTTAAACTAATCTACGGCATTTGTTGTGGTCGAGGTGACAGGACTCGAACTATGCTTTATGCTTTTAGTGATTGAAAATATAGCGGTATATTGCTATATTTTTTATTTCATCACATGCTTTTTATATTATTTCATGTATTTAAAAGAAAAAGTGTGTACTTTTAGTGTGTACTTTTAGTCCACCAGTCTGTCAAAGATTTCTTGTAGATTTTGCGCTGTCCGTTTGTCGTCTCCGGCGATGTGATGAGAGTATGTGCCGTAGGTGTCCATATCCTTGCTATGCCCGACAAGCTGCTTTAACTCGCCCGTTGGCAACTCTTTTGCTATGCTAACAAATGTGTGGCGCAGTTCGTAAAGACTCAGCTCCGGCATGTCATTAGAGCGCTGATAGCGCTGCCAGCGGTGGTAGTAGGTGTGCATGGATGCCATGGGGAAGATGTACTCCTGCTTTCCAGTTACGGCTTTCTGAGCTTCCAGCACGTCCACTGCGCGTCTGGATAGCACGACCGTGCGCAAAGCGTTTTCGTTTTTTCCCTTCGTGATTTGCCCGTGCGCATTGATAGCCTGCTTCAACCTGCACAAATTCCCGTCAACGTCTTCCCATCGCAGCCCCCGCATTTCACCGGGGCGCATACCTGTTAGCACTTGGAACCTGTAATAATTTATGTATTCATCGTGCACAGATTTTCCGCGCATGATGGTCGTATCTACTTTTAATAGTGTGTTCAGCGCTTCAACTGTCAGAACGTTCTTTCCCTTTTTTCTGGACGCTGCCGGAATCTGTAACTCTTCAAGCTCAAGCGTTGTCCATTTTGATTTTCGGCAAAAATTCACAAATTGCTTGCAGTAGTTGGCATAGTTCTGTAACGTCTTTTTGGATAAGGGATCTTTGCTGTTCCCCTGTGGATGGCGAAACGCATAATCTATAATTTTTTGGAAATCCTGTTCCGTAACGGCTTTTACTGACTTGACCCCGATGGCTGGCAGCAAATGGGAGCGCCCAAACGATGCCATGTTTTTGTATTCTGCATCAGACACAAGTTTTTTCTGCTGTAACAACTGTTCCCATGCGTCAGAAACCTTAATGCGTTCCGTCTTTACGCCTATGTCAAGCCATTCATCTGCTTTTTTGTTAGCTTCCCTCTGGCCTGTGCGGCCCGGCTTGGCGCTGGTAAACGTCTTGCGCACTCCGTTCTTCTGCACGTTGATTTGCCAACGCCCGGCGCTTTCAATCCATTTTGCAGTATTTGTCCTTTTCATATTGCGGCTCCTTTGTGTGTGTGTTATAATAATGCCGTCAACTTTTTATGTTGACGGCCCTTTATCCCTTGCTGGTGTGGCACCACCGGCAGGGGATTTTTTATTTTTCCCTTGCGTTATATTCGCCATTGCCTGCCAGAACGGCAGCTTCTCCGGCTTGCAGGCATATTTGCAGGCGGTCAAAGTCCGGCTTGATGCTTTCCTGGCATGGGTCATCCCCAGTTACGGTATCTATCCGGTAGTTCTGTATTACGGCCTGGCAGACGCGTACACGGCTTTGCATGGACGTATGAGCGTTAGCGCACAATAAGTCTATCTGGCCCGCCCAATCGCTCCCGTGCGCCCCACAAAGGATATACAGCAGCCTTCGCTTGTACACGCTCGGCATCTGAGCGATATAATCAGAAAGTGCCTTGTCTACCTGCTCGTCCGTCCAGTTTGGAGTATCGGTATCGCTGAATGCAGACGGCATCCAGATTCGCTGCAGCCAGCGCCATGGGGATTGTTTGCAGACGGTGAACCACATCAACAGGTCATCGTTTCGGATAGGGGAAAGCCCTTCTTCCCAGTTGCGCACCGTGCGGATGTTCACATCCATCTGCCGGGCTACATATTCTTGCGAAAGCCCGGATTCCAACCGGCACTGCGAAAGAATAAGCCCTTCACGTTCTCGGAAATCAGCTCTACTTTCCATTTTATCACCCTCAATTTTTTACATGTTTTGCACTTCAAATGCGGTAAAATTTTTCTACCGTAGCAATCAAGAAAATATAAAGAAATATTTCTTCAAAAAATGCTATGGAAATAAATGGAAGCTATGGTATAAAAAACATGTTAAGATTCTTACTGTAGACAGAAAACACAGGAGGAATCAACAATGAATAACGTGGAACGTCTAAAGAATTACCAAAACCGTAATGCGGCAAACATTGAAGCCCTGTACCGTGCTGTGCTGCAAGACCGTGCAAGGAGGGAAGAAGACCATGAAGAAACTGCCTGATTTGGATGTTCCACCAAGACACGGGCGGCGCAGAAGACCGAAAAAGCGGATTATAAAGATTTGACAAACGAGTATTTTTGTGAAAGTGTTGAAATACAACTGTGAGTTGTGTAAAATACAATCAATGGTTGCTAGAAAATAGCCGGGTGCAATCAATATTGTAAGATTTCAAAACTCTTTGAGCGAGACCATCTTTTCCAAAAATGTAGGATGTTACAATACCAGCGGCATCTATCGCAGGAACAGTTGGGTTTTCAACAAGCATCCTGCCGTATCTTTCTTTTGCCATATCAAAAATTTGATCTTCAGTAAAGCCGGCCTTTTTTTGGGCTTTCTTTAGTTCCTGCATAATACCAGGAGCTATAAAAGGATATTGGCAGTTCATATCATAAAAAGGTATTTCAAGTAGCATAGAAAAAGCCGTTTTAAACTTTTTTTCGTCTGCCAAAAACTCATACATGGAATATCGTAAATCACGGCATTTTTTTGGAGACGAAATTGCTTCCATATATAGTTTATTGTATTTTCCCCATATTAAATCCCGATACGGGATGTCTCTTCGAGCGTTTACGGCGCGGCAAAACTCTGACAAGGAAAAAGTAGCACGAGCGTAAGTTTTTCTGTGCCAAAAATAAACATATTCGTTATTTTTTATTTCTTCTTTTCCCTTTTCGGTCAATTTCCCGTTTTCGGAAAAACCCATTGATTCCAATTTTTTGATTATAGGCCAAACGTCATCAACACCATAATCATAATGCCAGAACTTTGCAACAGGCTTTCCACTGGAATATTTCTCTAAATAAGAAAGCATTAAAATTTCTGTTGGCTTCAGGCCGTTTTTGTCTGCAAGATCATCAGCGGAAAGCGCCAAGAAATACTCATTTGCACGCTCTTCCTGCTCTGCGTGCCGCTTTTCTGCTTGCGCTTTGCAGTAATTAGTGTATTGCTTTGCAATTTCATCTTTAGTCGGCTCATGTGTAGTTATGGAAACATTTACTTTTGGTTTCGGCTTCAAAAAGTCAAAAAAGCCCATAGTATCACAACCTTATTTGATTGGAGGAATCAGCAATGACAGACACAGAAAAACTTATAAAAATTATTTCAGAATTTACGCCTGATCAGATGACCGATTTTGTAACTGCTGCGCAAGATTTAATAGAGCGCTTGCAAGCTGAGGGTTCTCTTGGCAAAGAGAAATAATTTTTTGTACATCTTGCGGCAAACCAGATATTAGCCCATCGCCTTGTGCGGTGGGCTTTTTTTCGTTTTTGAAATCCCCGGTCAGGTCGGCAACGGTGACTCCTAGCAAACTGGCAACATCGGCTAGCATATGCTCTGGCAAATCGCGCCCGTTTGCTAGCATTTCAGACAAATAGCCACGACTTTTTCCAAGCTCTGTACTAATATGCGTGAAGGCAATTCCTTTTTTCTTTGCTATTTTCTTGGCTTTTTCCACGTATCGCACACAAATCACACCGTTTCTTTGTGCATATTGCTAATTCGCTAGAAAATGCTAGAAAGCTATTTACATCTAGCATAAATGCTAGTATAATAGATAGCATAGAGGGCAACAAAGAACCAAGCCCCCTAAAATTCAGCGGACTAGCTAAAAATATGCTGTTATAAATCTCGCAAGTTCATAGTAGCATATTTTCTAGTAATAGTCAACTAGAAAGGAGCTTTTGCTAGGTGAATATTTCGAAAATTGATGCGTTGTGCCGAAAAAACAATATTTCCCGCACAATCCTTGAGGAACGCGCCGGAATCTCAAACGGCGCACTTGGCAAGTGGGAAAAATCGCCTTACGGCCCCAGCATCACGACGCTAAAGAAAGTGGCTGACTATTTCGGCGTGCCGGTTGACTATTTGCTAACCGATAACTAGAAAGGAGGAGTAACCACCATGACAAACCTTTCTTTTACAGCGCTTATCAAAAGCAAGGGCTACAACAAACAGCGTCTTGCGGACGCGTGCGACTTGTCCAGCACTCAGATGTCAAACCGCATCAACGGCGCTAATGATTGGCGCTGGCCGGAGGTTGGCAAAGCATGCGCCGCACTGGGCATCACGCTTGACGAATTTGCAACGTATTACCCGGTGGCGGACGTGCGTAAATCCACCGTCACGCCTAATGTCTCACAGGACGACATTACAGAGTTTGAAAACCTTCGGACTGCATTGATCAACTTTTTAAAAGGAGCCTGATCACATGACCAAAACAAAAACGCCGCCCCGGTGCACCACCACCGGAACGGCAAAAAAACAGAGCATCGCAAAAAGCTCTAACTGTATTCTATCACTGAAACGCGCCGCCGTCAAGCTGGCAATCACCGCAGACCTTGTGCTGCTGCTGGCCGCGCTCGGTTCTCTCAACATCCCCACCACCATCGCCGCCCTGCTGGCGTTGAATCTGCTGTGCGGACTGTATCCAAAGGAGGAATCCAGCCATGAAGAAATTTGAACTGACCGCCGAATTTGTAACGAACGTTTTTGGGAAGAAGCTGTTCCGCGTTAAGGCTCTCGTCGCTTTTTGCGACGTCGAGAAGGGAGAACTTGGCGGATTTATTGAGAAGGAAGACAACCTCTCCCACGACGGCAATGCGTGGGTCTCCGGCGATGCGCAGGTCTTCGGCAATGCGCAGGTCTC
>ERZ773136.598-NODE-598-length-40044-cov-39.007627_pt1 | contig 40044 bp, 30 predicted proteins | sample MGYA00580855_ERZ773136 | MGnify/ENA primary metagenome ERZ773136 (study PRJEB29015, sample SAMEA2737860) | human gut metagenome | biome: human gut; feature: human-associated habitat; material: faeces | place: China | collected 2012 ... | reverse complement strand
CCGATTCCATTCTTTACCTAAAAATTATTCATCCCCCAAATTTCCGTGAAGAGCCATATTTTTGGTGGATATAATCATAGGTATTATGCCAACAAGCTTGCAGCCTCGGCATCGGATAATCATATCAGCATGGAAAATGGTACAATCGATTCCCACGGTGGCTCCGTATCCATGATTGCCGGCGATATGGAAAATGCAGGATCCGGCAGCAGTACTATGACAAACAATACCATCACCATTTCCGGAGGTTCCATCAATGCTGCAGAGGATGGCAGTACCGGAGGAGATATCAATATAGCAGGTGCTTATTCAGATAGTTCCGGGGCGTCCTCAAATGAAGTCAATATTTCCCGCGGCACAATCGGTACAGCCAGCGGCGTGATCTCCATTTCCGGGGCCGCTGCCTACTCGGGAGATGCATCTGGAAACAGTGTCACCATCACGGGCGGCACCATTGGCAGCACGGATGGCGTCGATCCTGAGAACCCTTCCAGTATCGTGGGCGCTTTATCCGTACTTGGCAAAGCAACGGATAATCATGTGTCCATTTCGGGTGCAAACCTGATAGGAGCTATAGAGATCTATGGCGGAGAGAGCGGCGCAGGCAGTACGGGCAACAGCGTCACCCTCGCAGGCGATGCATCAGGAAACATTTATGGCGGCCTCACAATGGGAAGCGGTGCAGCTTCAGGAAATACCATCAATCTGGAGAGCGGCCATATCAGCAGTTCACAAATTATTGCCGGTTATACGGTTAGCGGCGAAGCATCGGACAATACAGTCAATATTACCGGCGGCGTGCTGAATGGCACCGCGGCTCTCTATGGCGGCTATGGCACGTCAAGTACAGGAAATACGCTCAATGTCTATTCGAAAGGAAATACCGTCGGCGAACTGGGATATTTCCAGAAGATTTATATCGCACCTGAGGCAGAACTCACCATCGGTTCAGCAGACGCAGAGGGAGCAGAAAACACAGGCAGTTTTGCTGTCGAAAATGGCACGACTGTTGATGCAGAAGGCGCTCTGACGATTGCCGGAGATCTCTCTTCCGATGCATCGACTGTCACGGCAGGAAATGCTGCTATCGGCGGCACGGTTTCCTCCACAAATGGATCGACCGTTTCCTTAGGCGGCAATGATCTCGCTCTGACGACGGCCAATGTGGACAACACCAGTACTCTGACTCTGACGAGCGGCAAGCTGACGGCAGAAAAACTCTCCGACTCTATCACGGGCGGCGGCAAGCTTACTCTGGATGGTACGGCTACACTTGCTACGACAGCAGGCCAGGTATTTACCGATGGGGATACCACAGAAACGACAGCCGGGGACAACGGTCTGACCGAGACCGCGGCGGATTCCGTCAATTTCAAGGCAGGCACGCTCTCCCTCTCGGATGATTACAGCTATACATACCTTACAAATATCCAGAAGACCATGGATGCGCTGGAAGATTCCACGACCAGTATCGTCATGACGGGCAACCTCGTGGATACCACGGGCATCAGCAACACGCTCACGACAGATCAGATCAGCAGTATCGGAGATACCGCTGCCCTCGATACGGTGACCGTGACGACGGAAGGCAGCAACATTTCCATTGGTGCTCCTTCCTCGGAAGACAACACGACATCGCTGGACCGCGGATTCAATGTCGCCGCCCTTGATATGGGCGGTGCGGATACGGTATCCGTAGCCGGCGGTCAGAATCTGACACTGGGCGACAGTGAAACGACGGATGTCATTACAACCGACAGCGGCACGGCTTCAGTTAATCTGGCGGAAGGGTCTACCTTTACGATTGGCAACAGCGCTGTTGCAAAAAATCAGACACTGAACGTCGCTGCTGATGTGACTGCGGAAAACAGTACTATCGCAGCGAATGGACAGACGACTGTCACGGGTGATGTCGCTTTGACCGACTCTGCCCTCACATCCCAGACCGGTACGCTGACTCTGGAGCAGAACCTGACGACAAGCGGAACATCCGTCGTCACTGGTGATGTTACTGTCGCCAAAGCCATTACCGGTGATTCCAGCATCATACTGAAACTGGGAAATGAAGAGGAATCTGTTAATCTCAGCGCAAGAAGCATCAACCTGAATGGCGGTACGCTCTACCTCGATCCGGTCTGGATAGGCGGGACGCAAGAGGACGGCGCAGAAGCCGCTGCAGGTTCTATTTCCGGATCCAAAGTCGTCATAGGAAACAACTCTACGCTGACGGTTGGCTCCACCGACAAGACCCTTGCTGAAAAGGCATTTACGGACAGCGGACTTACCTGGAGTGACACGGATATCCTCTCTGCCCTTTATGTTGCAACGAGCGCCAGCCTCTCCGATGGCAGCGTTGTCATCGACAGTTCGGCCAATGCGGACAGTGCGGCAGCGATTGGCACATTCAAGATGGGAAAGAATTCCCTCCTGATGATTGACGGAAATAAAGTATCCGGAAGCCAGGCGGCAGCCATTACGGATGTAAGCACTACCGATATTTCCCCTTCCGCAAAGATTTACATTTCAAATGCCAAGGGCAATACCACATACAACATCCTCTCCGGCACGAACGACAAAGATGGAAACGGCCTCTTTGCAGAAGCCAGGGCAGCCGTAAACAGCAATGTCTTCTCGTACGGACATCTGCTTGAATTCGTTGGCGCTGAAGGAAATGGGGAAACACAGTTCTCCGTCACCGCTGAATCCCAGGACGCGCATGATGTATACGGCGATAAAGTCATTGCACCCAATACCATCAATGCTGCTATGGATAGCGGCGGTGCTGCATCTGCCTTTGCTCTCGCGGCTTCTGACGACAATTTGACCGAAGAAGCACAGGAAAGCGCATTTAACAGCGCATCAGCCCTGACTGAACTTGCCGGCGTACAGCATGGACTCTATGCGGCAAACAACCTCTTCGACAGCTCTCTCACATCCCACCTGACCGGCCTTTACACAGAAGATCAGGATAAGGATCTCTGGGCTCATTTCATCCACTCCAAGGAAAATGTCCGCGGTCTCGGCCTGGCCAATATGGGCGCTTCCTATGATGCACAGTTCAATGGCGTTGTCGTCGGCAGTGACTTCTACAAGAAGGGAAATGCGACAGTCGGCGCAGCCCTGACGTACATGGATGGAAGCTTCTCTGGAAATACCGAAGCAGCGCACACCAAGAACGACGTCGACTACTACGGCCTTGCTCTCTATGGCAGAGTCGAACAGGGACCGATGACATACCTCGGCGACATCTCCTACCTCCATGGAAGCAACGACCTCAAGCAGCATAACAGCGGCAGCACCATCACCGGTTCCACTGACAGTGATGCATACAGCATCGGCGTCAGAGCCGAAAGAGGCATCGGCCTTGGCATGGGCACTCTGACCCCGTTCGCAGGCCTCCGCTACGCACACCTTGGCACGGATGCCTACACCGACAGTATCGGCGTCCGTCATGACAGCGATGATGCTAACGTCTGGATGTTCCCGCTCGGTCTCCGCTACAGCGCAGACATCAAGAACGGCACCTGGACCATCCGCCCGATGGCAGAAGCAGGCTACGTATGGACATTCGGCGACCGCGACGGCACTGACAAAGTAAGCTTGGGCGGTGCAAGCGACGCCTTCGGCTTCGACATCGCCGACGCAGGCAGCTGGTATGGCAGACTTGGCGTACAGGCAGCCAAAGGAAACTTCACCTACGGAGTCGCCTACCAGTACCAGCACGGCGCCAGCGTACAGAGCAACACCTGGACCGCAGCCGTCAGATACCACTTCTGATAGGGAAATTATGTAGGAAATAGGGAAAACTCCACTCACCATTTTCTGATGAGTGGAGTTTTTGCGTGGGATAGGAGAGGAGGGCCGTAGGCCGGTCTTGACCTTGCTCCGGGAGGAGAAGGTGGGAAATTTTTGCTTTTTAAAATTTCTCGGATGAGTTGAATTTCCCAGCCTGCAAGGCGGCTGTATGGTTTTAAAACCACAAAACCAGCCTTCGGCTGAAGGAGATGAACCCCTTTCGTCGCCTGACGGCGCCACTTTCCCCTGACGGGGACAGCTAACCACACTTCTTTCCTAATATCCCTCAGCTCCCCTCCTATAGAAATCCGTCCATATTTATTACGAGAAAAATCATACTTAGTTTATTTTTGAATTTTTATTGTTGCAGGCGTTATCATAAGATTTTATTATAAAAGCTTCGCATATCAATTATTTTTATACCGGTCAATTTCGACGCGGTCTGGTTCGGCCAAATTTCTTCGCCCGGGACGCATTTATTTTTTAAAATGTGAAATTTTCCGATATATCGCTGAATAGCTTCCCTTTTGGGCCTTTGGCGATTTCCATCCTAACAAAATGAGTTTATAAACTCACCAAAAGATAGATATGAGGCATGCCTGCGTTTATAGTTTCGTGTGATTTGATTTTTAGAAAAACGTTTTCCATGGTACAATCAAGAAAAATCCGCTTTCTGGCGGGGAAGGATGTGGAGCATGGAAGGAATGAATGAGCGTTTGAAGGCTGCGGCAGCAAAGCTTCTCTTGACGGAGGATTGTTTTTACTTGTATGACGAAGCAGGGATCCGGTCCCGCGCTAGGGCTCTTACGAGGTCTTTTCCTTCGGCGAAAATCCTGTATTCTCTAAAGGCGAATCCTTTCCTTCCTGTGGCACGTGTGATGAAAGAAGAAGGTTTCGGCGCGGATGCGGCAAGCGCAGCCGAGGTGCGCCTGGCAGTTTCTCTTGGGATGATGAAAGAGGAGATCCAGTACTCGGCGCCGGGAAAGCGTGCAAAGGACATCCGGGAGACGCTGGAGCTCGCGACGCTTGTCGCTGACAGCGCGGGCGAGATTGCGCGGATCGAAGAAGCGGCTAAGGAAAAGGGGATCCATGTTTCGATCGGCCTCCGCATTCATCCTTCCTTCGGTTTTGCAGGAGGCAGGGGCGAGCCGTCGAAGTTCGGAATCGATGAGGAAGAGGCGATTACCCTCTTGAATGACTGGCATTTTCCCCATTTGTCCCCGGCGGGCATCCACGTCCATCTGAAGAGCCAGGAGCTCTCCGAAGAAGCACTGGCGCTCTATTATGAGAACGTCCTTCTCATGGCGGAACGTCTTGGACGGACGGAGGCGATGGAGCTTTCGTTCGTGAACCTGGGCTCGGGGATCGGGATTCCGATGGATCCGGAGGACGAGGAAATGGACCTGGCGCTTCTTGAGAAAGCCTTCGCTGCGCTTGCCGGGCCCTTCCATGACCGTTTCCCGAAGGCGCGCCTGTTCCTTGAGAGCGGCCGGTATGCGCCCGGGCCTTCGGGTTTCTATGTGACGAAGGCGCTCGACAGGAAGGTGTCGGAGGGGAAAGTCTTCCTCATCACGGCGGGTACGATGCATGGTTTCCTTCGCCCGGCACTGGCGCGTCTTGTCGAAAAGTACGATGAGACCGGCCATCCGGCACTCTGCGAGCCGCTTTTCTCGGGCGCGCGGGCATTTCCCATTTCCACTTTGAGGGAAGGAAATCCGGAGACGGTCACGATCACGGGCAACCTCTGCACGGCGGCGGACATCATCGCAGAAGACATCACGCTCCCGCGCCTTGCCGAAGGGGACGGCATCGTCATCGGCAATGCGGGCGCGTATGCGGCGACGCTTTCGCCCTTTGCCTTCTCCTCACTGGAGCGGCCGAAGGAATTTCTTCTGAAGGAAACGGGAGACCTAGAGGGAGTATAAATTTCTTGAATGGAAGGGCGGAGAAATCCGCTCTTTTTCAATGGCCAGACAGGCCTTTTCGTGCCAAATCTTCTTTTATGGCGGACTTTTTACGGTATATAATAAAGAAAAAATTTCCCATGGTAAACGTCCCCGATGGAGACCGGCAGGCTTTTCGCCGGGAGGGGAGCGGGAGGGATGAAAATGAGCGAAGATGAACAGATAGAAATCAAGGTGAGAGACCCGGATTTCCGGGAAATGATTTATCGTACTTGTTTCATGACGATCAATGGCGCTGTCTTCTCTGCGCTGATGGAAGCGGGCCTGCGGGGGCTCTTTCCGGGCGAAGATGAGAATGGCGTCATCGTTTACGGCTACATCGACCCGGTGAAGGGCATCTGTTTTGAAATTCTGGGCGGAGGGCGCGAGCAGAACGGCATGGTCTCCGTCCTTTCCGCGCTGCAGGAAACGTCGGCTTCCGTGACGAAGGAAAGCGTCAATGACTGCCGGATCATCCCCTTTGCCGGAGAGAAGATTCCTGCCTTCCAGAAGAAAATGGAAACGATCCGCGCCATGTACGCCTGCCCGCGGGACCTCGCGAAGGTCCGTGAAATGGACATCATCGACGAATGGCGCCATGCGGACATTCCCGACCGCGTCCTCGTCTACCTCATGAGAGACGGCGAGCTGCCCGAACCCTGCTGGGTTCTGACGACAGGCCTGAACGGCCGCAAGATCAAAGGCCGCCTTCTTCGCGACCCCAGAGGCGACTTCGGCGTCCGCGGCGGCGATGATATTGAATTTTCCATCCATAGGGAGGACGGAGACGTCATCTGTGTGGCACAGTTTTAGGAGGAAACATGAAGAAAAGAAAAATCGGAAATCTGACCGTCTCGGAAATAGGGATGGGGTGCATGGGATTCTCCCACGGCTATGGGAAAGTGCCGGAAACATCGTACAGCATCGCTGCCATCCGCGCAGCACATGACTACGGCTGTACCTTCTTCGATACCGCTGAAACGTACGGCAGGGAACAGTTCTACCGGGGCCACAACGAAGAAATCGTCGGCCGCGCTGTCGAAGGATTCAGGAAGGACATCGTCCTTGCGACGAAGCTCCATATTTCCACAGAGGAATACGATCCAGAAGGGGACATCTACAACGTCCTTCTCCGCCACCTGACCGCATCCATGAGACGCCTCCGCACCGATTACGTCGACCTTTACTATCTACATCGCTTCAACGAAGCCATTCCGATCGAGAAAATCGCAGAAAGCATGGGCCGTCTGATCAGGGAAGGAAAAATCCGCGGCTGGGGCCTCTCCCAGGTCGATGTTTCCATCCTTTCCAAAGCCCATGAAATCACGCCCGTCACCGCCGTGCAGAACCTGTACTCCATGGTCGAAAGAGACTGCGAAAAGGAAATCTTCCCGTACTGCATCGAGCATCACATCGGCGTCGTGCCCTTCTCGCCCCTCGCCAGCGGCCTCCTCTCCGGCAAAGTCACCGCCGAAACCAAATTCGGCACTGACGACGTCAGAAAATTCGTCCCGCAGCTCTCCAAAGAAAACCTCGAAGGCAACCGCCCGATCGTAGAACTCCTCGAAGAATTCGCCAAAGTGAAAAAAGCCACGCCCGCGCAGATTTCCCTCGCATGGATGCTCTATAAATACCCCAACGTCGTCCCGATCCCGGGATCCAAGAACAAAGAAAGAATCCTCGAAAACCTCAAAGCCTCCGAAGTCACCCTCACCAAGACCGAATTCGCTCGCCTTGAAGAAGCCCTTGGCACCATGGAAATCCACGGCCACAGAGGCATCAACGAATCCCAGCAGCACTCCTTCTCCAGCCACTGGATGAAGAAATAGGGGCTTGATCTCGCTGCGTTCGAGGAACCTTTTATAAAAACCAATGAATACTGCACCCCTTTCTCCGGCAACTTTAGAAAATGCATTTTATAAAAAACCATAAAACCAGCCTAGAGGCTGAAGAAATGCAACTCATCCGCCCGACATCAGAATTTAAGGTCGGGCACCTTCCCTTCCAGGGCAAGGTCAAAGGCATTCTTCCCCGCTGGGGCAGGTCAAAACCTTCCGTATCGTCGCGAACGGCTATGTAACTGCGATGTACTGAGGCTTGATTTTTCCGAGTATTTTGCCCTCGCTAGAGAGAAATCAGCAAATTTCTCTCCATCCAACACAAAAACGCCTTGAAAATGACTGATCATTTTCAAGGCGTTTCTTTATTCGCTTAATTATAAATCCTTATGGATGAAGTGTTTCTTTCCGCTGGCGTAGTCGCCTACGATGTCTCCGTGGCCGAAGAGTTTGTACTTGTAGGAGAGGAGGCCTTCGAGGCCTACGGGGCCTCTGGCGTGGATTTTGGAGGTGGAGATGCCTACTTCGGCGCCGAAGCCGTAGCGGAAGCCGTCGGCGAAGCGGGTGCTTGCGTTCTGGTAGACGTTGGCGCTGTCGACCAGAGTCATGAATTTCTCGGCTGTTTCTGCGTTCTGAGTGAGGATGCAGTCGGTGTGGTGGGAGCCGTAGGTATTGATGTGATTGATGGCTTCATAGACACCGCCTACGATCTTCAGGGCGATGATGAGGTCGACGTATTCATGATGGAAGGATTCGCTTTCCGGGATGATCTCCACGGGAGTGATTTCGTTGACTTCTTCTGTGCCCCTCAGTTTCACGCCGGCGTCCTTCAGTGCTTTGGCAAGGTCCGGAAGGAGGTCTTTGGCGACGTCCCTGTGGATCAGGACGGTCTCGACGGCGTTGCAGGCTGCCGGGTACTGTGTCTTGGCATCGACGATGAGGGGAATCGCAGTTTCCTTGTCATATTCCTTATCGACGTAGATGTGGCAGACGCCGTCGGCATGGCCGAGGACGGGGATGTTCGTATGGTTCATGATGTACTGGACGAATGCGTTCGAGCCTCTTGGAATCAGGAGGTCGACGGTGTCGTGGCATTCGAGAAGTTCGTCGATTTCATTGTGCTGCTCTGCCTGGAGGAGGCAGTTTTCCGGAAGGCCTGCGTCGATGGCTGCCTGATGGATGAGGGAGAAAAGGACGCGGTTCGTCCACGTCGTTTCCTTGCCGCCTTTCAGGATGGCGCAGTTGCCGCTCTTCAGGCACAGGGAGGAAATCTGGACGAGGGCATCGGGGCGTGCTTCGAAGATGACGCCGATGACGCCGATCGGGCAGGTGACGCGGTAGAGCGTGAGGCCCTGGTCGAGTTCGCGGGCAAGGGTGATATTGCGGAGCGGATCCGGAAGCGCCATGAGGCCTGTGAGTTCTTCAGTGACGTCAGAAAGCTTCGCTTCGTCGAATTTGAGGCGTTTCTTGACCGGAGCCGGGACGCCTGTTTCCTCGGCAAGGGCCAGGTCTTTTCTATTGGCTTCGAAGATTTCTTCTTTATGCGCATTCAAAGATTCGCGGATGAGGGCGAGCGCCTTGTTTCTCGTTTCAAGAGATAAAGCGGAGAGAAGGGGCGATGCGAGTTTCATTTTCAGTGTTTCGTCATGGATATTCATAGCGGGCCTCCTTTGGCAGGAATGTACCCTCATTGTAGTCGGACAGGGCGGGGCGCGTCAAGGCAATCCTTATCGGGCGGGGCGGATTGTGCTATGATGAAGCAAAGGAGGGGAGCCTATGTTCAGGAAATTGAAGCAGTACCGGAAAGAACGGAAATGGGCGATGTACGCCGCCGTTCTTTTCAGTGTGCTCGTTTCACTCTTCCTCGTCGTGCTGCTCCTCTTCAAAATGGCGAGCCTCGGCGCGGCCGGAATCTTCAATTATGCCGTATCGAAGCAGAAAATGCTGCGCGGGACGATCACGGTCGAGGAAATCACAGCGAATATCCATGGCGGCGTGACGTTCACGAACCTTGCCTGGGATGATCCGCAGGGAAATCCGATCCTCCGTGTGCCGACAGGGACGCTGAAGGTCAATCCATGGGACATCGTGACCCGGAGAATGAAATCGACCACGCTGGAAGGCATCACGCTGAACGATCCGGTCTTCTCCGTCCGCTACGATGAGAATATGCAGGTCGACTTCGTCAATCCAAAGGAAATCGAAGATAATTCCGAAGACGGCAAGGCGAACTTCAACAGGAACGGCAAGCGCCTCAAAATGAATTTCGTCCTGAACAATGCAAAGATTCAGACCTTCTACCTGGAACGCCATCATATTTTCAATCACGTGAATATGGAAATGGACCTCGACACGAAGGGCATGACATACATTTCCCTGACGACCGGACCCTTCGGAGGCACGGCTGTCGGCGACGGCGTAAAACTCTACGGCACCGTGGACTTTTCGAAACCCGATCAGGAATGCCACTTCGATGCAGAATTCGACGGCATCGATCCTTCCTCCCTGGGCCTTGGGACAAGCATCCGCGACCGCCTGACTCTGAAAGCCCATGCCGACGGACCCTTTGCAGGGCCAATAGCAGACGGGACACTGGAAATGAAACGCCTCCGCATCCCTGCGCTGCGCTTCCATGACGTGCACGGCGACATCCACTACGAAGGCGGACTCCTGACCTTCTCCAATGTCAAAGCAGGCGTCTACGGAGGAAGACTCCTCGCCCGCGGCGACTACGACATCGATTCCCGTGCCTACAATATCTACATCAATGCCTGGGACATGGACACCAGGTACCCGCTGAAGAGTGATAAATTCTACTGCCTCGTCGACCTCGTCGGTGAAATGCACTGCGACGGCAACCCGGCAGACCTCGACTCCTTCGGCACCTTCCAGTCCGGAAGCGGCTTCTACATGCTCGCTCCCTTCGAAAAGATCACAGGCCGCTTCGATAACAAGGGCCACACCCTTGCCTTCTATGACGTCAAACTGTACACGAAACTGGGCATCGCAGAAACCGACGCCTTCAGCATCGTCAAAGGCCGCCTCCACCTGGGCGAAATCCGCCTCGTCGACCCCGACACCGGAGAAGCCATGCGCATCACCGACGCCGTAGGAGAGCAGGAAGCCGTCAAAACCTTCAGGGGCATCCAGCAAAACATGAAAGAAATCAAAGAACAAGTCGACGACTTCAAAGACGCACTGAAGAAATAGGGGGCCGGTTTTGACCTTGCCCTGGAAGGGAAGGTGGCAGCGGAGCTGACGGATGAGTTGCATTTCCTAGCCTGTAAGGCGGCTGTATGGTTTTAAAAACATACGACCTCGCTATGCTAGAGAAAATAAGCAGTGAACCCCTTTCGACCATTATGAAAATTCTACAATCATTTCTGTGATTTCACGTGCAATCATTTGTATAATGGCCACTTCCCCCCGAAGGAGACAGCTTCCTGAGGAATAAAAGAAAGAGCGCAACTCTTATTTGTTTGAAACCTTATGTAACCCCATCCCTGCCATACTCCTTCCCCTAACGGGGACAGCTAAGCCACGCCCCGCCCCAACTCCCCACGCAAAAAAAGACATCCCATTTCCGGAGATGTCCTTTTTCTTATTCTTTTCCTTATTAAAATCCTTTGGAGCGGAGTCTCTTTTCCCACCAGTTGAAGAAGAGGGTGAGGAGGATGGCTACGGCCCAGTAGGCTATGGTGTCGGCGATGTAGGGTTCGGTTCTTCTGTTGTAGAGAGCAGAGAAGATGTCGGCTTTGGCGAACATGTCGACGACTTTGACGGTGAATACCAGGGCGAGGAGTTTGATGGTCTTCAGGTAGTAGGTGAAGAAGGCCGGCATGGCTACGACGAAGGCCTGGGGGAGGACGATGCGGGTGAAGGCGCGGAATGGGGTCATGCCCATGGCGACGGCTGCTTCGTACTGCCCGTGGTCGACGGAGCGGAGCGCTCCTCTGAGGTTTTCAGACTGGTAGACGGTGTTGTAAAGGATGAATGTGGTGTAAACGGTCCAGTAGGGGCTGACGTCGAAGGGTTTCACGGTGTGGCCCAGGATAGACGTGAAGAGGGGCGCGAGGAGGTAGGGCAGCGAGTAGTAGACGATGAAAAGCTGCACGATGCTCGGTACGCCTCTGAAGAAGGAAATGAAAACGGTGAGGAAACCGTTCACGATGACGTTCTTGCTGCGGATGCGGATGAGTGCAATCACGGAGCCCAGAAGGATGCCGAAGAAAAGGCTGACGAATGCCATGAAGAGGGTATTCGGGATGGCTTCGGCGATGAAGAGGAGGGCGGTCGGTATGACAGCAAAGTCTATCATTATGTGGTCCTCCTTCCTTTATCGGTCATGCGCTGTGTCGCATGGAATACCATTTCCACGAAGATGACGAGCACCCAGTAGATGAGGGCGACGGCGCAGTAGGTTTCAAGTTTTCCCTGGCCATAGTTGGCGTTGATGATGTTGCCGGCGCGGCCCATGAGGTCGATGACGCCGATGAAGTACATGACGGAGGTATCCTTCATGATGTTGATGGCTTCGCTGACGAGGTTCGGAAGGGCTACAGGAAATGCCTGCGGCGCTACGATGCGGAAGACTCTGTGGAAGGGCGAAAGGCCGAATACGACGGCGGCTTCGCTCTGCCCCTTGTCTACGGAAAGGTAGGCAGGACGGATGATTTCCGAAATAACCGGTGAATAGTGGAATGTCAGCGCGATGAGGACGTACGCTGTCAGAGGCCAGCCGTCAGGGCTGATGCCAAGTCCGCGGACGATGACCGGCAGGACGAAGTAGACGAGGTAGAGGTCCAGGATGAATGGCATGCTTCTGTTGTAGGAGAGCCAGATTTCGCAGAACTGATGAAGGACGGGAATCCTTGCGATGCGGATGACGGCGATGATCATCCCTACGATAAGGCAGAGGAGGATCGAGCCGACGATGACTTCCGCCGTGTAGGGGATGGCCGTCGCGAGCCTCGGGAAAAGTCCGAGGAAGTAATCAAAATTAAAAGTTAACATAGAGAAGACCTCTTTCTAACGAATGAGCGGGAAACGAAAATCAGTGTTCGTCTCTCTTGAGCATTCGCTGGAGGAACTGCTGGGTCTTTTCTTCCTTCGGGTGGGTGAAGAGGTCTTCCGGAGTGCCTTCTTCGACGACGAGGCCGTCGGACATGAAGACGACTTTGGAGGAGACTTCGCGCGCGAAGTGCATTTCGTGGGTGACGATGATCATCGTGATGCCAAGGGTAGCAACTTCAGCGATGGTGTCGAGGACTTCGCCGACGAGTTCCGGATCGAGGGCTGATGTCGGTTCGTCGAAGAGGATGACGTCAGGACGTGGAGCGAGGGCGCGAGCGATGCCGACGCGCTGCTGCATGCCGCCGGAGAGTTCAGACGGATACATCTTGGCGTAGTCTTCCATGTGGACGCGCTTCAGTTCTTCCATGGCGATGTCCTTCGCTTCGGAAGCGGACTTGCCGTAGCCGTAGATGAGGCCTTCGGTGATATTTTCCAGGACGTTCTTATTTCTGAAAAGGTTGAACTGCTGGAAGACCATCGTGGATTTCCTTCTGAGGCGTTTGACTTCATCTTTGGAAATTTTGGAGAAATCGACAGATACGTCGTCAATCGTGAGTTTGCCGGAGTCTGGCTGTTCGAGATAGTTCAGGCAGCGGAGGAAGGTAGTTTTCCCCGTGCCGGACGGGCCGAGGATCGATACTACATCACCTTTTTCAACGTTCAGGTTGATGTCTTTCAGGACTGTATGATTGCCGAAAGATTTGCGAATATGTTCTGCAGTCAATATGCGGGACATGATGAGGACCTTCTTTCCTAGAATGTGTTAGTTTTTAGTTTTTTGGTTGTATGGTTTGCGATGCAATAAAAAAAGCCCCGCCGCAAAGGGACGGGATTTTCCGTGTTCCACCCAATTTCGCCCCTGCGTTGCCGCAAAAGCCTTGGTAAGTCAAAAAGACTCAGCCACTGTAACGGGTGATCCCGGGCCGCTTACTTGGGTTCAGCTGGCCGGCTCGAAGAGGCACTTCCATGGAATTCCCACGCCCGTTTCCACCATCGGGGCTCTCTTTGGAGGTTCCATCCATGTACTTTCTCTTGTCATCGCTCATATAAAAGATTAATTATCATCAATATAACATAGAACGGAAGGGAAAATCAAGGGTTTACAAATCTTTTACCACGGGGTTCCTGCACTTTCCGTTTTCCTGTTGCCTTGCGCGGCTTGCTAAATATATAATAAGGAGACAGGCGCGCTGTAAGAGGCGCGTATCCAGGGAGGTAAAATGAGAGTTTCAATCATCGGAGCCGGCGCGATGGCGCTTGCGGCGGCTTCTTATTTAAAATTAAAGGACGTTTCGTCCCTTGTCTACGTCAGAAGCGAGAAGAAACTTGCTGCATGGTCGACGAAACCGGTCCGCGTGACGGGCGTGATGGAGAGCTCCTTCTACGTGCCGATGGCCAAGACGATGAAGGAAGCGGTGAACTATTCCGATACCGTCATCATCTGCACCCGCGCAGGCGACTATGAAGACGTCATCAATGAGCTTCTGCCCTGTCTTCGTAAGGGGCAGTGCATCCTTTTCCTGAACGGCTGCTGGGGCGCTGTGAAGACGTACCGCCTGCTGAAAGAAGATGCGAAGTACCTGACCATCGCAGAGACAGCCGGGTCTCCTTTCGTTGCCAGCCTTTCGGAAGATTTCCTGACACTGGAAATGAAGGGCATCCGTACGGAAATCGGGTACTCGGCGCTGGGGACGAGCAAGGATCCGGGCGAGCTTCTCCATACGATTGCACCGCGCGTTTCCCGTATTTCCTCACCGGTCTCCACATCCCTTTCGCAGGCGATGCCGATCGTGAATGCGGCCAGTGCCTTCTTCAATATCTCGCGCATCGAGAACGGGGAAGACTTCGAACTCTTCGGACCATCGTTCACCAGCCGCGCAGCCGACTACATGGAGCACTGCGACAAGGAACGCCTCGCCGTGGGAAAGGCTCTGGGGCTTGAACTTTACAGCCTCCTTGAGACCGTGAATTCCCAACGATCTGAGAAGAAAGCGACCCTTTACGAGGCGTTTAAGAATAATGCACTCTACGACGGGCTCAAAGGCCCCGTTTCCTTATCCGACAGAAGCCTTTCCGAAGACCTTCCCTGCGGACTGGGAAGCCTCCTCGATCTGGCGGACATGATGCATGTCCCCGCGCCGTATATCACGGCGATGGTGGACACCGCCTCACTTTACATGGGGAAACCTTACGAGCCGTTTCTGACAGTACAGGACCTCAGGGCGATCAAAGCGCTCCGGGGCAAGTAAATCAGGAGGGATTTATGAAGAAATTATTTACCGCCATACTCGCGTGCGCCATGATGGCAGGCGCATCCGCCAGCGCTCTCGCAGAAAACTGGGTAGCGCTCCCGGGCACGAGCGGCGTCAAAGTCGATACAGATTCCTACGTGGACGGCGGAATCCTGGCGCAGATGACACTCGAGCTGCCAGCCGGCGGAAAGAACGTCATTTCCTCGATGGCCTTCAACCGCGAGGACAATACCTACCGCATCGCGACACTCCAGATGCCTTCCAAAGACGGGAAGATGGAAACGAAAGTCTATCCGGACAATCCGGAAAACTGGTCCAAGATCCTTCCGAACACACTGGGAAAGACCATCTACACCCACTACGTCGAAAATCCGCTTCCGCGCTTCACCAACCCGGACTGGGTCACGCTCTATAAAGAACAGGGCGTCCGTTTCCATGGAAGCGAATACCAGATCGAAAAGAACACGATGAACTACCGCGACGGCTATGCGACATTCTGGATGCGTATCACCTACCCGTGGAAGGACCAGAACTTCTCCGCTGCCGTGTACCAGGTGAAGATGGACGTGCCGAACAAGAAAGTGCAGACACTCTCCATGACAGAATATGATTACGACGGCAAAGTCCGCTCCCATGGCGCAGGCTCCAGAGACCGCGGCAATATCGAGCCGGACACACCGATGTACAAAGTATATGAATACGTGAACCATGCCCTCCGCACCGGACAGCTTAAGATGGTCACGACAAGACATGGATAATAAGACAGACGCTTTTCTGATGGAAGGCGTCTTTTCCATCCCTTATATAAGGTATAGAAAGGAAAACATATGAAGAAATTACTGACCGCTGCAGTGCTCGCCTCTGCGCTCCTCCTCTCCGCACCCGCCGCCTTTGCTGAAAACTGGGTCGAAGTCGCAGGCTACCAGGGCCGCATGATCGACACTGACTCCTGCAAGGTACAAGGAAATACGCCCGTCCTCACCGTAAGGCCGACAGACGGCACCGAAATGACGATCCAGTTCAATAAGAAAGACATGACATACCAGTTCCTTTCTCTGAAACGCCTTGATGGAAATGGGAAAGTCATCGACGAAGTCCCGGCAGACAAACTCGCCGGCCACTTCCTCCCGCTCAAGGAAGGATCCCTCATCTCCAGTCTCTACATGCAGTACGTCGCTTACCCGATCCCGCAGCTCGCCAACGCTGAATGGGTCACTATCTATCGCACCGGCATGGGTGCGAACGCCGGCAGCCGCGTCTCCATCGACAAGAACCACATTTCCTATGACGGAGACTACGCCGTATTCTGGCTGAAAAACGACTACGTCCCGGCAGAAAAAGGCATCGCCTCCCAAATCAGCCAGGTCAAGGCAAACATGGCAAACAATCAGGCGAAGATCCTGTCCCTTACACTCTACGATGAAAACGGAAAAATCCTCCAGCACGACGCCAGAGGCGAAGCCGCAGAAGTCCGTGACGCCAGACAGGGCATCATGAATGAAGCCGTCACCTTTGCCAGGGAACACATCCTGCAAGGCACCAGGTAAGGAGGCATCATGGCAGACATCCGAGTAAGAAACCTCTCGCAGGAAGCGGCTGAATCCTGCTATGAAGCCTACCTCAAAGGCGAAAGACCAAAAGAAGGCACCATTCTCGTCTCCGGCCCCGTCGTCGTCTTCACCAGCGACACCTTCGAAATGAAAGGTGAAACACTGGAAGACGGCGAGGAGAAATTCGTCTCCATCCTGGACAACGAAGCCAAGATCAGGGCGGCCCTTTGCGAATACAAAAACGGCCGCCGCCTCCCCGCAGGCGCAGCCCTTGCTGCCATGAAAGAAGGATACTTTGCGTTCCAGAGCGAATACATGAACGAAGAAGGCACGCCATTTACACTCTCCTTCGACCCTTTGGAAGAAGTCATGACAGCCCAGGAAGCAGGGAAACTCTACGGAATCCCTGCCAAGAACATAGAAAAAGACTGCGAAAGCGCAGGCCTTGAAAGCCCCCTGAAACAAGGCGAAACCAGACACTCCGGCAACGTCTGGCTCCTCCAGAAATCCGCAGCAGAACGCGCCTATGCAGATAAAGAAGGCAAAACCTACGCCGTGAACCCGCTCCTTCTCGTCTTCTCCACCGTAGAAGGCGCCGACATCTGGAGCAGAGACAGCGGAGTCGTCAGAAGCGCCGCAGGCGGCGCCGGCCACATGAACGCCAGAATGCACGAAGAAGAAAGAAAAAAATCCGGCCGCGTATGGCTCGTCACCCGAAGCGCCATGGAAAGACTCTTCGGCCAGGCCCTCCCGAACAAAATGAAAGAAGCCATGAAGGGGATATAAAGGAAATCCCCAAGCGCCGCTAACACTTGCCTTCCCAGACGGGGAAGGAGGGCCACGTAGTGGCGGTTAGGGTTCATTTATCCCCAAATCCCCATTACCATAAAGGAGTCCTTATGAAGAAAGCGATTTCTGATTTTGCTGATCGGCAGGGAATTTTAATAGAAGATAATTTCACCTTTGGCGAATGGGAAGCGCTCTGGATCCGCAGGGGAAGAGACCTTCGCGGATTCATGAAAGCAGCCGACCTCGTCGGCGCTAAAATCGAAGCGATTGCCGCCCCTGATGATTACCTGCACCGGTTCGGCAAGCCCCTTACGTGGGAAGCGGAAGAGCTCTATTCCGATGGAGACGAAGCGCATGAGGCGCTCATCAGGTCGTACCTGAATAATCCCGACTGCATCATGGGCCTCGGTTCTTATGAGCTCTATGAAAGAATATTCGTCGTGACGGACAAGGGGACACTCGAAGTCTATTTCGAGGACGAAGATCTCTATATCACCGTTGATTCCGCTGACCGTTCCGTCTATGCGAAAAACCACGACAGATATGCAAGCTTTGACGTCCGCAAACTTTTTGGCAGTGTCAAAGGCGATACGATCACAGGATACTGGGTCATGGACAGGGAAGGGAAAGATGAGGACGACAATGACTTCGACATATTCAAGGACCAGAAGCCGTGCATCACAAAACTCAGCCTTGCCCTCGAAAGCGGACGGCGTCTGAATTTCTCCCCGTACATGGACGTCTTCGACTTTGAATTAGTGAATCCGGACGGTAACGTCGCAGGGATTTCCTTTGCCGAAGTACTCCGGTGCCTGAAATAAATCCCGCGATCGGGAAATGCACATAGATTTCCTTGACAAGGACGGCCGCACCGGTCTATAATAACGCCAATATAAGCGATGACTGGGAATAAGTTTCTTTCCGAAATCACAGAGAGCCGGGCAGGTGGGAACCGGTATGGAAGAGGAAGCGTGTCGCCCGTGAGCTCAGAGCCGAATGAAGTAGGCGAAGCGTCGATCCGCGTTAAGGATAACCAAGCTACAAAGCAGGGTGGTACCGCGCATAAGCGCCCTTGTCCGATGGGACAGGGGCTTTTTTGTTAGGCATCCGCTTTAGCAGGTGAGAAATAAGTGAGAGTGGTACCGCGCACATGCGCCTCCCGTGCAGGATTTTTTCTGCGCGGGAGTTTTTTATTAGGAGGCAGGGCATGACAGGCAGAAGGAACCGAGTCCCCTCGGGGACATATGATTTGATAGTCCAAGTCCATTAACCGTTTTGTTTTTTCCCTGAGGAGGATCTTACTATGAAAACAGCTACAGAAAAAAGAATCGCATTCAGAAACATGCTTAAATCCGGAGAAATCATCGTTGCACCGGGCATCGGCGACGCACTGTCCGCCAAGATCGCAGCCTATGCAGGCATCAAAGCCCTCACCATGGGCGGCTACTCCGTTTCCGCATCCCGCCTGGGACAGCCGGATGTCGGCTTCCTTTCCTGCACGGAAATGGCTGAACAGCTGACCGGCATCTGCAACGCCACCGACCTTCCCGTCGTTGCCGACGGCGACACCGGCTACGGCAATGCACTGAACGTCATCCGCACAGAGCAGATGTTTGAACAGGCCGGCGCTGCCTGCATCTTCTTCGAAGACCAGGCATGGCCGAAACGCTGCGGCCACATGGACGGCAAGCAGGTTATCTCCGCCGAAGAACACGCACAGAAAATCCGCGCCGCCGTCGACGCACGCCTCGATAAAGAAACCATGATCATGTCCCGCACCGACAGCCGCGCCGTCTACGGCATCGACGACGCCATCGAAAGAACAAAACGTTACATCGACGCAGGCGCAGAAATCTGCTTCGCCGACGGCATCGGCACCAGAGAAGAACTCGAAAAATTCGCCAAAGAACTCTCCGGCAGCGGCGCCTACCTCGTAGCCAACATGATCGAAGGCGGCAAGACACCCCTCATCCCGGCCAAAGAACTTGAGCAGATGGGCTTCTCCCTCGTATTCTGGGCCTGCAGCGCCGTCTACACCATCTCCAAAGCCCTCTACGACCTCTTTGGAAACCTCGCCCAGGACGGCACCACAGAAAAGAGCCTGGACCGCATGATCGAATTCTCCCAGTTCAACAGCATGATCGGCCTCGACACCTACAAAGAATACGAAAGAAAATACAAAGTAGACAGAGACGACTGAGTATATATAAGGAAAAGGAAATAGAAGATAAATGCAAAAATGGAGCCCATCGAGGACTCCATTTTTGCGTGGGAATATTTCCCGAATTAAAACGTAAGCCTGCTTCAGCTCTTTGCTGGGCCTTTCACTTCACGACTTTTCTTGCCCCAAAACCGCCATTTCAAGCCGGGGAAACGGAAATGCCAATGATTCCCTTTATAATAGGAACAGAGGGGACGGAGGATATGATGAAAGTCTCCAGCGGCCTCCTAAACTCCGGCTGGGGCAGCAAACAAAGACACGTTATCTATACAATGGGTCTGCCAAGAGCATTCAGCCCCGTGGCAATCCGCCGCATCTATTAACCAGTTCTCCCTTATCCACTCCAAGGAGATAAAGCAGCAAATGAAAATCAGGTATTTCATTTCCCGGGAATACCTGATTTTCATTTGTGTAGGATTAAAACTGGGACAATGTCCGAAGTGCTGATAGGGTTGATCACCATGATCGAAGCGAAATTTAGCTGTCCCCGTTAGGGGAAAGTGGCGCCGGAGGCAACGAAAGGGGTTCATTGCTTATTTTCTCGAGCCTCAGCTCGTTTGTCCATTTTTATCACCATCCTCCCATCTTTTTCCAATGTTTTATTCATTATTTCTTAGCTTATGTATCTTTCGCATGATTATTACGTGAGTTTTATTTTTCATGATATAATAAGGAAGTTTTACGAAAACAGGAACATTTCTTGAATTCACGAAATATATTGCGAGGTATTGTATGAAAAAAGTCATTCTTCCGTCATTAGCCTGGACGGCGGGACTGTCGCTCTTGATTGCGCTGATCCTTCATCTGGGCGGGGATTTCCCGGACCTTCGAAGCTATGTCCAGCCGCGTCTGGGCGTGGGGGTTCTGGTTTTCTTCATTGTTTCCCTGGGCCTTTTCTCTGTCTTTGACAAAGCGTTCCTGAAGAAATTCTTCCCATGGGCGGCGGTGCTGCCGATCCTCTGGATGGCGACCTTCACCTGGGCGTACGGTTTCGCGTCGCTTCCTGAAAAGAAGCACCTCGGCGATTACTATGTCCTGGGCGGCGTTGCTTTCGGGCTTCCTTACGTCTACCTGACAATTACGGAGAAAATCAATCAGCGCCTGCCGAAGCTCCGTTTCCTCTGGGAACTCATTGCGGGCCTTTTCGCCTTCTTCATGACAATCTGCCCCTTCATCTATATCGGCTACTACATCCTCTTTGGCGGGGAAATGGACATGTTCGCCATGATGGCCGTCCGTTCCACCCATATGAAGGAAATCCATGATTTCCTGGCCACGATAGGATCGCCTGTCAGAATCATCGGCGCCGTCTTTGCCTTCCTCTTTGTCCTTGCCGTTTCCTTCACCTTTGTCCATTCGATGGTAAAGGCAGCGCGCGGCATGAAATCTCCGCTCCGCGGCACGTCCAAAGGATACCTCATCGGACTTGGCGTCCTCTTTGTCCTTTTCTTCGGCGGCTTCTACCGTCAGATCATCCACGTCTTCCCGATCACTATCGTCCGTACGATGGACAGCAAGGGAAGCGAATTCCAGCTCCTCCAGAAACTCACGGACAACCTGGATAAGAACGTGAAGAAGATGACCTTCGTCGATCCCGGCGCAGGCATCACAGAAGGTACGCACATCGTCATCATCGGCGAAAGCGCGAACCGCGACCACATGAAAGTATTCAACCCGTCCTATCCGGAAAACACGACGCCATGGCTCTCTTTCGTCGCCAATACACCGGACTTCGCACTGGGCTACATGGCATACTCGAACTTCCCGAATACGCTGATGTCCCTTTCCTATGCCATGACATCGGCCAACCAGTACAATGACAAATCCTTCGCTGACGTCGTAAGCATGGTCGACGTAGCCAAAGCAGCCGGCTACCGCACGGACTGGATTTCCTTCCACAACAGAAGCTCCCTCTCCAGCGCCGGCGTCACCATGATCGCCGAACGCTCCGACGGCTCCTACTGGGAAAAGAACTACGACGGCTACACCTTGGAAGTCCTGAAGAAACTCCCGCCGGCCAAGAAACGCGTCATCTTCATCAACATCGACGGCAGCCACTACACCTACCTCGCCCGCGTTCCGATCGACAAGAGAGACGAACTCGGCATCCCGTCCAGCGACCCGTACCATGACTATGACCTGACCATTGCCTATGACGACGAAGTCATCCGCGACATCTTCGAATACGCGAAGAAGAACCTGAACCTCCAGACCATGGTCTACTTCTCCGACCACGGCGAGAACATGGAACACTACCACACAGCGTCCCCGTTCTACTACGACATGGTCCACATCCCGTTCTTCGTCTACCTCTCGCCATCCTACCAGGCAGCCCACCCGGGCCTCATGCCAGCCCTGAAGTCCCATGAACACCAGGTCTTCACCAACGACCTCGCCTTTGACACCGTCACCGGCATCTGGGATGCAAAGACGAACTACTACAACCCTGAATATGACTTCTCCTCGCCGAAGTACAGCCTCAACATGGACAACGCAAGAACCATGGAAGGTAAACACAAGATCTCCGACGATCCATTTTTGAAGAAATAGAAATAGGAAATAAGAAATAAGAAAAGGCTGTGACGAAATGAGCAATCATCTCGCCACAGCCTTTTTGCGTGGATGGGAGGTTGTAAGGTTTTTTATCGAGCGCAGCGAGGTTTAAGGGTGTTAACCTTGCGCCGAAGGAGAAGGTGCCGCCGAATGGCGGCGGATACAGTAGTTTTTGAGGGTTGGCGAGGTTGTATGGTTTTCTCTTTTCCTTTTTCCTGCGATTCTAAAAAGAAAATTTGCTATTTATTTAAAGACAAAGTCATTCAAAGTGTTTATTATCGAACTATAGCAATATAATATAAATGCCTATAAAATCTATGAATAATAAAAATCGCAAGTAAGTTGTGGAAAGTAAGAAAAGCTCAGATTTTATCGTGAGTGCAAGCAATTTAGGCATCCTTAACAGTGATGGTATACTGTGGATAGAGAAGGGAAAAAGCAGGCAAATCTCCATGAATGTAGGGATACGACCCGCCGAGTTATGTTTCCAATTTTGTTCTATTTGATTTATGTAGATAGGAGTGTAGGAAATGAAAAAAACCGGTTATGATTTGCTGCGGGATCCCTTTATGAATAAAGGAACTGCCTTTACACTGGAAGGAAGAAAATAGAATGGGCTGACAGGACTTCTGCCGCCGGCTGTGGAGACGATCGATCAGCAGGCAGACCGCGTCTATGCACAGTACAAGAGCGAGCACCCGGGCATTGAGAAGAGACGTTACCTGATGGAAATCTTCAATGACAACCGCACGCTCTTCTTCCACGCATTCAGGAAGCATGTGGCAGAGTGGATGCCGGTCGTTTATGATCCGGTCATTGCGGAAAGCATTGAAACGTACAGTGATAAGTACGTGAAACCGCAATACGCCGCTTTCCTGTCTATCGATCATCCGGAAGAGATCGAAGAGACGCTGAAGAAAGCTGCTGAAGGCAGAAAGATAAAACTCATCGTCGTGACTGACGCAGAAGCCATCCTGGGAATCGGCGACTGGGGTGTCAACGGCGTGGATATTTCCATCGGGAAATTGATGGTCTATACCGCGGCTGCCGGACTTGATCCGTCTACGGTACTCCCCGTCGTCCTCGACTGCGGCACAGACAGGAAAGAACTTCTGGACGATCCGATGTACCTTGGCAATAGTCATCCGCGCGTCCGCAATGCATCCTATGATGCATTCGTCGACCGTTTCGTGAAGGCTGTGGAAAATGAATTCCCCGGTGTATACCTCCATTTCGAAGATTTCGGAAGAGAGCATGCCGCCGAAATCCTTGAAAAATATATCAACGATTATCCGGTATTCAATGACGACCGCCAGGGCACCGGCATCATTACACTGGCCGGCCTCATCGGTGCTATGCACATCAGCGGAAAGAATCTGACCGATCAGGTCTACATGTGCTTCGGCGCTGGGACTGCCGGCTGCGGTATCGTGACAAGGATCTGGAGAGAAATGATGGATGAAGGTCTCTCCGAAGAAGAAGCCCGTTCCAGATTCTACATGGTGGATAAACAGGGACTCCTCTTCGACGACATGGACGACCTCACTCCGGAACAGAAACCGTTCGCAAGAAAACGTTCAGAATTTGAACATCCGGAAGCTCTTACGACACTGGAAGCTGCCGTGGAAGCCATCCACCCGACCATTCTCGTCGGCACATCGACAGCTCCTGGCACATTCACTGAAAAAATCGTCAGGGGCATGGCATCCTGGTGCGACCGCCCGATGATCTTCCCGCTGAGCAACCCGACAGAACTCGCCGAAGCCACCGCGCAGCACCTCATCGAATGGTCTGACGGAAGAGCCCTGATCGCTACCGGCATCCCGGCCGATCCGGTCAATTACAAAGGTGTCACCTATAAAATCGGTCAGGCCAACAATGCGCTGATCTACCCGGGCCTCGGCCTTGGCAGCATCGCCGTCGGAGCCAGCCGCGTATCCCGTGAAATGATCTCCGCTGCCGCTCATGTGCCGATTCATTTCATCCATCCAGAACAGCCAGGCGAAGCCGTTTTTCCGCCTGTTTCCCTCATCTGCGAATTCACAAAGGCCGTTGCTGCCTGCGCCGTCAAACAGGGCCTGAACAGGATCCCTGTCACCGACGTCAAGAAAGCCGTAGAAGACGTCATGTGGGACGCTAAATATACAAAATAAAATGAAATAATAAAAGAGGCTGTGACGAAATGAGCAATCATCTCGCCACAGCCTTTTTGCATCACTCTTCATTCTCAAAATCAATCATATTTCACTCTTCTGTATGACACTGATAACAAAAAGATAACGAGATAAAGCGAAAAATAGAAACGTTTGTCATATTTGGAATATAGTTCGAGTTTATGGCTAATTTCGGTGTTTTGTATTCTTTCGAATATGCGGAAATAGCAAATAAAATATAACTAAAAAATAAATAATGCATCCTAGTGAAATTGAGAATGTTTTGTGCTATATTAAGGCTAATAAGGCGCATATGCGCGAAGGTGGATATTCTTAATTCCCGGGAAAGCCCCTAGTTAAGAAACACTTTTTTATGGGGTGAAAAATGATGAATGAGATAGATTTGACTAAGGTCGATTTTGAGAAGCCTTTCATGGCCGGTCTAATGGACGGGATGCCTGGAGGCTTTTTTGTGTACCGCGGGGATGAGACCAAGAAGATTATTTATGCCAATCAGAAGCTTCTGGATATTTTCGACTGCGATACATGGGATGAATTCGTCGAGCTGACGGGAGGGACATTCATCGGGATGGTCTATGCAAGAGACCGGATGATCGTCCATGATTACGTCCGCCGCGCCAGGGAATCAGGAAGGACGTCCGGCGTGACGAATTACAGGATCCACACGAAGAAGGGCGTCTTCAAGTACGTGCAGAATTACGCCAATTTCGTCAATGATTACGTGGAAGGCGGACTTGTCTACGTATTCATCGCAGCGGCAAGATCCACGCATGACCGTCTGACAGGTCTTCCCAGCATGCTGAATTTCCTTGACTACGCCAATTCGCCGAAGAATGAAATCTTCAGGAGCGGGAAGATTCCTGCCATGGTCGCTTTCGATTTCTTCGGCTTCAAAGTCTACAATACCCGCTACGGCATACAGGAAGGGAACAAGCTCCTCGTCGAGTTCTCCATTATCCTGAAAGATATTTTCGGAAAGAACAGCGTCTCCCGCTTCGGCGAAGACCATTTTTATGTCCTCACCTGCGCCGGCGGGATCAGGGAGCGCCTCGATGAAGTCTTCGAACGCCTCTCAAAAGCCAATCATGGCCGCACCGTCCCCGTCCGTTCCGGCGTCTATATTTATGACATGGATGATGCCGTCAGCGCCTCGGAAGCCTGCGACCGCGCGAAGATGGCCTGTGACGTGGACCGCCATTCGTACATGTCCTTCTACAACATCTTCGACAAGAACCTCCTTGAGAAGGAAAGGACGAGAAGCTTCGTCTTCCTGAATATCGGGGATGCGCTCAAGAACCATGAAATAGAAGTCTACTACCAGCCACAGGTCGATGCCCGGACAGGGAAACTCTGCGGCGCCGAGGGCCTTGCCAGATGGAATTCGCCGAAAGCAGGCTTCATGATGCCGGGAAAATTCATCCCCGTCCTCGAAGCAGCGAACCTCACCTACAAGCTCGACATTTACATCATCCGTCAGATTGCCAGAGACTTCAGGAAATGCATCGAAGAAGGCACACCAATCGTGCCCGTTTCCTTCAACTTCTCCAGAACCGACTTCGAGACCTGCAATCCGTACGAAGAACTCCAGAAAGCCGTTAAGGAATACAACCTCGAGCCGAAAATGTTCCGCGTGGAAATCACCGAGTCCACCCTGATGTCCGATCCGGCCAAGATCAAAGAACAGATGACACTCTTCCGCAAAGCCGGCTATGAAGTCCTGATGGACGACTTCGGCAGCGCCTATTCCTCTCTCGCTACCCTGCGTGACTTCGACTTCGACGAAATCAAGATCGACATGGGCTTCATGAGGAACTTCAGCGACAAATCCAAGAAAATCATCAGACCCATGATCATGCTCGCCCAGTCCCTCGACGTACACACCCTGACCGAAGGCGTGGAAACCGCCGAGCAGCTCAGCTTCCTCCAGCAGGCTGGCTGCGAAAGGATCCAGGGCTACTACTTCAGCAAACCCATTCCCTACAGCGAATTCGTCCAGAAACTGAAAACCATGGACTGCTGTGATGATCTCAAAGACTGCGAAAAATAATAATAACAATAACAAAGAGGAGAAAAACTATGTCAATGATCGATTCAGAAGCACAGGACTTCACCGTCAGAGCCTACCAGGACTACGAATTCCGCCCCGTTACCAAAGAAGACCTGAAAGGGAATGGAGCGTATTCTTCTTCTATCCGGCTGACTTCACCTTCGTCTGCCCGACCGAACTCCAGGACCTCCAGAACCACTACGAAGCATTCAAGAAGATCAGCTGTGAAATCTACTCCATCTCCTGCGACTCCGTCTACGTCCACAAAGCATGGCACGACCACTCCCAGGCCATCGGAAAAGTAGAATTCCCCATGATCGGCGACCCCGGCCAGGTCCTCACCCGCGCCTTTGACGTCCTCGCCAAGAACGGAAAAGAATCCCAGAGAGCTACCTTCATCATCGATCCCAAGTGCCAGGTCGTAGGCTACGAAATCATCTCCTCCAACGTAGGAAGAGATGCCGAAGAACTCCTCAGAAAAGTAGAAGCCTGCCAGTTCGTCTACGAACACGGCGACATGATGTGCCCCGCAGCCTGGCACCCCGGTGACACCCCGCTCGTACCGGGAAATGACTTGATTAGTGATATTTAAAAAGAAAAAATAAGGAAATAAAAAAGGAGCTGTAGCAAAATGATTGCACATTTTGCCACAGCTCCTTTTTCGCTTTTTCTTTCCTTATATTATCTCTTCTTCAGTGACGGATTTCTTGTTTCAGCGATCCAGGACTTGAAGGTCTCTTCGCTGATGCCGAATTCCTGCTGGACGTAGGGAGCCCATTTCATGGACTTGCTGCGTGCTTTGACGATGTTTTCCATCAGGCTGCCTGTGTGCTGTTCGATGAGATAGGCGAGGCGGAGCCAGTGGTTCGGGTAGCCTTCGGAAAGGAGTGTCTCTGCTCTCTTGGCATCCATGCCGTAGAAACGGTGGAGACGGTCGGCTCTGTGGGCGATGTAGCGTTTGCTGTAGATCTCCGGGGTCAGGCCGAGTTTCTTTTCGATGCGGCCCCATGGGTCGTCTTTTCTCATGTCGAGGATTTCGCCGGCTGTCTTGCCTGAGAGGCAGGAGAGGAGGGCGGCTTTGTCGACGTCGTTGAAGCGGAAGCCTCTGGAAAGGATTTCCTTCGCTTCGTCTTCAGGAATCTGGTATTTATGATGGATGCTGCGGATCTGGTCATCCATGGACATTTCGGTACTTCTCATCATGGAAAGTGCCTCCTTTATAAAAATTTTATGATACTTTCTAATTATATCATAAGAATTGAATAAGAAATTTTATAGGATGATAGAAAATAGAGATACAAAGTGACGGGTTCCGCATGAAATTTGAAACGAAACGTGTTTTTTGTTAAAATAACAACGTTATTCTATTTTTCCCCGAGAGGTGAATGATGTTTTTACATGAGATTATAAAGGGTGCCGATCCGGCGCATCTGGTGTTCGAAGGCGATGCCGTCGTCACCTATGGCGAGCTGGAAAAAACAGTCGCCCGCTACAGAAATACGCTGTATGAAATGGGAGTCCGCCAAGGGGAACGTGTAGGCCTCTATACCGCCAACCGCGCAGAATTCGTCTACGTATTCATGGCAGTGGTCAGCCTTGGCGCTATTATCATCCCGATCAACAATTCGCTCGTCGACCGCGAAGTGGATTACATCCTCCGCGATTCCGGTTCCATGCTGCTCATCACGGACACTGTGCTGGAAGTTTCCTGCCCGTCCATCGGCATCCATGACCTGGACTACAAGACAAAGAAGGAAATCGCACCGGCTGCCCCGGATTTCCCGGAAGATGTTACCGAAGATGACGTCTGCGCGCTGGTTTATACGTCCGGCACGACAGGAAGCCCGAAGGGTGCTATGCTGACGCACAGGAACCTCGTGTCGAATGTGGAGCAGTACCTGCAGCGCATCACTTTCGTACCGGAAGACAAGGTTCTCTGCGTCCTGCCGATGTTCCACGCTTATGGCCTCACGACCGTCGTCAATGCCGGCCTCTACGCGCATGCGACCATCGTCATCCTGCGCTCGAAGAGCCCGTCTGAAATCACGAACACGATCGTGGAACATTCCGTGACGATTGCCATCATGGTACCGCCGATGTACAACCTCCTGGCCCGCCGCGGCGAACCGGAAGTCATGAAATCCGTGCATACCTTCATTTCCGGAGGCGCATCGATTCCGCAGCCTGTATCCCAGGCATTCCACAACCGCTACCACCATCCGGTTCAGGAAGGCTACGGTCTGACCGAAGCATCTCCGGTCGTCTGCATGATGCCGGCCGGAAAACCTAAGTACCTGACAAGCGGCCCCGTCCTTCCGGGCGTCGAAGCCTATGTCAGGACAGAATCCGGCGGCCCGTACGTGCCGGGCACCGTGGGCGAGCTCATGGTCCGCGGCAGCAACGTCATGAAAGGCTACTGGGAAAAGCCCGAGGAGACCAGGAAAGTCCTCACCGAGGACGGATGGCTCCATACCGGCGATCTGGCGTACATGGATGACGAACAGTACATCTATATCGTCGATCGTATCAAAGATTTGATCATAATGAACGGGGAAAACATTTACCCCGGTGAAGTCGAAGACTGCATCTACGAAGTGGAAGGCGTCGGCGAATGCGCCGTCGTCGGTCATCCGGACCCGCTCCGCGGCCAGGCCGTGTGGGCATACGTCGTCATGAAGGACGGCTATGAGTTCGATGAAATGAAGATCAGAAGGCACATGTCCAAGAACATCGCCAGCTACAAGATCCCGCGCCGCTTCATCCCAATGGATGCCCTCCCGAAGAACGCGACAGGAAAGATCCTGAAACGCGCCCTCCAGGACAACTAAGACTGACCGGAAATCCCCGAAAAAAGGGGAGCTGCGACAAAATCCGCAATCGTTTTGTCGCAGCTCCTTTCATGTCTTTATTGGACAAACGGCCGTTTTTGATTCGAAGGAAATCACGCCCATCGGGCGGGTTTATGCTATAATAATTTTGTATGGAGTCTTGAAAGACTAATATTTTTTGACTCCGCAGTTTCGCATGCAAGGAAACCGCGGGCATTCCTCAACAGGAAGGAAGAAGGACACATGGCAACAGCAATGGTAATCGGCGCCCAGTGGGGCGATGAAGGCAAAGGCAAGATCGTTGATTATCTCGCCGCGAAGGCAGACGTCGTAGTACGTTCTCAGGGAGGAAACAACGCAGGCCATACAGTCGTAACGGGAGGCAAAGCATATCCGCTGCGCCTGATGCCAAGCGGCATCATGTACCCGGGAACGATCTGCATCGTCGGCACAGGCGTCGTCGTCGATCCAAAGAGTCTTCTCGAAGAAATGGAAAACCTTGAAAAACAGGGCATCGACGCAAAACACCTTCAGATCTCCACGAGAGCACAGGTCGTATTCCCATACCACATCCGTCTCGATGAAGCCGAAGAATCCCGCAAGGGCAGCCGCAAGATCGGCACAACAAAGAACGGCATCGGACCGTGCTACGCAGACAAGATCAACCGTATCGGCATCCGCATCTGCGACCTCATGGACAAGGAAACTTTTGCTGAAAAACTGAAATACAACGTAGAACAGAAAAACCTGCTCCTCGAAAAACTCTACGGCATGGAAGGCTTCGACTACGAAACCATGCTCAATGACTACCTCGGATACGCAGAAAAACTCCGTCCGTACGTCAAAGACACCAACTACACCGTCCAGCAGCTCGTCAAAGAAGGCAAGAACGTCCTCTTCGAAGGCGCTCAGGCATCTATGCTCGACTGCGACAACGGCACCTATCCGTACGTCACCTCTTCCCATCCGACCGCCGGCGGCGCATGCATCGGCGCAGGCATCGGACCGCACATGATGCAGAACATCTTCGGCGTCGTCAAAGCATACAGCACCCGCGTAGGCGAAGGCCCGTTCCCTACAGAACTCCATGACGAAACCGGCGAATACCTGAGAAACACCGCTCACGAATTCGGCACCGTCACAGGCCGCCCGCGCCGCATCGGCTGGCTCGACACCCGCGCCGTCCGCTACGCAGCAGCCCTGAACTCCTTCGATTACCTCGCCATCACCCGCCTCGACATCTTAGACGGCATGGAAGAAATCAAAGTTTGCACAGGCTATGAATACGAAGGCAAAGAAGTAGAAGAATACCCGGCTGACCTGAAATTCCTGGGCAAGATCACCCCGGTCTATAAGACATTCAAAGGCTGGAAAGAAAAAATCAGCGACATCCGCGATTACAATGAACTCCCGGCCCTCTGCCGCGAATACCTCGAAGGCATCTCCAAACTCATCGGAGTACCAATCGGCATCGTATCCGTAGGCCCAAGCCGCGAACAGACCATTGTCCTCAAAGACGTATTCTAAGATTAGAATAAGAATAGGGAACCCCCCCGAAGCCAAGCTTCGGGGGGGTTGTCGTGGGGGGAAAAGGGGAGAGAAAACAGGAAAACCGCCCAGGGGCGAGGGAAAAGAGAAAACCGAACAACCGCTGCGCGGGAAAAACCGCAGAAAAGCAAAGGTACGCTTTCAGTTTAGAAAAGATGGGAAAGGAAGCTCTTTCTTATCAAACCTTCACAACCGCCCCAAGGTGCGAATGGGAACACCATACGACCAAGGCTTCGCCTTGTGGAGATGAACCTTTTCAGGCGCAATGCGCGCCAGCTCCCCCTACGGGGCGAGCTCCAAAACCATTTCCTTGCTTCGCAAAGGGAAAAGAGAAAACCGTAAAACCTCGCTGCGCTCGTGGAACCTTTTTATAAAAACTAATGAATACTGCACCCCTTTCGTCAGCAACAGTTAAATGTCGAGTGCTATGCTAAAACTGGACAGGGGTGGGATAAGAATTTAGACAGCCTTTGTAGTATATTGGAATCAGAATTAAAAACATTGGACGCCACATTCAGATTTCATACAGGAGGCAGTCTTATGAAGTACACAAAGAAAGAGCGTATGAACATTGGTCGCCAGATTTATGAGGATCAAATCAATAAATACGAAGCTGCAGGCAAATACGGCATCAGTGCTCAAACTGCTAGAGAATATATGAGGATGTATAGGAACACAAACCATCTTCCACCTAAAACATCCAAGCCCCGTGATTACGGTCTTGCCAAAGCAAAAGTTATTCCTGAAGCGGCCAAACTCGATGAATACCAGAAAATGTCCAAGGAAGATCTCATCAGCGCCTTGATTGATGCCAGGATAAGAGAAGAGCGGCTGAAGCTTGGTTACGAAGTAGTAGAAGAAGATGATTCAAAAAAAAGCTCATTACTTACGTCAAAAAGACTGCGAAGTAATCGTCGCGCTTTCCGGCTCCTTCCCTGTCGAATTGCTTTGTGAAAGGCTGGGTATTCCGCGTAGCAGCTTCTACTATTGGCTGTATCATACCAGGCATCCTTCTGAACAAAAGAATCGTCTTTTGGATACCATAGAACTGCTCAAGGAATGGCATAAGAAGTATCCATCCCACGGATACCGCTGGCTAAGGGCCAAGCTTCTGCTTGACACAGGCCTCTTCATGTCTGAATCATACGCCTATAAATGCTGTCGTTTGGCCGGGATCAAGAGTGTTTCCAAACACTATAAGTACAAAAAGCCTGGTGAATCCAGGACTTATCCAAATCTGCTGCTTGCAGGGATTAACATAGATGGGCCCTCGCAATGTATTGTGTCTGACATGACTGCATTCTACGTAAAGAACACATACTATGAGCTGACGATATATATGGATCTTTGGAATAACGAGATTGTCGCCCACGCACTTTCCTCAAGGCGTGGAGACCGTATGACATATATTAACGGACTGCACGACTACCTTGAATTTACGAAGAAATTCCCCGGCGTTAAGCATATTCTTCATTCTGATCAGGGATCAGTATATGCATCAAAGGATTTCAACCAGCTGCTCCCGGCGTATAACATCACACGATCCATGTCCAGAGCAGGAACGCCAACGGATAATGCAGCCATGGAATCCATTAATGGATGGATGAAAGCCGAGCTGTTTTCAGATTTTCATATTACTTCAACAGAGGGCGTAGCGGGTCAGATTGATGAATACGTCAAGTTCTTTAATGAAGAGCGCCCGGCATATGCACTGGAGTACCTTACACCAAAGCAGTACAGAGAAAAATATGGTTTTTAAGCAGGTTAATGCCTTTTGTCCAAATTAAGAGTTACACAATTTCATTTAATTTCACTTATTTATTTTTTTGACATCTAATTTTTGAGATTTTGTGTCCAAAATACGTTGACCAGTGCAAGAAGGACCTGCTGCCGCCCTTTTTCGGGGCCCTGATGAAATATACGTCCCGGAAAAATGACGAGTACGACTCCCCCGGCCACCAGGGCGGCGCCTTCTTCCGGAAGCACCCTGCCGGCCGCATATTCTACTATTACTACGGTCCCAACGTGTTCCGCGGCGACCTGTCCAGTTCCGACGTGGACCTGGGGGATTTTCTCATTCACGAAGGAGCAGCCCTATCCGCCCAGAAGCACGCGGCCAAGGTATTTCATGCGGACAAAACCTATTTCGTCCTGAACGGCACATCCACGTCCAATAAAATCGTCATGAACGCCGTGCTGGCTCCCGGCGACATGGTCCTCTACGACCGGAACAACCATAAATCCATCGACCTGGGCCTGGTGCTTTCCGGCGCCATTCCGGTGTACATGGAAACCGCCCGCAACGCCTGCGGCTCCATCGGCGGCATACCGGAAAGATGCTTCGACGAAGACTACATCCGGAAACTGGTGGCTGAGAAAGACCCGGAAAAGGCCAAGGCCGAGCGGCCCATCCGTCTGGCGGTGATTGAACTCGGCACCTACGACGGCTGCATGTACAACGCCCGCCAGGTCATCGACCGCATCGGATACCTCTGCGACTACATTTTCTTCGACTCCGCCTGGGTGGGCTACGAACAGTTCATCCCCATGATGAAAGACGCCTCGCCCCTGCTGCTGGAACTGGGTCCCGACGACCCGGGCATCTTCGTCACCCAGTCGGTGCACAAACAGCAGGCCGGTTTCTCCATGACCTCCCAGATACACAAAAAAGACGCCCACATCCGGGGACAGCAGCGCTACGTTCCCCACAAAAGGATGAACAACGCCTACATGATGCACGCCTCCACATCCCCCTTCTACCAGCTCTTCGCCGCCCTAGACATGAACGCCCGGATACACGAGGGTGAAGGAGGAAAGAAACTCTGGAAAGACGCCCTCATCCTGGGCATCGAACTTCGAAAGGAAATCATCAGCCGCTGCCACTACTTCCGCCCCTTCCTGCCGGACACCGTGGGAAACAGGAAATGGGAAAGTGCCGACACCGCCCAGATAGCCGCCGACCGCCGTTTCTGGACCTTCGCACCCAAAGCCAAATGGCACGGATTCAAAGGCTACGGTGAAAACCAGTATTTTCTGGACCCCATGAAACTCATGCTCATCACCCCGGGCATTGATATCGAAACAGGCGTCTACCAGGACTTCGGCATCCCCGCTGCCCTGGCAGCCGAATTCCTCCGGGAAAATAAAATCATTCCGGAAAAAAGCGACCTGAACGACATCCTCTTCCTTCTCACCCCGGCGGAAACAAAAGAAAAACTGCAGCGCCTGGTGGATAAACTGGTGGAATTTGAAACCTTCATAGATAACGACGCCCCCATGGAAAAAGTGCTGCCCAAAGTCTACGAAGCCTACGAAACCTACTACAAAGGCTGCACCATAAGACGCCTATGTCAGGAAATGCACAATTTCTACAAAGAAAGAAACGTGGCATCCCTGCAGCAGCAGCTCTTCACCCAAGACCACCTGCCCCCTTACGCCATGAGCCCAAGAAAAGCAGAAGGCGAATACTTCCGCGGAAACGGCGAACTCATAGACCTCAAGGACGCAGAAGGCCGAATCGCCCTGGAAGGCGCCCTCCCCTATCCCCCGGGCATCCTCTGCATCCACCCCGGAGAACGCTGGACCAAAACCGCCATCCACTACTTCATGGACCTCATAGACAGCATCAACGCCCTCCCCGGCTTCCCCCCGGAAGTCCAGGGCGTCTACGTGGAAGACGGAGAGGACGGAAAGAAACACGCCTATGGGTATGTGCTGAAAGAATAGGGGCCGCAGCGCGGCCCCGGGTTCAGAAGGTTCATTCCTCTCCCCTATTGTACCCCCGCTTGCGGGGTGGCAAGGGAACTGGATTCGTAGGGAGTCGTAGACGACTGAGAATCCAGTGACACGCTTCCCAGAGGGGCAAAGGTGGTACGCAGTACCAAAGGGGGCCCGTGGGGAAAGGTTCTTAAGTTTGACGGGCCCTTTTGACCCGAGGGTTGTGGTATCGCCGCTTCGCGGCGATGAGTATAAAGTCAGCGTTACGGAATTTGCATTTGTGACACCGGTGGTACATGCCGAAGAGCCAGAGCCCCCTTCCACAGGCAGAAGTCCTGCAGAGGACTTCTGAGCCGGGCTAATATGTGAGCATAGCCTGCACACAAAGCGAACACCTTAAAGCCCGGCCAGCGGGTGGCGCCGTTAGGCGACGGAGGATAGGGGCGTCAGGTCTTTTCAAAATCTTTCGGTGTTCCTCAGGGCTTCGCCCAGCTCCATTCCGGTCGGGCAAGCAAAAGGAAGGCGCCCCTCTTAATTCTCGTTGCCCCTTGAGGGGCCATAGGGTGTACGAGGTTAAGAATGACAATGTTGCTCCATTGCTGCTCTAAGTCGGGCCAACTTTGCCCAACTTGACAATCCTATGCAGGATTACCACCTGAGGAAGGAGCCTGCGTTACGTGCTTTCCTTCCCGCCCCCACTGTCATTCTGAATGAAGTGAAGAATCGCCGGTCGACCAACTAAAAGGAAAGCCCTCTTATGGGCAGGCTAAGGGCAAACTTTGGTCGACTCGCGCATTCTATGCAGAATGCGCGCAGTACATGCAGCATTTGAGACAATCGGTAGTAAAAACCAGTCGGCGGGAAGGAGCCGCTGGATGTAAAGAGGAAAACAATCGGCTTCCTGCTTCCTGCTACCGGCTGGTTCCGGCTGGATGCCTTTGGATTCATCAGCAGGAACTGCATTGCGATGATTAGCGGCCTTTGGCCGCTCCCCCTTATCCGGCTGCGCCGGACTTCCCCCATCCGGGGGACAGAATAGGCTACTCTACGCTTTCCTGCAGAGTCATGTGGCACACTGCTGAGCACCCATAGTCCCACCGCGAAGCGGGGGGAAGGTGGTGGCGTCAGCCACCAAAGGGGGCCGCCGCCGAAAGGCGGCATTTATATTGGCGCCGCAAGGCGCCGTACCTCCCCAATCGGTCAGCCGGCTAAAAGGAAGGCCCTTTTATGGGCAGGCTATGGGCCAACTTCGGCTGACTTGGAGGTCCTATGCAGGACCTCCACAGTACTATATAACTCCCTGGGCCGGCAGGCCCTCAACCAGTCCGAAAGGCGGAGCCGATCCCGGACTGAACCCTTGGCGCCCAGGGCCGAAGGCCCGGCGGCGCCATCAACCCTCGCGGCGAAGCCGCGTCAACCTTCGGGAATACCGCCAAGCGCCGATTCCTCCTCAAAAGCCCACCGCCTCAAGTATCGCACACAGCAAAAAGCACCGGTCTTCCGACTGGTGCTTTTTTATTATTCCTGTCCATGCAGGGCTTCATGGCCGCCATGGCCATGTACTCCGTGATGTTCGTCCTCCTCTCCCTCTGCAAATTTAAAGAACTGCACATAGGCCTCAATATATTCCCGGCCCGCCTCAAGGTTATTTACGTCGAAATCCCTGATGGCCATGACCCGCTGGAAGCGGCGTTCCAGCTCCGCCTGCTTATCCCTATCCACCAGATGCTCCAGGGGCTTCAGATTTCCTTCTTCAATGCTCCTGTCCGCCGCCTTCACCCTCTCATCAATCGGCGTTCCATGGGGCTTCACCCCTTCAAAGGGCGCCCCCTCTCCGGCCCGGTGGTCCCGGAGGAGAATTTCAAAGAAATACTGCTCCGCCAGATTTCTGGTATCTGCATTGATATCCTTCACCTTCATGCTCAGATTAAATGCCCGGATCACCTCCCCCTCATACCGGGGCTGCACCCATTTCAGCGCATAATTCACATTATCCGTTTCCATGGCCTTCAGGGCATCCTTCACCGTCGGCCCGTCCATGGTATCACAGTGGGCCTCCGCCGCCACCGGCGCCAGCAGCAGCATACCCACCGCCAGCCCAAGGGCCGCCTTCCTTGCCAGACCTTTTATCGCTGTCATTTCCATAATTGTGTTAATCATAATTATCGTCCTTTCCTGTTTATACGAGCATTGATTGATGAAATTTGAAATTTATTTGTAGATTCTCACCATGGAGAACTTGAACCGGGTCACCGCCTGCAGATGGTGAAGGGTGCCCTCCTTCAGATAGAGGAAATCTCCCTTCTTCACGTTGAGATCTTTTCCTCCTACATGAAGCACCGCTTCCCCCTCCAGGGCCTGGAAAATGAGATCCGACGGCGCCTTATGCTCCGGAATCAGCACACCCTTATCCACCGCCATGAGCACATGCTCTCCCCTGTCATTGCTGTCAATCACCAGCGGATGGGAAGCACCGTCCTGGTAATCCACCTTGTCTGCCAGGTTGAAAATTTCGTTTTCCTGAATTGTGTTAATCATAGTAATCATCCTTTCCTGTTTATATGTGTACCGATTGATGAAGTTTGAAAATTATTTATAAAGACGCACCATGGAGAACTTGAACTTTGATACTGCCTGCAGATGGTGAAGGGTGCCTTCCTTCAGATAGAGGAAATCTCCCTTCTTCACGTTGAGGTCTTTTCCTCCCACATGAAGCACCGCTTCCCCTTCCAGGGCCTGGAAAATGAGGTCCGACGGCGCTTTGTGGTCCGGAATCAGCACTCCCTTATCCACTGCCATGAGCACGTGCTCCGCCTTGTCATTGCTGTCAATCACCAGCGGATGGAAAGCACCGTCCTGATAATCCACCTTATCTGCCAGATTGAAAATTTCGTTTTCCTGAATTGTGTCCATCATTGGAATCATCCTTTCCTGTTTCACTGGAGCTCTGTAAGCTCGGATTTCTTTATCTGTAAATAGTATAAAGAAACGGGGCATCTAAAACATTGATACATATCAAGAAATGTAAATATTTCTTTTTTCCATGTATAATAGAAGAAAAGAAATAAGAAAGGATATCCCATGAAAGAACATCACTGCACATCCATCGTCCCCCTTTTCAACCACCTTTCCGAAGAGGAACAGGACAAAATCGAAAGCCTCGTCATTCACCGCCACTTCAACAAAGGCGAAACCGTCTGGCAGCCGGGAGACGACCCCCTCCTCATCATCGTGGCATCGGGCTCTATGAAAGTCTACATGATTGCAGGAAACGGGAGGGAACAGCTCCTCCGCCTCCTCACCCCCGGCAGCTACGAAGGCGCCAACGCCCTCCTAGGCGCCAGGGCCCAAGACCTCTTCATCGACACTTTGGAAGCCACCGACGCCTGCCTCCTCCGGAAAAGCAACTTCACCGCCCTCCTTGAGAAAACCCCAAAGCTGGCCCTGAAACTTCTGGAAATCAACGCCCAGCGCATGGCGGACACAGAAAACCAGACCCGCTTCCTCATGATGGAAAGAGTAGAAACCAGACTTTCCGCCTACCTTCTGAGCCTCTACCTCCTAAGCGGCGGCGCGGCGGACCTGGAAATCCCCATGAAAATGAAAGACCTCTCCGCCTACCTGGGCACCACCCCCGAAACCCTCTCCCGTAAACTCCACCTGCTGGAAGAAACGAACCTCATCAGCCGGAAAGGAAAGAAAATCCATATTACAGATAGGGAAGAGCTGAAGCAGATGGCAGAGGGGTAAAGATCAGAGGGTGCAGAAAGTTCAAAGGGTTCAGAGGGGAAGGTATCGCCCTGCGGGCGATGAGTATGAAGTCAGCGTTACGGAATTGTCTTTTATGTCAACACTGCTGCATAACGGAGTTCTATAGCCTCCTTCCTTAGGAAGGAGGTGTCGCCGAAGGCGACGGAGGATAGGGGCGTCAGGTCTTTCGCTAAAAAGATTCGGTGTTCCTCAGGGCTTTGCCCAGCTCCATTCCGGTCGGGCAATTCATAGGAAGGCCCTTTTATGGGCAGGCTAAGGGCCAACTTTGCCCAACTTGGCAATCCTATGCAGGATTGCCACCTGCGGAAGGAGCCTGCGTCACGTGCCTTGCCATCTCGCCCTCATCGTCATTCTGAGCCGAAGGCGAAGAATCTCGGTACGCGAAGCATATGAGAGAAATGCTATTAAATACCAGTCGGCGGGAAGGAGCCGCTGGGGACAAAGGTGAAGGCAATCGGCTTCCATCTTCCTGCTGCCGGCCGGTTCCGGCTGGATGCCTTTGGATTCATCAGCAGGAATAGCATGGCGATGATTAGCGGCCTTCGGCCGCTTTCCCTTTTTTGGCGCCGCCAGGCGCCCACCTCCCCAGCGGAGCGATACTATATAACTCCCTGGGCGGAGCCCTCAAACCGTCCGGAAGGCGGAGCCGATCCCGGACAGAACCCTTGGCTCCCAGGGCCGCAGGCCCGGCGGCGCCATCAACCCTCGAGCCCGCAAGGGCGAGTCAACCTTCGGGAATACAGTCAAGCGCCGGTTTCTCCTAAAAGCCTACTGCCTCAGGGTCCGCCGCCGAAAGGCGGTATACAAAATGGCGCCGCAAGGCGCCGTACCTCCCCAATCGGTCAGCCGACTAAAAGGAAGGCCTCTTATTGGGCAGGCTAGAGGCCAACTTCGGCTGACTTGCGTATCCCATGCGGGATACGCACAGAGCGGTACTATATAACTCCCTGAGCGGAGCCCTCAACCTGCCTGTAAGGCGAAGCCGATCACAGGCAGAACCCTTGGCGCCCAGGGGCGTTAGCCCCGGCGGCGCCATCAACCCTCGCGGCGAAGCCGCGTCAACCTTCGGGAATACAGCCAAGCGCCGATTCCCCCTCAAAAGCCCCTCGCCTCAAATATCGCACACAGCAAAGAAGCACTAATCTTTCGACTAGTGCTTCTTTCTTAATCAGCTCTGCTTGTTCCTCCCAGCCATTCCAGCCGAGATGACACAGCAGGTATCTGCACAAATAAAAATAGCACTTACAATTAAGTAAGTGCTATTTTCTAGTTAATCAGCAGCTTCCTATCCTCCCAGGCCGCTTCCAGCCAAGTACTTTCGGCGTTTGTGAGCTTAACTACCGTGTTCGGCATGGGTACGGGTGTATCCTCACAGCTATCGCCACTGAATCTGAGAGTCTGTTCTCTCAAAACTATACAGAAGAAGTTCCGAAGGCTCTTTCAAGCCGGTCGTGCTTTTGTGAAATTAAGTTAAGACCTCGACCTATTAGTACTGCGTCGCTCCAAGCCTCGCGGCTCTTCCACTCACAGCCTATCAACCTCATCGTCTTTAAGGGGTCTTACTCATTGCTGATGAGAAGTCTCATCTTGGGACGGGCTTCACGCTTAGATGCTTTCAGCGTTTATCCTTTCCGGATGCGGCTTTCCAGCCGTGCCACTGGCGTGACAACTGGTACACCGTTGATCCGTCCACTCCGGTCCTCTCGTACTAGGAGCAGCCTCCCTCAAACTTCTTGCGCCCGCGATGGATATGAACCAAACTGTCTCACGACGTTTTGAACCCAGCTCGCGTACCACTTTAATGGGCGAACAGCCCAACCCTTGGAACCTACTCCAGCTCCAGGATGTGATGAGCCGACATCGAGGTGCCAAACCTCCCCGTCGATATGAACTCTTGGGAGAGATTAGCCTGTTATCCCCAGGGTAGCTTTTATCCGTTGAGCGA